>Ga0123342_1005526_pt1 | contig 18226 bp, 19 predicted proteins | sample Turbeawhitnodule_FD_89960 | JGI IMG/M metagenome (GOLD analysis project Ga0123342, IMG submission 89960) | Root nodule microbial communities of legume samples collected from Mexico - Turtle bean Mexico white nodule | ecosystem: Host-associated > Plants > Roots > Nodule | place: Mexico: Nepantla...
CATGATGTGGTTAAATGGTTTTGGAAAAGCTTTTTAAAGTTTTCTTAAAAGGTTTGATTCAGTACAAAAATAAATCTGTTTTCTTGAGAAACAATAGGTTTATTTTTGCTCTGCTGAAAGGGTTTTCGAAATTCAGTTAGGGCACCAAAGGTAAAGCTCAGTCTGTTATTTCAGTTAAGCTGAGCTGGCAGTTTTGTCAACATTTAACCTGTTGTTTTTAAAATCAATTTGTTGTTTTTTAAACTGCTCTGAAACTGTTTTTTGAAAAGTGGTTAGAAACTGTTCTCTATAAAATAAAATGCCCTTCTCACTTGAAGGGATGCTGAGCAATCACAATTTTAACAGAGATAAAACATTTATTGTGTGAGAAAGAGAATTGGAAAGGTTTTGCAGAGGTTTTTCAATAGATGTGTGATTGTTCTTAAAGAACCTTGTGTTGGATGAAGGTGTTGGTACTATCTTGGAGCAAATAGAACAACTGGTTTATGTTCTTGCAACACAATTTCAGGTGTAATCTTTTCCTTATTCGTTCTTGTAATAGGTCTAAGTGTTAGTCACTCTTGATAGGGTTTCTTGGAGTGCAAGGTGTGTTGGAATAGTGTTTTTCAGTAGTGTTTGTTGAAGTTCTTGAAGGGTTCAAGAGCTGCTGTGTATGCTATAATTGATTGTATCTGTTTTAGTGGATTCCACCTTGGAGTAAGGTGAACTGGACGTAGCTCTTGATGAGTGACCCAGTATAAAACCACTTGTTTCTGGTTTTGCTTAATTCTGTCAAGAACGAAATCTGTTCATTTCAAATCAAATCTGTTAATTTTGGGCTTAATAAAAACCGTTCTTCTTAATCTGGAAAAGTTCTCTAATCATAAACAAAACTTTTGAATATAAGTTTGTAGTTGAATTAAGAACCAATAGGTTTCTTCATAAAATTCATGTAAAAGAATCATTGTCCTTAAAGCTTTGTGTTGATTAAATTTGATTGTTCTTTTGGTATAGTGTGTGTTCTTTAAAACTGTTAAAAGTGAACCAATCTGATTTAGCTATCTTTCACGATCTGGTCTTAATCCCAATCTGGTGCAGTTCTGTTTGTGTTAGACTATTTTGAAGAATCAATCTGTTCATTCTAAAATCAATCTTTTCTTTTACCTCTGATATACTGAAAACAGTTTGTGTTTGCGAAAAATTTATATGTTCAATTCACCCATCCCCTATTGAACTTAGACATTAATAGACCCAACAAAATCCACATCAAGTCTGAAGCTGTGCTGCTTTTTGGTTTGGGTTTAGATTAGGGTGTTTAGAATCTTTGTTAAGATCAGTTTTTAATCCTACACAAAGATTGATCAAACAACTTTTAAATAAACAAAGTGTATTTCCAGACAAAGGGAAAACAATCGGTTGAATAATTGAGATAATCGGTTGTTTGTCATTTAACTGCCTTGAGGTTTTGAAATGCTTTTTGAATTAGTTATGCAACTGCTTGACTCATTCAACTAGTTAAATAGTGGTTTCAATCGTTTAAATGTGTGTTTTTATAACAGATTTTTGAAAACTTGTTTTAATTAACTCAACTGATTAAAACTGCCTTAAACGGTTGCATTTCAAGTGCTATAAATATAGCCCTTCTTTCAAAGCAAAATGCGACAATCAAATACAATAAGTATTGATACAGATTTGAGTTCAAAGAAAGAGTTTCTTTTTAGAAAGAAGTTTTTCAAAGTGAAAGATTGTTGTTCAAGCTTTGTTGTGGTAACAAGTTCTAATCATAGGAGTTTCCTGTATTGTGCAAATCCTGGTGTTTTCTATCCTTTTCTAGATACTTGTAATAAGTACTTCTTTTATCTGTTGTGTGTGTTTGAAATCCTACAAAGACAGAGGTTGTTCTGTCTTGAGGTGTTTGATATTTCAAAGAGGGTGAGTGAATCTTGTGGGTTGCAAAATTACCTCTTTGTGTGTGTGTTGTAATCTAGTTTTGATTACTAGTGGACCTCAGAGGTTTTTCTGAGAATTGGATGTAGCTCTAGTGTGAGTGAACCAGTATAAACCTTTTGTGTAAATCTCTCTTTCTCTCAAACTCTTTATAACTGTTTGATAATTCTGTTGTTGGTATAAACAACCGATTAAAACGCAGTTTTAGCCGGTTAAAATTCTGATATCTGTTTATGTTGGATTATTTCATTGCTTTCCTTAAGTGCTTATCTAGATTGTTTGATAAAGATTCATTCTAAATCAAGTTTTTGTGAAAATCTTTCATAAAACAATTCACCCCCTGTTTAAGCCATCAATTCTTACAATAGGAACCCCTATACTGTAAGTGGGGACCCTTGACTAGGTTTCTGCATGGTCATTTTGTTATCTTGGTTTTTAGGATTCAGCACTTGGCAGTGCTTCATGTGTGTGAAGGGACATACTTCAAAGCTATGTGGTTCTCATAAGAACCTGAATTGGTTGGCTGGAGGCATGTGGTGCTCATAGGAACCCTTAAAGTGTAACTGGGGAACCGTGTGTTAATATGTGGAGACCCATGACAAGGTTTGTGCATGGTCATGAGGCAGTTCAAGTAAAGCATATTTGTGAAGCCTGTGCTGTATTTGGGTTAATGAATGGCTGAATAATATGTTACAAGGGCACAGGGGAGGGGACTAATATTATTTCTTAGCCAAACTAATTGTCATTCATTTCAATGAAATTGATTGGAAGAAATTATAAATGATTGTATTTTTAACATATCATGCACATCATTCAATTCAATTCCTAACATACAACTAACTGTTGCAATAATGGTTTTATATAACCATGTATTCAAACAAAGAAGACATGAAATTCATTTGTAAGTTAAACTTACTACACAAAAATTATATTCAATACATATATAGAAATGTATCCCCTGTAAGGATGTTACAACAATTAGGAGTTGTGATGCAACAAAAATCATAAAGGTTTTCTCCTATCTCATATAAAGCACTTCCTTGTATGCAAAAAGTTTTTTGCTTCCTTCGTTACAACCTGCAAAAATAATCAATTTAGTTATATGAGGTCACTGGAATCCCATCTGAACCTTCACAAGAACAAAAAAACCAAATGGAAACATGAAGTTGGAGGATGACATGACAGTGCATAAAGTTCTACACAAGTCCCACTTAAAATCAAATGGGTTCTCACATTCATTCACACACCAAAACTGAACCTACTCTTGCACTATTCAATTTACTAACCTCTATTGACGTCACTGGAATCCCATTTGAACCCTCACAAGAACAAAAAAGACAAATGGAAACATTAAGTTGGAGGATGACATGACAGTGTATAAAGTTCTACACAGGTCCCCACTTAAAATCAAATGGGTCCCCACTTCACAGGTTTAGACTGTTGAATTGCATAAAAACTTGGATTGAACTAAATTGACCACATTCACTACAAACTTTAACAAAGACATATCAACAATACAAAACAATCACAAATATAGTTGCAAAGCTAACAAAGTCAATAAACAATTATGAATGAATAACAAAATAAATCCACTCACACATTAACAGTTTCCACAATAAATTATTTCTAAACAAAAATATTTGTTACAAGAATTTCATAACAATCGTTTGAACAATGTCAATAAACCATACATCAACTAACTTAGAACTGCAGAAACCTAAAAACATATCCATTAATCAATTACTTAATCATTAGGTTTTGAGTTTTTGCGCTTCCTCCTTGAAAATGTTGTCCAAGGTGTTTTCAAAGCAGCAAGTCTTGAAACGTTTCCTGAGTTCACGTTCCATTTTAGGAAACATGTTGAGTTCTTCATTTGGCTGATTTTCATCTCCATGTAAGTCTTTCTCTTCATGTATATCTTCATGGCTACCTTCTAGCTTTTTGAAGTATGTGCGATCCACTCAAAGAGCTTCAACTTCAACTACTTTCGACCGAATATCATCAGGAACATAATTTATGCTTCCAATTAACTCAAGTATGTCCTTGACCTCTTTCTCCATACTCGTGATTAATAGTTCATGCTCCCCAGATTTGCGCACCAATTCAACAACTTTCACCGTAATTGCACGAACTTCATCCTTTGTTGGTTTCTTCTTCCTAATTCCATAGCCAATTTGGTGAAAAGCTTCTTGAACAAATTCACTGCAAAGTTCTTCATTGGAAGCACATAACTCAACAACAAGTTGTTCGTTGAAATATATAATTCCAAACTTAATTATTTACATTCATAACAACATTCATGTAATACAAATTCCAATAAAAATGACATACCATATTCTTACGTAGACCACGTCCAAGTTCATGGTCACCAACTCTAACATCCATCCAATGCATGATATAGGGAAATTTATTTCCACTCCTAGGTATTTGACGCTTATAAGAGAACAAATTCTCCATCGCCCATATCTGAAGAATGAATACAAAAAATTCATTTATTACAAATTCAAACACATGCACAATTATTATAAACATTTACCAATAAGAAAAAATTTCATATTACCTGCAACAGGTAAACACAAGCATCTACATGGATAGACGACATACTTTCCTCGATCATCCATTTTGAAGCCGAACACAAACTATCAACCAAAACATCATACACTAAACCCCCCAATTATACATCCCAAGTTTGTCTAAATCATCAACAATGTTAAACAACCCATCATGAACTAAACCCATTCTAGTAGGCAAAATAAACTCCGACAATCCTAACAGGATGTACAACTTACAAAAGTCCTCTAAAGAAATATTGTTCCCACGTTTCAAAATTACAAAATAAATCATTTCCACACTTACATCACCTTGTTCAAAATAACTACTAATGTTAGATATAATTTTACTTTTCCTTAAATCAATTTTTGTACCAACTACTCTAAGACCTACAACTAAACACATGTCTAACAACCTAAACGACACAAATTGACACTGAATTGCAAAAGCTTGCTTCCTCTCCACCCAAGCACTACATAGTTTACTTAAAAGTCCACGACTCAATTTTATCTCCTCACGGACAAACATAAGCCATCCAAATGGGCTGGAATGTATAATAGACTTTTGTTCCAAACTTAACTGCTTGTTCACAACACCCAAACACTTTGACCTACAATTATGCCTAAACACATATAAATCAAATCAAATAGAAATTCACTTTAATATAAAAAAATTATCAAAACATAAATATAACATCATATCTACTTTATAACAAAATTCGTCATTTCAATGAAACCTTAGCTTGAGCCTCGGGATGAGGATCAATCGTAACAACCTCCTCATCTGAAAGTCCGCTAATTGACATTATATCCTGAACAAGTAATCACTTAATCAATTGAAAACCATGAACACCACAATTCAATTCTACAAAAACCAAAATAAATATTGTCCCACCAAAATACATGCAAAAAATAAATAAAAACCACACGAATTTTAACGATGCATAAACGTGGTGGCAAGTCACCACCTATTCCCACATACCTCACCCCTTCCCCATCTTCCTTGCCTATCTCAAAACCCTATTATCGCCCAATCCAAAACCCTAAACCGCCCCGCCCAATCCAAAACCCCACCAATCGAAAATGCACACAAATTCGAACTTGTTCTTTCGCAATAAAGAGCCTCAAACGCAACGTTGTCCCTTCGCAATCCACAACCCTACCTTTCAAACACACAAATCAATGGAAGAAGAAACCCTTTTTTCGAACGCACTTCCTCTCCCTTCAGAAACACTATTTTTCGAACGCACCTTCCAAATGGTATATATTTTTTTTTCCAACTCAACAAGTGGACTCACACACTCTTTCTTTAATATTAAAAATTCCATGTCAACTGGATGTAATATGGAGCAACCTCAATAGAAGTGTCAAAATATCGGTACCATATATATATATATATATTACATATTCACAAATCTTTAAATATATAAATATATTATATTTATATATTTATATGTATATATATATATATATATATAAAGATTTCAAATATTCTACCAGTAGAGCATGTTATATTTAATTATTTTTGAGGAATTATTTTCTTTGTGTATATTTTTGTTGAGAAAAGAAAGGAGAGATGATAAAATTATTTTTTTATTGTTGGGTGGGATTTAATATTGTACTTATTTTATTTTTATTTTTTTCCATTAAAGACATTTTAATGAAAAACACGCGCACCAAATCAACCGTCCTATTTCCTGACCCACCATTGATTCGTTGCAAGGTACACAGGTGGTGGTGTTTGAGTCAGGTATGTTCTTTTATTCTTTCTATGGCAAAATTTTCTCACTTTTCCGTTTGGTTCTCGAGAAAACGATGTTCAGAACTGGAATTTCGTCACTTTTCTTTGTTCTTTGGATGTCTTTGTAGGGTCTAATGATTCATTTCAGGTGTCCCTTTGACAGTGAGTGCAGAGGTGGTGCATGTGCAGTGAGTGAAGCGGTGCGGTGAGTGCAGAAAGAGAAGAGAGTACCTTGGAGAATAGCTTCAAACCCTTTTCCTATGTTCTCGATCACCAACTATTTGTGCCTATGTTTAACAAATACTAAATTCATACCAAGAAAATATGAATACATTATACCGGTTTAGAAGGATAATATATCCAATACATCAATGAAACAAATCAATCCAATTCCTCAACATAAGAAATAAGCCCTCTAAAATTCCCAAACATGTGTATATTCTATTTTCAGCAGCATCATGCAGTTGTGTAATGAGCCCTTATTTTTTTATTTTATTTTGATGATGGTGGTGTCTTGGGGCGTGAAGACTTGCCCGTAATGACTTTCTTCACTTTGGAAATTGAGTGCTTCACCTTTGACCCTACACCTGATAGGATGCCGTTAGATTTTTTGTGCAAAACTTTGGTGCCAGTGTCTTGAGAGTCTCTGGATATGACATCCACACTAGATGATGGGCTTATTTTTTCGAATTCGTCTCCTGCTTTATCTTCTTTTGTGTTGCCTGATATAGCATTTTCGGTCTCTTGAGTTTCCAGTTTTCCCATGTCTGTATGTTCTGTGATATCTACTGATACTGATTCAGAGACACCTCCAAGTTTGGTAACTTCACGTTGCTTTCCAAGTTCTTTGGTATCACTACTTGGACTTGTTTCTGCAGTCTCCAGTTCTTCTAAATTTGGATGCTTTTTAATGGTCTTCTGGTTATTTGCTTCAGATTGGACTTTAACTTTCCCTTCATTTTCCACGCAAGTGTTGCCTGACACCTTTTTTAAATCAAATTCCTAATTTAACATAAAACTGCATCAGAACTCAGATATTTGTACGTTCAAAAAATTAATATTTGGTGTTCTAACAGACATTAAATTAAGATGTGCAAGTCTGAAATGCAATGTGGTATATATCAGTATCTAGTTTAATTTGTTGAAGTGAAGTCACACCTCGAGAATTTCCGTGTTCCGCACAAAATCATTTTCTGGTTTCTGGTCCTCTTCGGTATTGATCACTGCGGGTTGAACTTCCATTTGTATTTGTTCTTGAATGCTTTCGTCAACTATCCCAATTCTTACAAATGACATGGGAGATATAATTGAGATGGCTCTATCCACAGGTTCATCTGTCATTGGACAAGTAAGATGTCCATTTTTAGTACATTTATACGTTTCTTCAAAACTTTAAATGATTCAAAATGTCATGTAGGAATTTTTTCTTTTATGGTAGACACTTAAATTTAATATTTGTTTGTTTGGATGACATAGCCATGGGTAAAAATAAAATAGAAAGTTATCAAAACATAATTACTTTCTGTTTTAAGCTTATGTAATTCAATACCTGTGGCTTCTTTTATATCAGATGCTTCTTCTAGCATGATTTTTCTACCATCCTTGATTTCTGAATTTTCTATAGTGTATGTGTTTATAACCTGTTCTTGTTCTTCCTCATCATAACTTGAATTTGTACTGCTTTCAGTTATTTCCTTTCCTTCTGAATTAATATGCTTTGTAATTACACTCTCCATGCTAGATTGTGGTGTCTGCTTGCCTTTGCTATATGTCCCTGAAAATTCTTCTTCTGGTTGCGTCTCTTGATTAGTCTCATAAAGTGTTTCATGTTCAGCCAATTCTGCATTAGTTAATGTTTTCGCTTTAAAGTCAAGCACACCTATTCAAGTACAAATGAGATATTAAAAGAAGTCATTTATGTCTACATATGTTTCTACCTTAATACAACAATGTTTTTATCTTAATACAACAATGTTCATGTTCTCTTGAAAATTAAAAAAGTTCTAGGTGCTACAACAAACTCTTCATGGGGACACAAAACTACTACTTATATTTTACCATCCAGACACAAATGTGAATAATTTTTTTTTGTCATGTAAGGAAACTATTTTTGTAAATGGATTAAAGATTATTTCTGTCATCTAAAGCCATGTGTTTTGTTTTTCTTTTCAGGTTCTTGTTTTTGGTTATCAAGTCAACTTGTATGGTAAAATTTCAGAACATAATTACCTTCATTTTTTGTTTTTTCTACCTCCACACCTCTTGGTGGTCTGGCATCTGTAACTTCCTCTACTGTCATTTTACTTCCATACTTGATCCCTAAATTCTCTACCACCTGCAAGTTTACTGTCTTTGCATTCATATCATAACTTAATTTTGAATTGCTTTCTGATGCTAAATGGCCTTCTTCTGTTATATATTCTGTAATCAGACTCTGCATGCTAGGTTCTTGTGATTGTTTGTCTGATTGTTCTTCTTCTACTATGTTGATGTTTGCCTTGATTTCAGGTTCCTATTTGAATAAATACAATATAAGTTTTAATAATAAGAAAATAAATGATTCTTTTTTTCTCAGACATGCTGTCAACCTCAATAACAGTGGACATTCTGTCAAGTTTATTTTCTGGTATGCATCTCATGTCGTTATCAATTATGCCTGATGCATCACTGGGAAGTGTTTGATGCTGTAAGATTTGATCTGTGTCACCTTGGACGGTTGCAGGAGCAGGTAATTTTGGCTGGACTTCTTTTTGTGGACCTGTCATTTTTTCATGTGAGATTTTTCAACTGCTAAAATATTTATTTTTATTGATTCTGATAAGCATCATGTCTGGAAAACATAAAATTTCAACTTTTTTGTTATTTAGAGTTTAGTCTGCTAAGGGAAAATAAATCTGACTTAAAAGTAATGAAAAAATTTGTGAGTTTTGAGCACATACTGTCTGTCGCTGTATCTAGTAATTTTATTTTCGCCATTTCTTCAATTCCTTTTGCTTTCTCTTCATTGAATTTACTATCATCGTGGATCACTGATTTCTCCATGGTGCGTGACTTTGGATTCACTACTTTCTCTATATCATTAATGGGGTTTGTTTTTGCTATCTCTCCATCTGAATACAGATTATCTATGAATGTGGTCTCCTTGTTTGGTGGTGCCAGCTGGGATTTTAATTTCTTTTCATTTTCCGCCATGATCTGACATGCATCTTCCTGTATCCCAAATGCCTGTTTCAACAAATACTGTGTCAGGCTGAAGATGTTTTATTCCATGTCAAGAAATAATATTCTGTGTGTGAATGGTCAAATAGTTGTACAAGTGTGAAAATGAAAGGTTTTATTTTTCTACTTTTGTTTGTTGTAGTTTGCTCACACCTCAGGAATTTGTTTTTGCATATCAAATTCATAGTATGGCGTCTTCACTTCTTTGATATGTGTCTCTACATATTCTTCTTGTGGTTGAATCTCTTCTTGACAACATTCATTAGATGCGTAATTTTTGCCTGATGTTGTGCTGGACATTGTTTGCATTCCTTTATCTTCAGCCACACCTATTGTTGTAAATATGAGATATTGAAATAAATCATTTTGTGAGAAGAGAGAAACAATTTATGTTTTCTGAATATGTTTGGGTGAGTTTACACTTGAATAATGAGGGAGAGAAGAATTATTTTATTGATTACAATAATAATAATTGCATTTTCAACTCCTCTATTTGTAACAATCACATTCTCTTAAGAAGGGAAATAAAATCAGCTGGAATGAATTTATAGATTTTGCGAATATTTTTCCTAGTTACTAGAGATATTAGGATAATAATCCCCTATTTCCAACATTTACCATTGAACATATTCATCTATTTATAACAATAATGACTATAAAGGTAATAAATAAACAACTATTTTGAAGAGAAAAGCTATAACATTACAACTTCATGGTATACATTGAACTCAACAAAACAAAATAACTAAGCTACTTGGAAGGGTAATAAGCATTTTATGCTTCAATTTCCATTAAGATTGTGTATGTTACTATAATACAACTTTAAGTTCTATTGAAAATTAAAAGTCTTAATGTTACAACAAGCTTCTTTATAGTGTGGCAAAATTACTGTTTAAGTTCACATATAGAAGTGAAAAAAAGTGTTTGTCATCTAAAGACACCATAATTTTTTAAAGTGGATTGGAGAAAATTTCTTTCATCCAAAATTGTGTTTGTTTTCCTTTGCAGGAAATGGATGTGTTTGTTTCTTATTTTTCATTATCAGCTCATATTCAATGCTAAAATTTCAGAAGACAATCACCTTCAGTTTCTGATTTTTGTATCTCTATATCAGTCAATTGATTGGTGTGTATTCCTTTTGCTCTGATTTCACTGGCATCCTTAATCTGTAAAAACTCCACCAAGTGTGATTCTTCTTTCTTGTGTCCATCGAGGTCAACATCATCACTTGATTCTTTATTGCTTTCTGATGTCATATGTCTTTCAACTATTAGATAATTTGTAATGAAACTTTGCACACTTGATTCTTCTGATTGATGGTCTGCTTGTTCTTCTTTCACGAAGTCAACATTTGCCTTGGTTTCTGGTTTAGGTTCCTATACCATATTTACAATGAGTATATTTGTATAAGATGTTAAGAAAATAAACTCTATATGTTTGTAATTTTTTACTTCTTTACTTCACTACTGCCTAACCTCAACAACTATAGATTTTCTGTCAAGTTCAAATTCTGTCATGCAGCTCTTGGCATTATTGATCGCCTCTATTTCATTGTCATGCAGTGTTTGTTGCTGTGACATTTTATCAATATCACCTTGGACAGATGTTGGAGTGGGCAATGTGTATTGGATTTCTTCCTCTGGTAACAGTTTTTCTATTGATTCTTCAATACCCTCTGCTTCTTCTTGATCGAATTTGCCTTCATCCTGAATCCCTAGTTTCTCATTGGCATCAGAAGCTGGAGCCTCTTGCTGTTTGTCAGGATAAGTGGCAGTGTTTGTTTCTGCAGTCACCTTTGTATCACGTTGTGGTGTCTGCACATCTTTGTTAAAGTTCTCTGTAAATTCTGCTTCTGTCTGTCTGTCTTCTGGACTACTCTCATCAAGTCCTTCATTTCCATTTGATGATGAATTCAGCCTTGTTTGCAACGCTTTATCTTCAGGCTCACCTATTGTTACAAGAAATGAGAAATTTAAGCCAATCATTTATGCAATTTTGAGTATCTTACTAATTTATTACATCTATTTGTTTTCTTGAAAATTAAAATTGTCCCAATGCCACAACAAGTTGCTTTTAGTAGGCCACCAAATTATGTATATGTTATCATCCCCTTATAGTAAGTGAATAAAGTTGTTTGTCATCTGAAGACACTAATTATTTAATTTTTATATTGGTTGCAGAATTTTTATCTAAAGTCATGTGTTTATGTCTTTTCTTGACCTGAATTTAAGCACTGTTTGTTTTTTGGTTTAGGGTTTTGAGAGTATCTTGATTAAAAAAAATCAACGTAATAATTACCTTGGGTTTTTGACTCAATTATTTCCACATAAGTTGATGGTTTTGCCTCTGATGATTTTTCTACTCTGATTTCACTTGCATTTTTGTTGTCCAAATTCTCAGTTGAGCATGATTTTACCGTCTTCTGTTCATCAGTGCAGACATCATCACTTATTTTTCTGTTGCTTTCCAATGTGACAAGTCCTTCTGCTGTTATATTATCTGTAATGCCTCTTTGGATGCTTGATTTTTCTGATTGGTTGTTTGCTTGTTCTTGTTTTATTATGTTGACATTGTCTTTGGTTTCAGGTTCCTGGTTTTAATGCAGATGATATAAGAATAGATTTGTCAAAGCAAGCTGATAAATACATAAAGTTTGAGATGTTTACTTCACCACTGCCTAACCTCAACAATAATGGATTCTCTGTCAAGTTCCATTTCATGCGTGCAACTCTTCTTGGCATTACCAATTCCTTTTGATTCATCATCATGCAGTGTTTGTTGCTGCAAAATCTGATCAAAATGACCTTGGATCAAGGTATGGATGGGCAATGTTGTCCTAATGTCTTTGTCTTGTAACTGTGTTTTTGTTGCCTCTTCAATTCCTTTTTCTTCTTGTTCTTCTTCCAATTTTCCATCATCCTTGATTCCTGATTTCTCCTTAGGCGGCTGAGATGGTGGAACCTCTTCTGGTTCCTCTGTGTCATTGGTGGTCTCTATTTTTGCCGAGACCTCTGTAAAATATTGTGGTTTCTGCACCTCTTTGTTAAATTTCTTAACAAATTCTTGTTGTGGCTGTCTCTTTTCTTGACTCGCAATAACTGCTTTGTTTTCAACAAAAACCGTGTCAGGTATTGGTTTGAGAGATTCTTCTTTAGGCACACCTGTTGTTATAAAGAAAATAGATATTGAAAGGATTCATATACACAATGACTGCATATCTTACTATTTTAATACAGTTATTGTGTCCCTGGGCCAAAAAAATGACTCCCATATTGACCCAAAAAATTAGTATGTGTATTTATCATCCACATATAGTAGTGAGTAAAACTGATTTTGTCATCTCATGTGATGCTAATTGTTTTAACTTTTATGCGGATTAAATAATTTTTGTTTCATGTGTTTATTTTTATTTTCCTTGCTTAAATATACGTTTTGGCATCCACAGAATTTCTGAACATGATTTACCTTTGGTTTCTGACTTTGTTCTCTAGATAACAAATACAGTCCCATTGCCACAAAAGGCTCTCATATTTTCCCAACGAATTACTATATACATGTTATCATCCGCATATAGCAGTGAGCGAAACTGCTAGTGTCATCTAAATACACTTGTTTTTAAATATTTATATAAATTAAATAATATTTCGTGCATGTAAAGTTGTGTGTTTATTTTCATTTTCTTTGTACGAATATAGTAAGGAGTTTGTCTTTTGGTTATTTTTTAGTCAAAATTGATTCTAAAATTTCAAAACTTAGTTACCTTCGATTTCTGACTCTGCCATCTTCAAATCAGCTAAATTTTCAGCATCTGTTTCTTCCTTTTCTTTGATTTCGCTTGCATCATTGGTGCCTATATTCTCTGTTACTATGCCAACATTGTCCTTGGCCTCAGGTTTTTCAGTTTCCTGGTTAAATTTATGGTATAAAATTTGTATAACAAGTTCAGAAAATGAATGATGTTTGGTTTGTTCAAAGGAAATGTTATGTATGTAAATTTTTACTCACGCCAGTTCGGCCTAACCTGGAAAGTTGTGGACTTTATGTCAAGTTCAATTTCTTGTATACAGCTTTGCTTGACATAATCAATAACTTCTGATTCATCAATATGAAGTAATTCTTGCTGCGAGATTTGAGCAGTGTCCCTTTGAACAAAGGCAGGAGTGGGTGATGTTATCTGGACTTCTTCCTTAGGTAATTGCCTTTTATTTCTTTCTTCAAGACCGCTAGCTTCTTCCTCTTGACCAAAACCCTCGATCCCTTGGTTTACTTCAGCATGAGATGTTTGAACCTTGTCATGTCCATCAGTATAGCTATTGGTGTTTATTTCTGCAGTGTCCTCAACAACATATTGTGGTGATTGTTCTTTGTTAGATTTTTTGTCTGTTATGTCTTCTTTGAGCTGTATTTGTTTTTTATTAATGTCATCAATTGTTTCGGTTCTGATCGCTACTGCAACTGCTATTGGTTGAGGAACTTCATCTTCTGGCACCTCTGTTTACAAAAATGAGACATTGAAAGAAATCATTAACTTGAATTTTACCATTTAAATGCATGTATACGTTCTTATGGAAATTAAAATAGTCCCAGTGCCGCCAAAATCCTCCCGTATCTGACCAAAGAATTACTTATATACATGATGCCATCCACATATAGGATTGATTCAAGCTGCTACTGTCCTCTAAAGACACTTTTCAAATTTTTATGACCATTATATAATATTTCTTGCATGTAAAGTTATGCCTTTTGTTTTTATTTTCTCTGTATGAATATACTATTGGAGTTTGTCTTTTGGTTATTGTTTTCAACTTAAAATCGATTCTAAAATTTTAAAACGTAGTTACCTTCAATTTCTGACTTTGGCATCTTGAAATCAGCCAATTCTGCTCTGATTTTGCGTGCATCAGTGGTGCCTAACTTCTCTGTTACAATGCCAACATTGTCCTTGGTATTAAGCTTTTCAGTTTCCTGGTTTAATTTATGAAATATAAGTGTAAGATTTGTATAACAAGTTAGGAAAATGATTGATTTTAGGTTTGGTCAAAAGAGATGTTATTCTGTCATTTCTTACTCTAACACCAGTTAGGACTGACCTGAACCACAGTGGACTTTCTGTCAAGTTGAATTTCTGGTAGGGAGCTTTGCTTCATATAATCAATAACTTCTGATTCATCAACATGCAGTAATTCTTGCTGCAAGATTTGATCAGAGTTGCCTTGAACAAAGGCAGTAGTGGGTGATCTTGTCTGGACTTCTTTCTCCAGTAACTGTATTTTCCTTGTTTCTTCGATACCTTTGGTTTCTTCCTGCTGACCAAATTTTTCGTCATCCTCAATCCTTTCTTTTACCTCTGCATCAGATGTTTGAACCTTGTCATGTTCATTAGTATAATTATTGGTGTTTATTTCTGCAGTGTCCTCAGCAACATATTGTGGTGTCTGTTCCTCTCTGTTAGATTTTTTCTCTGTAATGTCTTCTTCCAGCCGCATCTGTTCTTGATTACTGTCATCAACTGTTTCGGTCCCGACCACAACTGCAATTGTTATTGTTTGCAGAAGTTCATCTTCTGGCACATTTATTTCTATAAAAATTAGATATTGAAAACAATAATTAACATGAAGGCTGCTATCTCAGTATTGAAATGCATGTATAAGTTCTCTTAAAAATAAAAATAGTCCCAGTGTGACAATAAGATTCCATAGGCACAATCCCACAAAAGGCTCCCATATTTGCCCAAATAATTACCATAGACATGTTATCATCCACATATAGCAGCGAGTAAAATTGCCAGTGTCATCTATACACACTTGTTTATAAATTTTTATGTACTTTAAATAATGTTTCTTGAACATAAAATTATGTTTGTATTTTTATTTTCTCTGTATGAATATGCTATTGGATTTTGTTTTTTGGTTAATGTTTTCTAGTCAACATAGATTCTGAAATTTGAAAACCTAGTTACCTGCGATTTCTGACTTTGGCATCTTCAAATCAACAAACTTTTTGACATCTGTTTCTTCCTCTTCTCTGACTTTGCTTTCATAATTGGTGCCTAAATTCTCTGTTACATTGCTGATATTGTCCTCAGTCTCAGTTTTTTCAGTTTCCTGGTTGGATTTATGAAATATAAGTATACAATTTCTTTAAAAACTTAGCAAAATGATGTATGTTGTATATCTAAACTTTTACTCATTTACACCACTTAGGCCTAACCTGAGCAATAATGGACTTTCTGTCAAATTCAATTTCTGGTATGCAACTTTGCATCACATAATCAATAACTTCTGATTGATCAAGTTCCAGTAATTCTTGCTGCAAGATTTTATCAGTGTCATGTTGAACAAAGCCTGCACTAGGTGATCTTGTCTGGACTTCTTCCTTGGGTAACTTCATTTTGCTTGATTCTGCTATAGCTTGGTCTTCTACCTGTGGTCCAAAATTTTCATCATTCTCAATCTCTTGTTTTACTTCTGCATCAGATGTTTGAACCTTGTCATGTTGATCAATATAGCTAGTGGTGTGTATTTCGGCAGTGTCCTCAGCTACATATTGTGTTGTTTGTTCCTCTTCGTTAGATTTTTTCTCTGTAATGTCTTCATCCAGCTGTATCTGTTCTTCTTTAGTGTCATCAACTCTTTCGGTTACTATCACTATTGGTTGCCGAACTTGATCTTCTGGATATTAAAAATCAATCATTAACATGAATTCTGCTATCTTTTTATTTAAATGCATGTAAAGTTCTTTTGAAAATAAAAATAGTCCCAGTGGCTCATAAAGCTCCCATATTTGCCAAAGAATTTACTGTATACATGTTAGGAGTGAGTAAAACTTCCATTTTCATTTAAACACACTTGTTTATAAATTTCTATGTACATTAAATAATAAGTCTTTCACGTAAAGTTGTGTTTAGTTTTATTTTCTTTACACTATTGAAGTTTTTCTTTTGGTTAGTGTTTTCGAGTGAAAATCGATTCTAAAATTTCAAAACATAGTTACCTTCGATTTCTGAGTTGCGGGTCTTGAAATCAGCCAATGTTTTGGAATATGTTTCTTCCTCTGCTCTGATTTTCCTTGCATTGATGCTACCTAAATTCTCTGTAACTTTGCTGATACTGTCCTTGGTCTTGGGTTTTTGAGTTTCCTAGTTGAATTTAGGAAATGTATGTATAAGATTTCTAAAACAGATTCGGAAAATGATTGAATTTTGGATTTTTCAAAGGAGATGTTATATATGTAAATTTTTACTCATTTACTCCTCTTAGGCCTAACCTGAGCTATAGTGGACTTTCTTTCGAGTTCAATTTCATGTATGCAACACTGCTTGACATAATCAATAACTTCTGATTCATCAACATGCAGTAATTCCTGCTGTGAGATTTGTTCAGTGTCTACTTGAACAAAGGCAGGAGTGAGTGATATTGTTAGGACTTCTTCCCTGGGTAACTGCATTTTGCTTGATTCTGCTGTAGCTTGGTCTTCTATCTGTGGTCCAAAATTTTCATCATCCTCAATCCCTTGTTTTACTTCTGCATCACATGTTTGAACCTTGTCATGTTGATCAGTATAGCTAGTGGTGTTTATTTTGGCAGTGTCATCATCTACACATTGTTTTGTTTGTTCCTCTTCGTTAGGTTTTTTCTCTGTAATGTCTTCATCCAGCTGTATCTGTTCTTCTTTAGTGTCATCAACTCTTTCGGTTACGATCGCAACTGCAATTCCTATTGGTTGCCGAATTTGATTTTCTGGATATTAAGAATCAATCATTTACATGAATTCTGCTATCTTATTATTTAAATGCATGTGCAGGTTCTTTGCAAAATAAAAAATAGTCGCAGTGGCTCATATAGCTCCCATATTTGCCAAGGAATTACTGTACACATTTTATCGACCGGATTTAGTAGTGAGTAAAACAGGCATTTTCATCTCAATACTTGTTTTTAAATTTCTATATACAATAAATTATATTTCTTTCACGCAAAGTACTGTTTAGTTTTATTTTCTTTACAGTATTGAAGTTTTTCTTTTGGTTAGTGTTTTTGAGTAAAAACCGGTTCTAAAATTTCAAAACATAGTTACCTTCGATTTCTGACTTGTCGGTCTTGAAATCAGCCAATGTTTTGGAATCTGTTTCTTCCTCTGCTTTAATTTTTGTTGCATCGCTGGTGGCTGAATTCTCTGTTACTTTGCTGATATAGCTAGTGGTGTTTATTTCGGCAGTGTCCTCATCTACAAATTGTGTTGTTTGTTCCTCTTCGTTAGGTTTTTTCTCTGTAATGTCTTCATCCAGTTGTATCTGTTCTTCTTTAGTGTCACCAACTCTTTCGGTTACGATCGTTAGTGCAATTCCTATTGGTTGCCAAACTTGATCTTCTGGATATTAAGAATCAATGATTTACATAAATATTGGCATCTTATTATTTAAGTGCATGTACAGGTTTTTTGCAAAATAGAAAATAGTCCCAGTGGCTCATAAAGCTCCCATATTTGCCAAGGAATTACTGTACACATTTTATCGTCTGGATATAGTAGTGAGTAAAACAGCCATTTTCATCTAAACACGTGTTTTTAAATTTCTATGTACATTAAATAATATTTCTTTCACGCGAAGTAGTGTTTAGTTTTATTTTCTTTACAGTATTGAAGTTTTACTTTTGGTTAGTGTTTTTGAGTAAAAACCGGTTCTAAAATTTCAAAACATAGTTACCTTCGATTTCTGACTTGTCGGTCTTGAAATCAGCCAATGTTCTGGAATCTGTTCCTTCCTCTGCTTTAATTTTTGTTGCATCGCTGGTGG
>Ga0123342_1005527_pt1 | contig 18226 bp, 8 predicted proteins | sample Turbeawhitnodule_FD_89960 | JGI IMG/M metagenome (GOLD analysis project Ga0123342, IMG submission 89960) | Root nodule microbial communities of legume samples collected from Mexico - Turtle bean Mexico white nodule | ecosystem: Host-associated > Plants > Roots > Nodule | place: Mexico: Nepantla...
CAGATGTTGAACTAAAGAACCTCAACTTTTACAACCCAGATCAATCTATTGAAGGCAAGTTTGTTCCAAAGAAGAAAAATGGTGTGCTTGCTGTCCAGGTAAAAACTTCAATTTTCATATTTTATTTAGGAAAACAATTATTTTACACCGATAAAATAAATCACATCTATTTAACAGCAAATTATAATAATATAATAATATTTTATATTAAAAAATAAATTAAATATTAATTTATTGGTGTTTTAGTGTAAACCTATTACCACCGTCTATTTGGCGACAAGAATTTTTCTTTAAATATACATAGCAATCAAACTTGAAACTGCTTTGACCTAAAAAAGAAAAACACTTGAAACTACTTTGTTAAAAACTAACGTTAACACCATGAGAAAATAAGTATTAGAGTAAAAATTATACCTACTCTTGTTACAGTATCTCTTTAAATTTTAAAAATATTATATTTATATTAATAAGGAAAATTAATGATGGTCAAGGACTAATTTTTAAAAGGAGTGATACAGACATCACGAAATGAATTGTCTTATCATGGAATTCAAGAAATAATCGTTGTACTTATTTTGGAATTGACTTTGTTGAATATATATAGTCACATATCTTCGGCTCACCTTTTTCATTATTTATCCACTTCGACTTTGTAGGTTGGTGCGTAGGTTCATCACACTTTTTTGTTACTATTTACAAACAAAAGGAAAAAAACCAATTAATGGTTAATTAGGTTTGTATTTTTGGAATACAACTTATTAATAGGTGGGGTAAATACAAGTTTTTTTCTGTGATTTTAGACCTATTGTGAGATTGTGACAAAAAGTTCTAGTTCGCACCCAAGCGACACAAGTTGGTCAGAGAGAATACAAAAAAAAAGAACGTGGACATGGGTATACTTGAAAAGGAAAATGAATGTTCGAGACTCATTGCTCTTTTACCTCATTAAATATTAATATTTTAATTTTTTAATTTTAAAAATTATTTTAATATTTTACATTTTATTTATATTTTCATTAAATACCTTTTTTTATTTTTTAAATTTTTTTATTACAAACATCACCCTTTTGAAAATAAAATAAAATATATCTACTACACAAATCAAAATAGAATGTGTGCCTGCTAAATATGGGTATACTTTTGAAAATAAAATAAAATATATCTACTACACAAATCAAAATAGAATGTGTGGCTGCTATCTATATGGGTATACTTTTGAAAATAAAATAAAATATATCTACTACACAAATCAAAATAGAATGTGTGGCTGCTATATTCTTTAAGGAAGATTAGACTTTGACACCCTCCAAAAAATACACCTACTAACAAATTATTTTAATAAAATAATAGTATATATTAGTATTTTTTAAGTTAAAAAATAAAATAAATTTAATTAAAATATGAATATTTTGAGTTGTGTATAATAAATGTATTTTATTTTGTGGTTTTCAAAGTATCACTAAGGAAAAGGGTATTATAAAAAATATATTGACATCATTTACATTCATTTCATATAAAAAAAAATGTATTATTTTAATATAATTTAAAAAAAAAATATTGTAGAGTTGTTGATTTTTTACTATTATAGAGTATCAAATAAACTTTATTTGTGTGAGAAGTATGTTTTTCTGTGTTGGAGATCCAACATCGATTAGAGATAATATTTTATTGTATATAAGTGGGTGCAAACCTCACCCCATAAATCGGATTTTGGGGTTGAGTTAGGCTTAAATTCCACTATGTAATATGGTATCAGAGTCATTTAAAGTTTATCCTAACGAGTGTTTGTTGGTTCTATCATGCTACCCGCTATCGGGTCGTTATTGAATCACTCATAATATGTTGTCTCACGCACGAGCTGTCACTCTCGGCATGAGAGGATGTGTTGGACATTCCACATTGACTAGAGTTAAGAATATTTTAGTAGGTGCAATCCTCACTCCATAAATCAGTTTTATGAGATTGAGTTAGACTTAAATTTCCAATTGTAATATTCTGAGATACTGTTTGGAAAACTAGAATTAGAGTCTTTTAATTGATTGTGGATGAATTTACCTAATGCAGGCAACATCACTGAAGTGTGGTGGAATAGTTGTAGCATGTTCATTTGATCATCGCATAGCAGATGGGTATTCAGCAAACATGTTCCTTACATCATGGGCCGAGATGGCCCAGCCCACGAAGCCGACAACTATGAGCCCATGTTTCCTTCGCTCCCTCCTTAGTCCTCGTCGTCCATGTTCTATTCCTCATTCCCTTCATCAAATGTACACCCCCATTTCCAAGCTCACCCCTCCTGAAACCATAACAACCCCCCACTTCAGTCGCATATACTACGTAACTGCTCAGAAACTTCACAGCATGCAAGCCCTTGTGAGTGGCAATGGCAGCAAACGTACAAAGCTTGAGTGTTTCTCTGCGTTGTTGTGGAAGATGGTTGCACGTGCGGCTTCAAGAGAGAGGAGGGGCAAAAGGGTGGTGGCGAGAATGGGAGTTGTGGTTGATGGAAGGAGAAGACTGTGCCAAAGTGAGAAAGTGAAGGAAGCGTTGATGGGGTGTTACTTTGGGAACGTTGTTTCGATACCCTTTGGAGAGAAGGTGGTGGAGGAGTTGATGGAGAAGCCGTTAGGGTTTGTGGCTGATGCGGTTCACGAGTTCTTGGAGGAGGCGATGACAGAGGAGCATTTCTTGGGGCTGGTTGATTGGGTGGAGGCTCATAGACCAGAGAGTGGGGTGGCGAGGATTTACAGTGATGGAAGCAGTGAAGGAGGGAGTTTTGTGGTGTCTTGTGGACAAAGGTTTTTGGAGGGGAAGATGGATTTTGGGTGGGGGAAGGTTGTGTTTGGCTCCTTCCATTTTCCTTGGGGTGGTGAAGCTGGTTATGTTATGCCAATGAAGAGCCCTCTAGGGAATGGTGATTGGGTTGTGTACATGCATCTTACAAAGGAGCAATTGGAAGTGATAGAGTGTGAGGCTGGTGATGTTTTTAGACCCATAACTTGGGATTACCTTAACGGCTTTTCATTTGTATTTTCTTGAATGTGTAATTTTTTTTTATTCTTGAATTGGATAAATCGTGTCTTACAAGGTTTAAATATGTTTTGTTAAAAGAAAAATTGATTGAAATTTAGAATTGGAATTTTAAAATTTATTCAGAAATAATAGAATCTGTTTAAATCCATTTAGCAAATTCTATTTGGAGAGAGAACATTACTCCGGGATTTGAAATCGCTCAACGAATCCTAATTTTCTTAATGAGTCATAATTTCCTCATCATAATAATATAAATTCTTTTAGCGGATCAAAATTTATTAAGTAGAATTAGACTCAAGAGTTATTGGAGAAAAAGCATTTTGTTAAATTCACTCAACGATTTTGTAGGCATTGAGTGGTTGAATACTTTTCAAATTAGGTTTTATAATTTTTATGAAAGTTATATTTATGGGTTTTAACTTTACAAAAATTTTGGAAGTCACTACAATAAATATTACTTTAACCAACAACATAAATCTGTGGCCTAAAGTTTAAGCAACGGTTTTTTATATGAGTGTGGTCGTTTGTAATATGTTATGGTTTTTATAAAGACAATAATTTTAAAAATATTGCCTAAAATCTTTATAACAACCACAATTTATAAACATTGCTTAAAGTATTGACAAAAACAACAATACATTTTGTTTTAAGTTTAGGAGAATTACTCATACAAAAGTTCAAGATGGAAAGAATAAGTATTGAAGTATAATGTGTATCGAAATGGTAGTGACCCAACAATAAATCTCACATATTTCAATGGATGTATTCAATTTACATAAAAATTTATCTTCAAGTATAGTGATAATGATCAACTCTTCAAAATTAAAACTACAAACTTACTTAAATAAATATAATGTATTGTTTCTTTACTAAGTATAAATAAGTTCATTCTTCTTTAAGATTGTCTTCATAGTCTTCAATGCCTTCAAGCTGCAAAAAATACAAAAGTATTTACTAATTAAGTCTAATTTAAACAAAATAAATATAGCAACTACCAAAATATAATTGTATAAAATAAAAGTGTTTTAATCAATCAATAACATGCCTTAATAAAATCCATTAAACTTTCATGTAAGGTGGCCTCTTGATAACATCAACGGTTACCTTTACCACATCAAGGGAGTGAGGAACGTTATGTAAGGTGGTGGCTAATAGAATTTTCCAATGGCCACCACCTGAGGAAGCATGCCGCCCTCTACCAGTAACTGTCATTGGCCAAGCCCTCTACCAGTAACTCACATTGGCTCGTCTGGCCAATGACATCCTTCCCTGATGTTGTAGGAGTCGCAAAACTCCGCACATTAATTCTTGATGTATCTTACTCGTCATTTATGCTTTGGTCTCTTGGGGGGAGGAGGATAAGTGTCGTGGTGCAACTCCAAAATATAGTTTAATTCCAACCTCTTTTCTATCTGCACGAATACGACCACAGTGCTCAGGTCGTCCAATTGCTTCAAACAGGATATCGCGACAACCTTCAGGGACAAAATTACCTTGGGAGCTCAAGGAATCCTGGAAAAGACCAAAATCATATTAGTTTTTAATATAATTAATGTTTTAAAATAAATGCAATAGAGGATAAAAATAACTTACATTTTTTTCGCAAACTATCTCTTATTGAACAAAACTAAATGCACCCGATTTTTTAATTCGGGCCCTCTTCCATTTTACATGGCACAAAGATGGTGATGGAGGAGCAGTGACCCCTGTATCAAAATCAGACCCAGTCCCCTGTTTGGATTGCACCTTTTCCTCCATCAGTGATTGCTCAAGCTTTCGATACCCCGAACGAGACAGTACGTGCGGGGTAACATTCTTTAAAGTTATCTCTTGAGCTTTCTTCTGATGATCCTGTTATAAATGAAATAAACAAAGTGAATTAAATAATATTAAGTTATTAATGTTATATAAACAAAAATAGTTAAGTAACTTCACTTTCCTTCCAAGCTTCACATTCATGGCTTTGAAAAAAAAGACGTTATGTCTCTTCATCAATATGTTTGTACTTTAAACAAGAATTTTCGCCTTTAAGCTTGTCAAAAAATATATTTCGTCGTCAGTGATGACTTAAACTGACGTAATTTAAGTCCGATATTGGATATAATCTTTGACCGAAGCGGTTCCACATTAGGGATTTTAAAATTTGCCTGCAAAATAATATCATCAAATTAAAATTAATCAATGAATATTAAAAATCATTATATGATAACAATAATAATGTAAAGCTTACCCGAACATCCTCTCAGAGCATGTTTCGATCAACCTCTAACACATTATCCCATGAATTAATTAAAATGAAGAGCTTCTCACAAGAAAGAACTCCAAGATAGTTGTTAAACATCTCAGCATTCAGACCAGAAACCACTTCAGTGTTGATGTCAATGTCAACATGTGTCTTCTCACTAGCAGCACGTCTCAATGAGAGACGCTTCAATCTAGTAGGTCCTCTGCTGCCTTGTCCGAATCGGGGTCTAATTGGAGTTTGATAGTCATCCATATCTCTGTTAAAAAAATTAGGTAACAAACATTAGTTAATTAAACGACATCGAAAGGAAATCATACAAATCCCCATTGCTTTGAAGGAAGACTTGTGGTCAATGTTCTCGCCGGTTGACTTGTTTGCCGGTTGACTCGAACGGTAGTCTCTGGCCTGCCTGTCTCCACCTGAGAATCGAACTTCCTGGGTTAAAGAACTTCTCACTTGCAAAGATAAAAGGACGCCTTGGCGGCCGTTTGCACTCCGACGCTCAAGTCAATACTGGGGCAAAAAAAAAGTAAGTGTATAAAGTAGTTGTAGTCTTAGAAACAGTGTACATTGTTAGGGTTCTTACCACCCTTTTATATAGGTTGTAGCTAGGGTTTACTTCTATTATGTTACTCATATCTAGGGTTCCTGGGAAAACGTCCTTGCGCCGCTATTACACAATCTTAGCGTAATCTGGAACATAAGACTTCCTTTTACTGGAGTGCAACGACTACAGTATGGCCGTTAAGGTACCAACTCATGCAGCTATGCTGCGGGGCCATCTGTTCTATGGGTGCCCTAAGTATTCACGTGCCATGCATGCGATCTTCCCTTGGAAACCCTAACCCTAACGGGCCTCAGCTTCTCCAAAGAACACTTGCTTGTGTTGTACCCGAATGTACTATGCACACCCCATGCATGGTCCTCTCATGACTTAGGTCTTTCCTTATATCATTAAAGTTTGAATCTTTATTCATGATTTTGATCCTTAGATTTGACTGGAAAGTACTTCTAAACATCTTACATAAATGATAATGCTTAACATATTTGAATGTTAGGAATAAATTTGAAATGTTAATTGATTTATAACATATGTTCATGATGATAAGGAGTTTTTATAGATATAGGAGGAATCAATATTTAGGAAACATTCTTAATAATTTTGTATGTGAGGAATCGATATGAATGGTTTTTATATGTGCATCAATGTCAATCAAGATGAAATGTTATATGTTTTTATTAATTGAAAATACAAATGAGTAAGAAGGATGAACCCCAATCCCAATTTTCCCAATTGACTCATCCAAATCATTTACTTTGCTTTTATTTAATTTCTCACAAATTCATAATACAAACAAACATTTCAAACAAACTTTGACACATCTTTTCATATTTAATGAATATTATACTTGAGATTTTAGAACTGTTCCTTATGAATTCGATATCCATCCTTAGAGACAATTTATTATTTTGACTCGGTACACTTGTCGTAAAATAATCATCAGTCTTCTAAAGGCCTGTCAAATATTCCTTGGCCAATATTCTTTGTTATATATGTGTGGTCAATGAGAATGTATGTATTTTCTTGTATAAATGGTTGGTGGGATAGAATTATCATGGATTTGTTCTTGTTATTCTTTTAAAATTCATATAACTTACCTTATTATTTTGTTATGTTTGTAGTAACGTGCTATAATTATATTATGTATATGAGAAAATATGCAGCATATATGTAGGTCCAGATACTATTTTATAAATTAAAAAATTATTGGTATCTAAAGTGGTTTCTATTATTAATAAAATAAATTATAGATTAGTTTCTAAATTAGTATCTAAATTAACTATAAAAGTTTTAGCTATTAATATTTTAGATTCTAAATTAATCTTTAAAAGACTAATAAAGACTAATTTAAAATACAAATAGATAGTAGATAAAACTTTGACAGCTAATAGTTAGATATCAATTTATAAACTACTTTATAATTTTTTATTAATAATAAAAACTAATTTAGATACCAATAATTTTGTATTTATAAAATGATCACTAATTTAGTCAATATAGTAACTAATTATTTTGATATCTAAAATTAATTATTATTTAATGATTATTTATTAATCAAATTAATTTATTAAATAAATTAATAATTAATTTATTAGTGTTACCAAACACACTCCTCACCACATAAATATTAAAAGATGCAAAAGTAACTAACTAATTAGATATTAAATAAACTAACTAAAAGAAGTCACCACTTGCTAAGAATATATTTAAAGGAAATGTGCATTTAAATTGCATGGCCTCTTTTTTTCTTCAACTTTTGCTTTATGTCGACTTGACATTTATCTAACGAAAACTGATTCTCAAGATGTATCGTTTCCGTACCACAAATGAATTGGTAGGAAGCTTGAAAATATAAATTGTACGGATAGAAATTTCATCAAATCGAGTTTGTAATATATAATAATGTAAAACTAATATATATAAAAATTATTAAATAAAAATTAATTTTAAAAAGTAGTTAATTATTATTTTAACTAAATTATATATTATTTTAATAGTTAATTAGGTACAAATATTTTAATTATATCTAAATAATCGGTAACTACAATTTTAATAAGTAATTAGATATAGTTAATTAGAAACTATTTATCAATAATAGAAATTCACTTTTTAAATCTCTAAAATAGTATATAATTTAATAAATATTAATTAATTTTTTTTAAATTAATTTTATTTAAAAAAATTATAATCATGATATTATCAATACATAAATTAGTTATTCTTAGAATATTAAAATCATATGTTATTACTTTAAATTATCTTAATTGAGAAATATTTAATATATAAACAATGGACGTTTTATTACCTTTTTTTTTCAAACTATTATACGGCTACGGTTTATTAATCTCTATAAAGTGCACTTGAATTATTGAACAACCAACTTTATGTAGTACAACATTATGCATGAATCACGCCAAGAAGATTGAAGTTAAGTGGTAGTTTGGGGTAGAGGAATTAATGGTTGTGAGTGGTTTAGAGCAAAGCAATCAACAACTAGTTGACCATAACACTAAAGAGACGCAACATTTTCTTATACTTGAGAAGATAAACCTAATTTAAGAAAAAATGTTACGCAACATGAGTGGGGACCACTTGCTAGGGTTTTAGGTACATGTGAGTGAAGTTTCCAAGGTTCTCATGTTTAATCAAGGGGAACTGTTGTGAGATTTTGGAGTAAGTGAAATCGATTACACTAGAAACAAAAACGTAAATTAGTATTAATATAACTTATAACTTTCCATTACTATATTCATATCTAAATAAACTTACAAGTCTCTAAGTCAATATGAAGTTTTAAACACTTTTTTGATTTTATATTAACTTATACTTTCTCATTTAATTATCATTACTTTTTTTTTTAAAAATTCGTCCAATATTTTTCATCACATCTTACAATCATATTTTTCAATTTTTATATATTTTATATTAATTTATCAAATAGATGACCAATAAGAATTATCTGTTCAAATCAGAGTAGTAAACGATCTAGTTGGAAAGTCTAAAGAGTTTATTGAAAGAAATTCAACAAAATTATCGAGTAGACAATATCATAGGAGATCCTAGAAGAGGTGTTTCTACGAGATCTAAAGTGAAAGATTATGTTGCTATGATCTCACAGATGGAACCTAAGAATATCAATGAGGGTCTCGAAGATGAAAGTTTGGTAAATGCTATGAAAGAGGAGCTAGATTAGTTATAGAAGAATGAAGTGTGGACGCTTGTAGAGCCACCCCAAGGAAAAGTCATCATAGGAGAAAAATGGGTGTTCAGAAACAAGTTAATCAAACAAGATTAAATAGGCATACAATATTTGTACATCAATCTAAGTATGTCAAAGAACTGCTCAAAAAGATTCAGGTTAGACGATGCCAAACCAATGAGTACTCCAATGCATCCTATAACGTCACTTGGCCTAGAGAAAGACTTTAAACTAGTGCACACCACTGAATACAAATCTAAGGGAAGTATACCTTTCTGCAGTTAAAATAATGTTTAGATATCTTAAAGGAGATAAAAGAAAGAAGAACAAGTGGAGGATGTCACTTCATGGGAGGTAACTTAATCTCATGTACTAGTAGGAAACAAGGAAAAATTGTCTTGTCCATAGCAGAAGCTGAATACATATTAGTTGCTCATTGTTGCTTAAAAGTGTTTTGGATTAAGACAAATGTCATTAACAAACAATCTCAATATTCAAACATGCAAGATAATTCATAAGGAATTGTCATTTGGTCTTCAACGTAGTACTAAACAATCACAACTTCATTCTAAGGATAGACGCTCTATCGCGTCAAGGAGTCTTTAAAACTTATACTTATACTTTAAAACTTATACTTATGATATATAATTCATTTTTAGTGACTCTTAAATATTTTTGAAACTCATTTTGATATTATTGATTCATATAGTCTTTAATCAAAACAAACATGCACTAGTACAAATTAGCTCATTAAGGACGGTTAAAAAGACCATATAAAGGAAGTTCCGAACCATGGTTGCAAGTGTTGTTATAAATAATTTGTTTATAACGACGGTTCTAGGCTGGGGACCGTCATTATAAGTGCTTATGAAGGGCTTTTAAAGACGATTCCAGTGGAAAACATCGTTAAAAGTGTATTTTATTTTAAAAAAATGTTTTTTTTATTATATACTCACTTTAATCCTACATAAAATATCAAATTTCCATAACAATCATGCACCTAATATCATCATTTAAATATGAAAGTGTACAAAAAGTTCTATAACTATATGAATTTTTTTTATGTCATTCTAAAGTATTATATATGGCTACCTTAAGGTGCATCCAAGTGAGTTTTTTGCATTTTCACTTGCACTTGCACTAGCACTTTTCCTCCCTCTCAAGATGTTATATCCAGAATAAGCGCTGAAATAATAAGATTTCATGTTAAAACACACACATAACATTATGTAATGTAATGTATGAGTAATAAATTTGTGAATGTAATATAATCATAATCATAATGGTTTGATAAATCTCTAAATTATACTAGGAAACATCATGAAAAATATGAAAAATTTCAGAATATTTTTCCAAGTGTAAGTATGAGAACTAAAACCTCAAAATACTTGAAAAATACCTAAATACTTAAAAATAAAAAAATGATATTAAATGATGGAATTTTGGAATAAATACCTTTAGGTATTGGCCATGACCTTCGTTACCTCGTTTCGAACAACTTTCATTTTTTACGCGTCTCCATCCGACTTATCTATCAAAAGTTATGACTATTTGAAGTTTTTTCGCACTAATTTTTGGCAACTCCAAATCCATCCCTCTACTATTCAATATAATGACTCCTCCATCAAATATACACTAAATGAATTTTCCACAAATTTTTTTGAATCAAAATAATTTTTTACCTATTTTTAATGAATTTTACAATATTGCCTCAATTATACAAAGCAAACGAGTCTTGCTTTCTTTATTTTTAATGATGATACATACCTTAAAACTACCCTAAATTACTAACTAATCAACTAAATAATCAACACATAGCATGCAAATATTTATTATAAAATTAAGTAAAAAAATTAAAAAAATACTAACTAACCTTCTATAATGATTTAGGGTTTAGGTGTTGTTGGCGTTGTTGCGAAGGGTTGGCGCTCGCAAAGGAGAGATGTGACGACCACCAGTGAGATATGAAGATACGCGGAGGAAAGAAGACGTTGGTGGGTGGTGCAGGGGTTATAAGGGTTGGGGAGCTTGGAGCTGTGGGGTAGAAGCTCGTCAGGTTTGCAGGGAGAAAGGAGAGCTAGAGGCACAGTGACGACGACAATGGAGTTGCAAGCGGTGCTCAATGGAGAAGAAGAGCGCGAGGGAGAAAAAAGTGAGTTTGAGCGCGACTGAGGGTTTTGATTTATTTTTCAGTTTTATAACGACGGTTACATTATTGAATCGTTGTTATTTGTGCCCATTTTAATTATTAACGACGGTTCAGTGTACCACCGTAGTTATTTCTGACTGAAAATTCAAAAAATTTACAAAAATGTCATCGTGCTTTTTGCTACGAAGGTTTTTTTTTAGCTGTTGTTATTCTTCGTCGTCTTGTAGCTTTTTTGTACTAGTGATGTTGTTTAATCTAGTATATAAAGTTTTTGTTTCTTGAACGAAGCAGAGCATTTCAAAATCATTAAATTCTACCTTTATGAAATATATTTTTTGATTGAAACATAAATCATTTAATGCACTAATGAGTTTAATTGTCATAATTTTCTTAGTATAGAAAGTTTTTAAAATACACTATTAAAGCATTTTGTAAAAGAGAGTATATCTTGATTAGACTATTAAATGATTTTTATAAATATCTTTTGATAAATATGATTTCATATACATGGTTGATTTACTTCGTACGAATATAATTGCACAAACTTGAAAAGTATTTGAATACAATGTTGCGAATAAGTGAGTGATATAGAAGATTTGTAAATGTGTTTATCTAATTTCGAATTAGAGTGATTCTAATTGACTCAAGTATTTTAATGCAAATTATTATTGTCAATCAGGTTCAAAATATTTCAAAAAAAAAAGTTATAGCATAAAAAGATAGGTAGGAAGATCAAATAAGAAGTTTCCTCTTCAAGCGTTTAATGGTAAAAAGATGAAGTGCTAAGCAAGATTCATGCAACTTCAAAGAATTACTATGTATAAGTTTCAACTGTCAAATATCTACGAGTAAAGAAAGATTTCAAATTTCACAATGAGATATTAATTGATAAAGATGCGAAGAAAACATCAAAGCCAAAGTTTCTTTATTGAGCGTTTAACATAAAAGTAATGATGCTATAGTACGAGATTTGCGCAAATGATGATTAAAGAAATATCAAGCTCCAATGAACGAAAATATAAAAATAGAGAAATGATTTAGAGTTCAAACAAATCATCAAAACGTAGAAAAACATCAGATTAGATGTTTCCTTACAAAGCGTTTAATATGAGAAAGTGGTAAAGAGCAACGTGAAGATCGTAGAAAGATCAAACACATAAGAACCAAGTTTCAATGTTCAAATTAATACTTAAGTGGAAAGTATTCATAGTACAACAACCACATGTACACGCTCAAGACACAAAAATATCATCATATAAGAAGTTTCTATATAAAACGTCTAATTCGAGAAAAAAATGAAAGAGGAACTCGAGAACTGAGAAAAGTTCAGATCTAGAAGTATAAAGTGAATCTCGTTCGAATTTTTTTCAAATATCTTAACATATGAATCTAATGAAGCCCAAAAAGGGGCTTGAAGTCTAAAAGATTTCTTTAGCTGAAGAAAGCCAATCTGGTGAGCAGATTAACCAGCACCAAGTAGAAGTTAAATTTGTTGAAACCCTCTCACTAAACTCTATAAATAGAGGCTTTTGTGCCTCATTTTAAGCATTGAGGGTTAAAGAGCATAGAAGGCTTAGAGCTCAGAGTAAGGGTTCAAAGTACCTAGGCTCATGAGAAGGTGAATTATAGAGTCATATCATGTCATAAGATCAAGCCTTAAGGCTGAAATAGAGACAAACTCTAAAGGAGATTATCAAAAGCCTAAGTTGGCCAACATCATTTAGGGATCCATGTTTGTTGTTCTTAACTTCTCATTCTTGCGCCTCAATATAAGATTTACTATAAGTTGCTAAACTTATCCTGTTGGGATTGAAAAGCAATGTGATATTTCTAAGTTATTTCTATTTATGATGTATGTTCTTTATTTAAGATTCAAGTTCTATTGGTTTGATAGTATGTTCAATTCTTAATGGTGAGGAACGACCATTGACGCCTTTGGAGCATGAATGAGATTGAAAGACATTTTCATGTATTTGAACCCTATGAAATCAACGATATATGTCAACTGTCGAGAATGGAATTGAGTATATGGCTTGAAATGTTCCATCTTAATGCATAAATAAGTTATTATGATGCAAGTAATTGATTGTGATAGTTTATGGTTCTAGGTAACCTTATGCAAGGAATTGACTTGGTTTTACCATAATGAACAATGAACTTGAACACACATAACACTTATAAGTAACAATAAAAAATATTTTCACAAAGTTATTTCAATCCCAACATGTATGTTATATTGTTATCCTTCTATTTCCTTCGTTTGTCAAATTTTCACCCTCGCTAAATATTATATTAGGATTATTATAGGTATTTACAAAAATATATGAAACCAACTTTTATCTTCACTACATCTTGAAATTTATAACTACTTTGGTAAACTCTAATTCCCTGTAGATACGACAATCCTCAACTGACTACAGTTGATTTAGTCTGCTTCCCGAGAAAATAACTTTTAATCCATCCATCAAGGTACAAGACGATTGGAGTGAGAAACTAATAATGGTGACAGTAGAAGTCAGATCATACTATGAGAATAGGTTTAAGGAGAGTGGATAATTTACTATCAATTTAGGAAATGTGGAATTCAAATCTATTACAGATAGCGACAATAAGATGCTAACTGAACCATTTTAAGAGGAGGAAATCCGAACAACAGATTGGGAATGTGAAGGAAGCAAAAACACAGGTCCAGATGAGTTTAACTTCACATTCATAAGGACATTCTGATATATCTTGAAAGGGAGTATTTAAAATGCTGCAAACCTATTCCATAGTGTAGGTAAGTGTCCTAGGGGATATAATTCCTCATTTATAACTCTTATACCTAAATGTGACAACCACATGATTTAGACCAATTTAGACCAGTTTCCTTAGTGGGATGTGTCTACAAGATCATATTTAAAACTTTGTCTCTTAGTTTAAAGAATATGTTCTATAGAGTGATAAATCATAAGTAGGTAGTATTTTTAGAGGGGGAAGGACTAATGCATAGCGTTTTGGTCACATATGATACTATTGAGGAGGTTAGAGGCAAAAGAAAAACAAATGTATCATAGTAAAGGCTGACTATGAAAATACAACTCAATTAGATGGAATTTTTGTCATACATGGTGGAAAGGCTAGCTTTTAGCAAACAATGGATTAATATGATGAAGGGATATCTATATCCACAATTTCAGCGTTGGTGAATGGTAGCCCTGCTAGGGAGTTCAAACCATCGAAAGGTCTTAGGCAAGGGGGTCCTTTGGCTCCATTTTTTTTATCATAGAAACTAAAGGATTGGCGGAAATGGTTACACAAGTTGAAGTGAAAAAAACTATTGAAGGGTGTGAAAGTAGGGAGTACAAGTATAGAAATAAGTATGCTCCAATTTGCAGATGATACCATTTTTTCTGTGAAGTTGAACCACAAAATGTGTTAGTAATAAAAAAGTATTCTTAAGTGTTTTGAATTGGTTTCTAGGCTTAAAGTAAACTTTCTAAACCCAAACTAAGAGGTGTAAGGTAAAGGCAAATATGTTACACAGGTTCTTAGAAGTGTTGGATTGTAATATTATGTCTTCACCTTTCACTTACCTAGGAAGGCCAATTGGGGGTAATCCAAGAAAGTATCACATGTGAAAAAAGCTTATTGAGAAAATTAGGAATAGATTATCCATTTGGAAAGGAAATAACTTATCCTTTGCAGGTAGAATATGCTTGTTGAAATATGTTTACTACATTGCCATTATTCTATTCATCCTTTTTTTAATGTCCACAAGAGTTTTTAAAGAGTAGGAAAAAATATATAAGGGTTTTTAGAAGGGGTGGGGAAGAGATGGTAGACGAATAACATGGGTAAAGTGGGAGAAGATATGTAAATCAAAATAGAAGGGGGGGGGGGGCTAGGAATTAGAGACTTAAAATTTTTTAATTTGACTCTTCTAGGTAAATGGAGATGAGGATTGGGAATAGGAAATGATAACTTGTGCAGAAAAGTTTTAGAGACAAAATATGGAACTGAGACAAATCTGAATAAATGGTCACATAGCTGCCATGAATCTAGGTGGTGGAAGAACATTAGGAGTGCAACTAGGGAAGAGTGGTATACAATGGAAGTTAGGAAATGAGGAGATAGTATTTTTTTTGGGAGGATAGATGGGTAGAAAATGGTATATTGAAGGAAAGATCTCCGAGTTTGTATAATAATTCCATAAATAAACAAGCCGCAATTGTAGAAATGGGAATTTGGAATAATGAAATATGGGAATGGAACAAGGAGTGGAGAAGAGCATATTTTGAATGTGAACTATCTCAGGTAAATACTTTGTTAAAACAAATAGCAGTGACACTTTTACATAAGGAAAACGAGAATGGATGGGTGTGTTAAGGAAAAGAAACAAAAACCTAATAAGTTAGGTCTGCTTATGACATTATTCATCAAACCAATGTTGGGCAAGTGGAAGAGGAGTTTAGAGAGTTTTGGAAAACTAATACTTTACCATCTTCTCAATATTTTTCATGGAGGCTTATACATAATAGGGTGGCATAAAAGGACATTGTGAGTAGGTGAGGGCTACAACTAACTAATAGGTTATGTGTTATGTGTGAATCAAAGGAGGAAAATGTAAATAATTTATTTTTCATATGTAATATGGCTTGGGGGTATGTAACTTATGTAACACAAGAGCAGGGGTGGACGTCCAGCATGTCAAGCCAATAACACACTTTCAACATTTCTATCTAATGCATTTGAGTAGAAAAAATAATAGAGCATGGAAGAGTATGCAGATGACAATAGTGGGGGTGATGTGGAATCAAAGAAACAGGATAATCTTTACACTACAAGAAAATCATTAAATGGAAACCAATTTTAGTGATCAAAATTAATTAGGTTTTATATTTACTAAATTAGATACTATTTTAGAGACTAAAAAAATTATTAATATCTAAATTAGTTTTTGTACTGTTCGGCATGTTTGACCCATGGCCCGATCAAGGCATATTATGTCCATAGTCCGAACATTTGAGTCTCTGAACCATTAGTCAGAGCAGTACATGTTGAGCACACCATAACTTCAAAAATCGACCCAAATACGAGAAGACCCAGTATCTCCAAACGAACGTTCACTTTCGATAAAATTAACACGACCCAAACACTAAATGCACATTATATATGATTCAGTTAGTTGTTTGAAACAAAAAAAAAGACTAGTCAAAGACGATACTATGCAAAGATATAATCCCAAAATACAAGGGAAAATGTTAACAGATAAATTATGCAGTTATCAATGCTTGACGATTACTATAAAAAGGCCCTGAGACCCTAACTACCAGGTAAGTTGATCCTACGCTATATTCACTGCATTCTAATATATAAATGATCTTGCTGACTTGATTGTTAGAGTGTAATCAAGAGTTGAAACACCCTCCATTGGAGTTTGTGAAAAAGACAGAGTGAAATAGCATCCACCACCATTGCTTTACCCCGGTCTGTCAGTAAGAACAGTTTCTATTATTGATAAATAATTTTTAAATTGGTATTTAATAATTAGCTACCAACTTTAGAATCTAAATAACTGGTAGCTAATTAAATACCAATTTAGAAACTAATTTATAAAATTTATTAATAATAAAAATTATTTTAGGTACCAATAAATTTTTTAGTCTTTAAACTAAATCTAATTAAGTAAATATAGTGACTAATTATTTGTTGTCTCTAAAATTGATTTATATTTAATAATTTTCTTGTTGTGTAATTAAATTTATTCTTTGTTGATAAAAAAATAATCTCAAATTTATTTCTTAATTTATGTATAAGTCAGCGTTTTGCAGCCATACTTAATTGCGACACGATGGCCGCCCCTTTTGTATATTTGGGTCTGCCAGTTGGAGGGAGTCACAAGCGCAGTGCTTTTTGGAATGGGGTAATAGAAAAAGTTCAGGCGAGATTAAGCAGGTGGAAAGGTAAGTGTTTGTCAATGGCTGGGAGGATTTGTTTGATCAAGTCCGTTTTTTCTTCTATTCCGTTATTCTTTATGTCCTTATTCAAAGTGCCCTCTGGGGTGGCAGATAAGTTAGTCAGGATACAAAGGAACTTCCTTTGGGGTTGGGGCTCTGACGGAAGGAAGATTGTTTGGGCTTCGTGGAAAAAGGTTTGCAAGCCTCGTGAGTTCGGAGGGTTAGGTATTATCGATACAAAGATGTTTAACTTGGCTTTGTTGAGGAAGTGGATTTGGAGGTTGGGTTCGGATAAGGACGAAATTTAGAAGGAGGTACTGGTTTCAAAATATGGCGGTTGGAGAAGTTTGGGCGAGGGAGGAAAAAGTAGTAGGAGCTCTCCTTGGTGGAATGATCTGAAAGTTGTTTGGGCTTCGGAAGGTTGGGGTAGAAGTTTTGAAGATAGTTTTAAGTGGAAAGTTGGTGATGGAAAGGATATCTCCTTTGGGAGGATAGGTGGTTGGGATGCGATGCGCTAAAGAGAGTATTCCCGAGATTTTTTTCGATAAGTTTGGCCAAGGAAGCTACGGTGGACGAGCTTGGGCCGTGGGTAAACGGTGTGTGGGCTTGGCAGCTAGCTTGGCGAAGATCTTTCTTCGATTGGGAGAAACCTTTGGTGGATCACTTACTTCAGGTTTTGCTTAAGGCTAGGTTGGCTCCGGGAGAGACAGATAGATGGGTTTGGAAGGTCGAGGATCATCAAATATTCTCAGTTAACTCTGTCTATACTCATGTTAGGAAGGACCGAGAGGGGGACTCTTCTCCGGTATTCAGTAAGTTGTGGAAGTGCAAAGTCGTACCTTCTGTCGTACTTACTGCCTGGAGGATGCTTGAAAATAAGCTTTCTACTAGGGTCAATTTGGAAAGAAGAGGGGTGATGGTTGAAAGTTCTTTGTGTTCACTACAAAAAAACGTGTATGTAGTGGCGGTTATAATATGGCGGTTATTAAAAACCGCCATAATTAGCGGTATAATACGGCAGCTTCATAGACGCCATAATCTTCCTTCGAAATGTGACATTTAGAACCGTCATAATTATCCTTCTAAATAAAAATTCTCC
>Ga0123342_1005528_pt1 | contig 18225 bp, 8 predicted proteins | sample Turbeawhitnodule_FD_89960 | JGI IMG/M metagenome (GOLD analysis project Ga0123342, IMG submission 89960) | Root nodule microbial communities of legume samples collected from Mexico - Turtle bean Mexico white nodule | ecosystem: Host-associated > Plants > Roots > Nodule | place: Mexico: Nepantla...
CCGGATTACATAATCCGGAAGTTAAAAAAGACTTCCGGATTATGTAATCCGGAAAGTAATCATGCATCTGAAAAAAGACTTCCGGATTATATAATCCGGAAGCTAATTACAAATTTGAAAAATAACTTCCGGATTATGTAATCCGGAATATTACAGAGGGACATTTTTGGAAATATGAAAATCTATGGAGGTGAGAGAAGAAGGTATGGAGGTGCAGGAAGAAGCAGCCCCTCCCTTTATTTAGACCACCAAAATCTCAACTGATTCCAATAGGACTGTTTCTTCCTGCACCTCCATACATTCTTCTCTCACCTCCATATATTTTCAAATTTTCAAAAATGCCCCTCTATAATATTCTGGATTACGTAATCCGGAAGTCATTTTTCAAATTGTAATTAGCTTCTGAATTACATAATCCAGAAGTCTTTTTTCAAATGCATGATTATTTTTCGGATTACATAATCCGAAAGTCTTATTTAGATTCCGAATTATGTAATCCGGAAGTCTTTTTTCAAATAAGTTTCTGGATTACATAATCCAGAAACTACTTTATGGGGGTGACACAAGGATAAAAATGTATTTTCATGTTGTGTATGAAGGTGGGAGAAGAAGATATGGAGGTGCAGGAAGAAAGAGTCTTCAAACAGATAGATAATAAAACTCCCACATACTAAGAAAAAAAGAGAAAAGAGATAAGATTCATTATAGGAAAACTATGAATTTATCTAGATCAATATTTTTGATAGTTTCTTAGTGGTTTGATGATACAATGGTAGAAAATATGAATGAACTATCAGTCAGTAATTGTAAAAGAATGTAAAGAGAGTTTAAGGTTTTGAAAGTCAATTAATCTGGATATTATAGTATTAATTACTATTAATTTTTTTGTATTAATTAAAAATCTTAATTGAATAAAAAGTTATAAAAAAATATTGTAAAATCTTTTGAAATTATAATCTCATAAACCTTAGTGGAATACTTTTAGAGAGTAAATAAAAAATTGTATAAAGTGAAGTGTCACATTAGAAACAGGAACAATAGTTAATGACAATGAAGTAACAATGGACTTGCACACAAAAAAAAAGTTTCTGTCCTGCATATCCAATCAATTGCAGAACATTACCGTGAGCTGTGTTCTGGGGATTATATGAACAAGGAAATTCTCATAAGCTATGATTTAATTTACTATCTCTGGAGCGTATTTACATGTTCTGCTTAAGTCATGAAGTAGCTTTTTATGTTTGTAAACTTTTCTAATATAATATCGGTAGGTACAATGTAGTCAATGAAGCAATAAGCAACTCTTGCAAAACTGCATAAAACAATAAGCACAGTGTTGCTACCTAAATGCAATTATAATAAGAAAAGTACAAAAATGAAAGGCACAACAAATACAATGGAAAGAGTTGCACATCATCACAAATTTAGTTTCCCACTCGACAAATCCTTTTAAGCCAAGCAAATATCTCACTATTGAAAGAGTTTCCCAGTGCCAATCCCACAAGAAGTCCACCTCCATACCCAATCAGAACCACTTTCCAGTCAAATTCAATAAAAATTCCCGAGTCTTGATCGTCATCAGATGTGGAAGGTGGAACAAATGGCAGCCCTCCATCTTCCTCACATTTATTGACTGATGGATTAACACACAGTTCTTGGTTACCCTCAAATGAACTATCTTGGAATGTAGCAAACTGCATATTTTGAGGTATATGACCCGAAAGATTGTTAAAGGACACATTAAAGTGCGAAAGAAAGGTCAGTTCTTGCAACTGTAGGGGAATCTTCCCTGATAAAGTATTGACAGAAAGATCCAAAGTTTCAAGGTTCGAAAGCTTCCCTAAGGAAGAAGGAATGTTGCCACTAAGCATGTTGTTTGAAAGGTTCAACAAAACAAGACCAGTTAAGTCTCCTATAACATTTGGAATCTCCCCAGAAAATTTATTACTTGAAAGATCAATGACTATCAAGTTGTAAAACTCTTGGAGCTTTTCATAAACCAGGGTCCTCCCTTTGTTACACAGAGAAAATGAATACCTGTAAGAGCCATCCTTCAACACGCTAAAGCTTGCCAACATGTGATAATCATACGCCGAATAATATTGATACTGTAATTGACTCTCGTTTGAAGCTTCCATTGATTTCCAATTCTGGATTGTTTTAGAAGGCAAACTTCCAGACAACTGATTGTGTGAAAGATAAATGATATGCAGTTTGGGAAATGTGCATGCTGCAGGGCACCCTATGGATCCGGACAAATGATTATGATGTAAAGCAACAACTTTCAGCTCCGGAAGAGTTCCCAGCCAACAGGGAAATGAATCATTGATTTGGTTATGGCTAACATCAATATACTCTAGCATTCTAATGTTTAGCAGTGCTCTTGGCAATTGACCCTGCAGTTTGTTATTGCTTAAATCTATCATTCTTAGATCACTTGTCTTCGTATATGTCCCAGGAAAGGGGCCAGTCAATTTGTTTCCTTTTAGCACCAAAATCTGCAGAAGTTGACTAGAACTTCCCAAACACGAGGGAACTGTGCCACTTAAGTTGTTAAATGACAAGTCAAGAAGCATAAGAGATTTCAAATTGCATATTTGTGGATCTATTTTCCCTGTTAATGAGTTGTGGGAAACAATTAAGCTCCGAAGACTTGATTTTCTCCACATCCAGCTGGGGAATGAACTGACATTATTGTATGGCATGTAAATATATGATAGCTCAGCCAAGTCCCGTAGAAAATGTGGGAACTCATTCAAATTGCTTAATCCCAAACCTAACCCTTGAATTTGTGAGAAACTTGCATTAGATGGGTTTTTCCCACTAATTAACGACAATTTATTGAAACATAATTCAACCAAAACGAGCCTTCTTAGCTTTAGAAATTTATCCATCTCTAATTCTCCCTCCAACAGATTACTGATCAGAGAAAGAGTTTCAAGGTTCTCAAGTTTGAATAGAGAGTTTGGAATTTCACCCCGAAGATTATTTCGTCCAAGATCCAGGGAAGCTAAATTGGTTAGGTTCATTATCCAAGATGGAATTTGTCTACTTAAATTGCAGTGATATAAGGATAATATAGATAATTGGGTGAGATTTGTAAAACAAAATGGAATCTCCAGGCCAATATTTACAAATTCCAGGCGCAAATCATTCATTCCCGACAACTTACATATCCATGAGATGGTTTCAGTAGTAAATTCATTAAAACCAACTCTCAGGGTGCGTAATTTGTTAAGATTTAGCAGGAACGAAGAAAGATCACCTTTGAATTTGTTGCCTCCAATATCTAGAAACGTAAGCTGAGTAAGGTTTCTAAATGAAGAAGGAATTGACCCAGAAAAATTGGAATATGATATTGATAACCAATTCAAAGAATTGAGATTTCCAATGAATGCAGGAAGTGTACCGTAGAAACTTGTGGAATCAAGTTCTAATGTTGTAATTTGTGCACTTGTATGAAAATCAGGAAATTTGCCAGTGAGGTTTTGATTATTTCCCAAATTTAGATATCTCAAGTTTGGAAGATGGAATATTCCTGGTGGAAATTCCCCATATAGTTCACAATGATAAAGAGAGACTTGTTCCAAATATGTAAGATTTGTGAATGTATGGGGTACAGATGAGGAAATGGTTACATAATTAACACGAAAAACTTCAAGATTAGTTGAGTTTTGAATTAAGCTTCTCAGAGTAGATATTTTCAAACTCAAAAGATTGACTGGAACTAGAGAATCAAATGCACCACATAGATCAAGAGAAAGTAACTTAGACAAATGTGAAACTTGTTGTGGGATTTCACCAGAAAAATAGGTTTGAGAAAGGTTCAGATACCTTAACTGTGAAAGTTCACCAATTCGAGATGGAATTTGAGAGTAATTGAAGTGATTATCAGCAAGATCAAGGCTTTGAAGATGTTTAAGGTGAAAGAGGGTACTGTTTGCATCCATTGTACCATAGATGTGGCTGCTACTAAGATCAATGCTAATGACATGATTTGTGTGTTCATCACATTCAATTCCATCCCATGAGCAGCAATCAGTGGTTGCATTCCAAGATGCCATTTTAGGATAACTGAAAGGATTATAAGAAGACTTACTGATAACAAAACTTTTCTTAAATTGCAACAAGGCACGACTTTCATGTTCATGGCATTTGGTAGGAGGAACGGAAAGAAGACAATTAGTAGCTGCGAATGAAAACAGTGAATAAAGGAAGAGAAAGTATTTTGAGCCAGCAAAAGTCCAATCCATTGTACCTTTTACTAATTTATAAGATGAGATGAAGTAGGTGCTTTATATACTCAATTAATCTACTGTGTACGCAAAAAATATCTAATCACGTGCTGTATTCAAAACTGAAAATGTTCAATGAGAGACAACGCCGTGAGTTGAACAAAAAGCTATGGGTGACAACAGGAGTGATGCACAGTGGGCTACGTGGCAATTGTTTCCACAAGAGAATTTATTTTGTTAGAAATTTGGATGCCACACGGCGTAGTTTCATCAATCTTATTTGCCATGACTTTACTTCATCAATCTTATTAACCCCGCTACTGCTACTAATTATATTTGTGATTATATTTTGAAGTCATGATCAAAATTGATAAAATTAGAAAGAAGTTCGAAAATACTAAGTTATATTCAAGTCAGTTCTGCATTAAGGGTTAAAACTTAATCCTACAACAGTCCTATAACATCCACACTAAAATGTATTGCAATTATTTAAGCACTTCTTAAAATATTTGTCTTAACCATATATAATAACGAACACACAAGTTTTACAGTAAAAGCTGAAAAGTCGCCTAGAAAGTCCACCAAGTATTTTCCATCACGCAGAATTAAGTTCACAAATTTTAAACTAAAAATAAGTAGATTAACAGTATAATAAAAAATAGAGTAAAAAATACAAAAAAAAGAGAGTGTAATCTTAAGCCAAATTCGAGTAGAAACAAAAGAAAGAGATTAAGACAGAGGCACGTAGATCCAGCTAGCAGGTTTATTGCACAGGAATATTTACTGTAAAATTCACAACATACAAATTGAATCTTAAGATCTTTAAAACTGAACATATTTCAATCAAATTCGACTATAAAAATCTTCCTTCCGTATTACAGAAGATCTTATCAGCATAAGATTAATTATTTTTATCTCAATCTTCTGAACAGTGGCTGTCTAGTGTCTACTACAAATGACAACTCAGATGGAGAATGCAGAAAGTCAACAAATTATCCCAACGAACATACAAACTATAAGGAGCAATCCGACTAAAATATGAAGACAACACTGTCATGAACTCTGGACTTCTGATTCTGAGCAACACATTCTGAAATCCACATTAAATTCCTGATCTCCTGTTCCCTTAACCTCATATATGCGAAGAACACAGCATAATGAAACTGCAGTATTGACAAAATAGTGCAGCTTACTAACCCGAAAAAAAAACAATTTAGCTATCATTAAAATATTAAACTAATCCAATACAAAACTGTCTGGTTCAAAAGGAAGAGAGAGAGGAAGGGAGGGATTTTAACGGAGAAGAAAGGGGAAGGAAAGGTGGATTTTGTTTGGTAGAGAAAAGAGTAGGCAGGGGGATTTTTGTAGAGAAGGGAGGTAGCTTTTTCTTGTTTGGTTCACTAGGATAGAGAATGAATTTTAAAAAAATTAATTTACTTTGAGCATGTTTGGAGAAACTTCTTCATAAGAACTTCTAGAAGAAAGTTTTTAAAAACAATGAACTTTAAAAACTAATATAAACTTATGCACAAATTATGTGAGAGAGTTCCTACAAATTAGCTTACGCATAACTTAATTTTAAAGTACTGAGATTCTAATTTCATTTTCTTCTTATTTTCTCTCCTAAAATTCCTTACGCACAAGTTTCTGCAAACAAACCCATTTGTATCTTATGATTTTGAATTTCAAAAAATAAGTAGAGATATTTTAGCAATTATACTTGAAATGTTTCAAATATCCTCCCCTCCACTCTAAAGCCTATGTTGGCGGAGAGAAAAATGAGGGATTTTGTTCCCTTCCCCTTTTAAAAATTAAATCAAACAACAAAAGTTTATATAAACCCTTCCCTCCACATTTACCCCCAACCAAACATCATGTGCATGGGCGAAAACATTGTGATACTCAGAATTGTAAACAAACCTGTTGTTCAAACGCCAGGCAAAGCCTTTTCACCTCCTCCTCATAGAATGCCTTGTCAAGCATCTGACTTTCACCATATGATAGCTTAGCAAAAATAGATTGATAGGGGGGATATTTTTCCATGACAGCACGAACCTACATGAGCAACCAGATAAAAATTTAGGGCCCAAAAAAGCATTATTAAAAGAAATCGGACAGAAATATGCAGACACTACTGATGCTTTGATGATTGACCATTTCAGGATAGATTCCAACAGAGAGGGATAAATAACTCATACACAAGACCCTCTGGAAATTGGTAGCCAAAACCAAGTAGGCAATTACAAATTACAAATGGAATAAGAAACAAGCATATCATTTACGCCTGAATAATAGAAGGCGCTCAAAAAAGGAAAGCTTCAAAGTGACATCTTAGAAAACATCTGCAGGGATCAATCAAAGACTCATGGGACAATTTCCCAACGTGCTTGTGTTGCTAATTCCATACAACAATGTTTAAACCAAAGACAACAAATATCACTAAAAATATCAAATACCAATATATCTTTTGGTAAAAACCATATCAAAACTAGCAGTACATTTCACTAACTTGGCTATCAATAAACACGAATCAACTACCCCGAGCAACACAATCTATCATGGCCTAAGAAAAGTACAAATTGAATGAAGCAAAACACATGTAGCTACCAACTTACCAACCTAAAACATCATATCATATATGTAAATCATACATACCTAAAACGCCATGTTTTATATGTAAATCATACTTACCTGATCAATGTCTTCACAGATAGCAAGTTCCTCATGACCATATGGGTATCTGTTTAAAATAAGTCGGTCATTACCAAAAGAATCATGCCAAAGCATTAACAAATATCGCTAATTCTAAATATATATGGCTGTGTGTGTGTGTGCGCGGAGGGAGAGAGAGAGAAAGAGGGAGCTGAGGGTTAAGAGCTTACAGCAAACCAAAATTAGAGTACAATTTTCTACGGTCATCTCTGGTAAGCTCAGTACCAATGCTGCACAGAGTAAAAGCCATGGATGCCAGTTATTACAAGTATCCAGATTAACTAAAAGGCAATAGAAAACCATTTTACTTTTCATATACCTATTTATGGTAATATTCACAGCCCTTCTATCAGCCTCAAAAGCTAGAAGGTCAGACATTATCTCAGCTGTGGCACCACCAAGTTTCTGCTTAGGAATAACATTAAAATGATGAAAATCAGAGAAGAAAAAATTGTGACAGGAGAGTACATATATCTAGTGGATAACAAAGTGCCTCAGACCCTTCACCTGACAAAATCTGTAGAAGTCTTCAAGGTATGCCTTGTAAAGAGTGTTTCTCATTATTTCAATGTTCATATCATCCAAGTCCTAGAGATATAAAGAATATAACAACAACATATCATATCAATAGAAGTCCAATTTCATCCGACTATCATGAGCATATATCAAACAAATAAACTAGTACTACAGAAACATGTAAAAGTTACATAAACTATAACACAACAAAGTATAGATCCCAATATTCCATCCAACATATAACCCAAAAAGAGGTAGCGTAGGAAAGCAGTCCTCATTAGGGAACCAACACCTTGTTTCTTTTAGATTTCCAATAATTTTGTATGATTGTATCGCAGACTCTTCAAACTCTTTATTATCACAGTCTATACATTACGAGATGCAGATATAGATTATTTGCAGTTTCTGCAATAGTACCAACTAACTACTAAAATCTTTAGCACGGTATTAAATACATGAATTAAAAAAAAATAAAAGGAGAAAATTGGAAAGATGGTTTACCTCTGATGTAATGCACTCAGAGAAGTACGGAGCTAGAGGAGTGTCAACAAGAACCAACCTGTAAAGCTCCCGCATATTCTGAGCAACAGCCAGAGTAGCAATACTGCAGAGGGCCAACAGAAAGCAGAGAAAAATTAAAAATGTAACTGCATACAGTCAACATATTGAAAACTACATAGAACTTACTTACCTGTCAAACATGCCGAGTGGATGACATTTTTCTAGTAATTCTTGAACATCTCTCTCATGCAAAGTGCCAGTAACAATCAAAACAACATTGTCTATCATGTGACCGTAACTGCAGGAAGAAAACAGAAAGAACATCAGTTTCAGCTTTTTTGGTGGAATGATAACATAAATTTGGATGAAAATAAAAGAGCTGCAAAAGACTCATCAGCCAGAGCAAATGCTGATTTGAATTCAACTTTTACACAAGGAGGCAGAGCTAATGCCCATACTAGTTAGCTGAGTTGCTAACAAGTTACAATTACAGCACCTAAAACTACTTGAATGTTAAAATTTTAGCCTCCTCTAGCTCAACCTACATAATGTTATCAGATGACATTGACAGAGTAAATCCATAAATACAAAAAGATACCAAACAGAAAAGGCAAAAGATCACATACGTGATATACTCTAAAAAGGTTGACAAGGGTTCTGTGGCTTGGCATAGCATGTTCTTGTAATCATCAACCAGCTTAAGAGTACACTTCTCCACAATCGTGGTGGTATGCAGTGGAGAAGGTTCTGCAATAGTTTTCAGCCATCAGCATAGACCAATAATCAAAAACACCATTCCGCTAATACAAAAACAACAGAATCTACACATCTTTTAACTAATTAATAAAATAATTTATTTACACAGGAAGTAACAGAGTAAGAAAAATAATTTTTTGAAAGCTTCATTCAAATTCAATTCCAACAGAAAAATTGAACATAACCCATACGAGTCAACTTTAAAGAACAGTTAACTACAGCGAAAAATATAACACAAGAAATAAACAAGACAACGATTATTTTTTGTTTCCCGCAAATATCTTCCTTCCATATAAGGAAATCCTACTCACAATCGGGCACTATATGAACACCTCTCGAATTTTTATTCGAGCAATCCTGATTCAGACACCATCGAGACATCTCTCCAAACAAGAATTTGAACCTCCGTTTGCCATGTTATGACGATTAGCCTCTCTGCTAAGCCCAACCTCATTGGAGGATCACACCGAGGTCCACTACACGAATATATAATGATGAAGTAACACCAATGAAAAATTAAACGAAAAACCTAGATCACAAACTTCTACGAATCTCCAAGTACTTGATTCGGTTACACTACATAACATCTCCTGAAAATTTTGAGAAACGTTCCTTATCACATATCCACTTCAAATCCACACACGTGTCGAACAAAGTTATCGCGATATCGTGTCAGCATTCAATTTCATGAAAACAGAGATGAGGGTTCAAAACGGAAACAAAATAATCACAAGCACACTAATATCACATAAATAAATAGTTAATGATAAATTGAGATTGGTTATGGACGAGGGAGAGGGCGTGAATTGTAGAAAACGCACCGTTTTGGAGGTAAGGGCCGTACTCGGTGGCGGAGAGGTGCATCTTGATATCGTCGAGGGTTTCGCATTGGCAGAGATTGTTGTAATCGGAGGTGGTGAGGAGACCGGCGCGGTGGCCGCGGACGATGGCCTCGAGGAAGCCGCCGTGGATGTTGAAAGTGAGAGCTTCGAATCCGTACATTTCGGATCGGATCGAATCTAATGCGGGTCGCGGATCTTGAATTGGTTGAAGGAAAGGGAAGCAGAAAAAGGATGAGAAGCTCCTCCTTCGGGAATTTCCGCACGGAGATAAATGAATGAATAATAATTCTGAGAAATACAAACAAAGTGTATTCTCTCTTATGGTTCGAGCAGTGTGTTTCGCACTTTTACTATCGTTGAAAAAATAGATAGTGAAAAAATATATTCATATGTCACAAACGAACAATAAACGGTAAAATCATGGTTTTAAAGGTAGAAACGGGATTCAACTAATTTCAGTAAACTATTATTTTTTTTAATTCTTTTAATATATTATAAACCTAAGTAGCATTCATAAAAAATTAAAATCATATACGTAATTTATAATATTTTTTTTACTTCAAAAGGCCATGAATCATAATATACGAAAAAAGTAACTTAATTATAAAAATAAATAAATTGTATTTGAGTTGAACAGATTATAATTCTCTTTAAAAAATCAATTATAAACAATATACATATTCTTTGTTAATATTATATTGGTTAAATTGTCAGTCATTCTATTTTTTTCTTATGATAATTTATATGATCGGTTCTATCTAGTTTGATTAAATGCAATTATTTAAAAAGATTTAGATGAGATAGAGGATCAATTCCGATTTAATTAATTGAATCACCATTTCCTTATATTATGTTTTGACAAGTATGATAAAAAGTTTAAAGAAATTGAATTAATTCAAAATGTTAATATTAAAACTCATTTTTTAAAATTGATTTTTTTTAATTTAATTTAAATAATATGATATGATGAGTCAAAATAGAGTTTTAAAACCGTATATAATATATAAAAATTTTATTTAACATAAATTTTATTTGGTTTATGCAATAAAACATTATATTAAGAATAGATAAAAAATAAATTTATTTTGATAGTAGTAGTAATAAATAAGTATTGAATTGTTTAGCGAATTTGTTACTTTTTACAAAAATGTCATAAAACGTATATCACTAATAATTTATAATTAAATGATAATGAAAATAAATTTATACTGAATGTACATAGTTTTAAACTAGATTTCATGATGATTATTTTCTAAAAGTATGTTTGCAATATTTTTCATGGGTATAATTAACAATACTAAGTGTATAAAATTAATTTGATTATTTAAATTGAGAAACGAAAACATGAACTAGGTCAACTCTACTATTTTTTTTCCAAGAAATGCATAGAACCATGTTCGGTTGCATTTTTATGTTAGAAATATTTTTACAAAATAACTTGAATAAGAAAGTTACAATCTATGAAAAAAAAATAGTAATATTCCAAAAGAAACAAACATTTGAAAACAAGAAATAAACTAAAACTAAAGTAACGATTTAAAAGTAAAAAACATAAGATAAAATAAACACCCCTTACATTACATCACATGTTGCATTTGTGAGAATGAACTTTTAATTGATGAAACAGAACACACTCGTTTTCTTGTGTTTGTCTGAAAAGAAAAGCATAGTGAAGCGGAAGTACAGGTACAATGGACGCTGCTACTGCAACCTTATCTATGTGCCCATGCCATATTTTTTCTTCTTCTCTTCCTTCTTTGCGTATGCATGTGAGAGTTTCATCCAGAATCCCTCACCTTTCAGCATCCGCAGTTGACAAAACCCTCAGCCAGATCAACAATTCTGGTATCATAGCTTGTCTCAGGGCTAACAGGTCCTTTTTTCTTCTCTGCTTCAGTCTTTTTATTAAAAAAGATGGAACAGTTATAAAAAAAAATGTATGTGGTCTAGTTTTTATAATCAATATTGGGTATTTTTATTTTTCTTATCCAGCTTCTCTATGGCTTTGTCTTTGGTGGGGATTACTCAGGCAACTTCTTCTGGGAGTTAGCGAATTGCAATAAAAGAAATTATTTTTAGATGCTTCCAAGCAGAATAGGCTTGCCACTCTAATTTTTTTTGTTGGGAATGTTGGTTCTCAGAAGAGAACTTTGTTAATGTTGAAAAAGATGAAAACTTTAGATTTAAAGGATAGGGATGAGTGGTTTTAATTTTGGTTGTGTAAAACATGAGGCAGGGATGGCGTACTTGTTGTAGATGAAGTTTGGGCATATGGTGTCTATGAATAGTAGCTTGTTAGGATAAAAAGTGACAGCATACACAAAGTTGAACGATTAAGTGCCAAAGTTGAAAGAGGATTACTCTACTCAGCCTAATTTTTCTTGTTTTTGTTTTGTATTTTATGTTACTAAATAAAGAGGATAAAAGAGTATTATTTTTCACTTCCTTTTTCTTTCGCACTTTTTTTGCTTAGTGGGCTGAATGTATTATGTTCTTTTTGGCTGAATTCAATTTTTGATGTGCTAGTAGGCAAATTCTCCCAAGGCACGACCATATTTATTGTATTGTGTGCCTGTTTATGCTGGCTGACCTTTATTTTTCACCTATGTACAGCGCAGAAGTGGCCATGAAAGCTGCAAATGCTGCAATAGCAGGTGGAGTTTCAGTTGTAAGTTTATTTTTGACGTTCTTTTATTCTGTATTATCAATTTAATCTTAATAAAGAAAACTCAGAGGACATTTACATGGATCCGTTTTGTCTTAGTTTTGAAATTGATCCTACTAGTTGAATCAGTTTAAATGCTTCTGGGCCATACAGAGCTAGAGTTATGCAAGCCTTGTGACATCTGACAAGATATGATGTACTCGACTATTTTTGTTCATGATGTGTTTCTCATCATCTATTTCTTTTAATGTGTAGTTGGAGATTGTGGTATCGACTCCAGGTGTGTTTGAGGTTGTCTACCTTAATTTTTTTACTGCCTCACTTGTTTTGTTCTTAGATTTAGAATTCATACGCTTTTCTGGTCTGTGTAGGTTCTGCAGCAGCTTGTGAAGGAGCATCCTACAATGGCCCTTGGGGTATGCTTTCATCCTTAAAGTTTATATCCAGTTTCTCAGATGGCATCAATGTTCTTTGTTTGGGTGTACATCGTGTGAACCTGCCCAGAGTTAAGGAAACCGGAGAACATGTCATTGTCATTGCATTCTCTCAGTTCATTGAATTTTAAGATTGTGGGGTGTATAGCATCATCACCTAATGGACATGCTGGTTGACATGTAAATGACGATTATCACCAAGAACTGCTAATCCTCACTCTAGGATTTTTTTTCTTCTCTCTTAATTTTACTTAGCTATCAAACAGAGAATAATTATTTATTCTATGGATTATTTCTAACAAAACCACAATGTCTTGTAGAATCTTGGAAAAAAAATATAAAGTTGATTCATTTGAAATTGTTCTAGTGTTGAATGTGTTGTTGATTGATGTGGATAACTACCTCTCTGTGTTACCCCCATAATCAGTTAAGAGGAATGTCCAACTTATCTTTCCACATTTCTTCTAAATTCTAAGTAATATCGCCAAATTTACCCGAAATCTCTTACTTTATTCTGATTTAGTCTTGTCTAGAACACTAATAAATTTATCTCTCTTGGAATTGCACACAAAAAATTCTTATAAAATTGGAAATTTCTTTTAGTTGCTTTCTTGCAGGATATCACTAGCTTGTAAAGGTATCCTATTGAATTCTTATGATTTTGTTTTAACATGATGATCAAGACTCTTATCATGTATTATTCCATGAAAACACATCTCTTCAAGAGTTGTCTGAACTGAACAGTCATTGCCCTTAGGTTGGAACTGTACTCAGGATTGAGGATGCTAAAAATGCAATCGATGCCGGAGCCAAATTTCTATTGAGTCCTGCTACTGTTAAGGTTTGCAATTATATTTATATGTACCTGCATGTCACATAATACCTGCGTGTGGCAAATTTCGGTGTTTACTATTAATATTTTGTTTTTCTTCTTTTTTCTTTCTTATTTGAATTAGATTGAAAGATTCTTGTCACATAATACTTACATGTTCACTATTTGCAGACACACTAGGATGTCTAACCATGTGCATTTTCTTAAAAATTGTTTATTTGTTATCAGGACATAATGGTAATGGATTACGTTCAGAGTGGTGAAGTTTTATATATTCCCGGTACAATGACTCCAACTGAAGTAAGAGTCAACTTTTAGATTCAAGTCTTTTGCAGATCTCATGATTAATTCTTCATTAATATTTTAGTGAATGCAATTTTTTCTAGCATTCATTGACCACTCCTTAGTGATCATTGTGCCATGCAGATATTGTCTGCATGTGATGCAGGGGCTAAAATGGTTAAGGTATGCCTTTCCATCTTTTTAACATTCATATCTTTATATTTAGAGCTGCCCCATATTTTTCTTTTTAAGGGTTATAATTCACATCATAATTTCTTATACTTAGTGTTTACCTTTGTGATAGATATATCCAGTTTCTGCACTTGGAGGATTTCAGTACATATCAGCACTCAAGAAGACCTTTCCTCACGTCTCTATGGTTGCTTCTCAGGGAGTAACAATAGGTAGTTTTGAAGTTTTCCTACTGGATTATAATTGAGTGATATGAAGTTCAAATGCTGTCTATAAGGAGAATATTATAGAGATATGAGTAAATATTTAAAATCCCCACATCAGAACATAAATATGAGTATTCAGGATTATTATGTTTAATATACCATTACCAACATGAAAATTCTGACCTTTTAATGTTTCATCCTCAAGCATTTGATAAATAGATTTTCGGGTATTATTTCTCATTCTCAGTGTTGATTTTACTTAATTACAAGTTTTTCTAGGAGCAGCTTCTTTTCACTTTTGTTGTCAAGGATTGCTATTTAGAAACACTTAACTCTTAATTGTTTTCTTTATGCCAAAGATATAGTTTAGAACTTACCAATGGTGAAGTTTCTTGTTAAGTTAATGCATTTGCATATAAAAAAAACTAATATCCTATTTGTTTATGCACTTAGATTTTTTTTTTACAAACACTCCTTTTGAAGAACTGTTTATATCAGCATATAGAACAAGCTTTAGAAGAATTATTCTATAACAGCTTCTAATAAATGTGTTCACTACTAATCTCATCCATGTATGCCTAGTGGACACAAGAATGCATTTTATTTAGTAGATCAAGTTAAGACCATTGGCATAACCATTCAATGTGAAAGAGTTCAACTCTTTTTTGCAGATGCTATTGGTGAATATATTTTGCGTGGAGCATCCTCAGTTGTTTTGTCAGACGCTATATTTGATAAAGAGGCAATTGAGCAACTAAATTTTGATAAGATACATAAACTTGCACATTCTGCTACCTTACTGGGTAACAAAGCTGTGAATAGATAACAATTTGTACATTTTTAAGCATCCAATGCTGTTGTTTTCTCCTACATTTAGCCATAATGGTTGTTTGACATAGCTTATATTTTTAGTTACTTTGTCCAGAACACACGCTTTCTAGAACTTGTAGGATCGGGATTCCAGAACATGATTTTTGGAATGGATTTCCATAACAAGATTCTTAGAACAGAATGTATGTAATGCATGAAATATACATATTTTGGAACAAATTTTTTGTAACACATAATACCTTCTGGAATCTATTTTCTGGAATGAGTTTTCCGAAACAAGTTTTTCAAAAACACATAAAATGGCTTTCTGAAAGGAGGTTTTTTTGCAATACATTATCTCTCTTCTTCTTCCTTTGTATCATTCTTCTTCTCTTCTGCAATGGCAACAATGGTGGTGCAGTTAGTAATGATGGGGAGAGAGAAGAAAAACCTTTTTTAGGATTTAATAGAGTAGTATGTTGTTTAAGGTTTTTTGACACAATAAATTTATATGAATTTTATTTTTTATTGGTGTATTATTTTATTTTATTTTATTGAGATAAAGAGAATTTTTAATGTATAGATAAATTAAAAAAAATTAATGCTTCAATGAAAGTAGTTAAAAACATTGCTCAATTTGACATTTGAAAAACATAAAAGTACATTTACTTTAGAAAGAAGAAGCATCTAACTATTAAGCTAGTGTGTTAGAAACATAGTATATATCTTCATTAAAGAAAAGAAAACATTAAAACATCATGTTATATTTCAAAATCAATCAGAGTTAAAAATGTCTCTCTTGATTTTCTCAAACTACTCTTTCTATCTTCTATGGTATATTTGATTTTATTTTACGTTTATTTCAATAAAAAATAATCTTGTATCATAATTTAATTTTATTATAAATTAAAAATATTATTTTAGAGATTTAAAATATTCATCTACTATGAATTTTAGTTATGAGATGTGATTTACGAAATTAAATTTATTATTTATGGTGAACTAGAATTATAATAATATTGTAAACATACTTATACAATGTACAAATTAAAATATTAGTTTAATTCAAATGTGCTAATACTGTAAAGACTTTTTATATTTTTATTAGTTCATAGGTTTCTACAAAGGGTAATATATTTAGATAATTTTTAATTGATAATATATAGTAGTTAGTGGCTATTATACGAAAATTAAGAGCAATAAAGAGTTAAAAATGAAATAATTAAATATTTAAAAGTCTAGAACTACACTTCTCCTCTATCATGAAATTTGCATTATTTTAATTGCAGTTATTTCCTGGGGACCTTAAAAGATCAAGTTTATTTGTGTTTAACTTTTTCTATTTCCAAGTTATTATTCATTCACTAACGGAAATACATGTAGTAACCTGTTTGTGTGCCTGCATTTTTAAATTTAAATAGTAAAATTTAAAAAATATAATTCTAAATAAATAATTTTAAAAATTAAAAAAAAATGTATATTTGCATTATTTTAAGTAAAAAAAGTTAGACAATTGTATTTAATAACAAATTTAATAGTTATATTTTAATATATTAGAAATAGTTACTTAAAATAAAAATGATTGCACAATTGTTTTTAATTTACTCAAAAGTATGGCTTATAGATCCTCCTCTATTTGACTTGTGATTAAACAGTTTTATTAAACTATTCTTCAACATTTTGTTAGGTATTTTTTGTGAGAATATGAGTGAGTTTATTGGTGGTTTATCTACTTTCCTTAATGTTCAGATTGTTTTGATTACTGAGTTGTATGGAGTTATACATGCTACTGAAAAAGCTTAAAAGACGAGTCTTACTCATTTATTACTTTAATGTGATTTTGTCTTGATTTGTGCTGCATTTACAGTTAAAACTAATATTCATGGTATGTTTCGTAATAGGTAGAACATTGTCTTAATTACACCGAGAAAACCAAATTTAAAATTTTTCACATCATATTTAGGGAAATGTTAAGTTTCAAAAAATACCTAATATAAGAACTTTTGTTAAAAAAAAAAAAGTACATTCATAATTAATCATAAATTATCTTATAACAATATTATTGATTTTGGAATTGTTAATTCTTATCTATTTTTAATTGGTTAATGAAAAGAAAATTTCTACATCAGCAAAGTAAACTATTTTTTTTTTCAACCAAACCAAAGTTAAAGTAATTATTTTTTTTACCTTAACTCAAGGTTTGGATAACCACCCACACGTTAATCCTATCCAAATCCAAAAGTATAATTTTATTTTGAAGAGTCAAATATTAAAAAAAAAAACTAATTTTTTTCAGACGTAAAATATAGTATTGATTCAATATTACCAGGAGTCATATTATTGAATGTATAGTCAATCCTTGTTCATAATTAACAAACCTTATTGAATTATTTTCTCATCGTAAAACTAGATTTAGCTAGCTTTCAGGTAATAAATTAGTTCTTAGTTTATAATTTCTTAACTTATAATATTTAAATAAATAAATTATAATTTGATAAAACTAATTGATAAATTAGATGGTAATATAAAATAATATAAAAGAATATAACTATATAAAATTTATCATATAAATAAAATTGTGTTTTAAGATAAAAATATATTTGATTGATATAATATAATAATTTTTAATATACTAATAAATTTAAAAATTACTTTGCAAACTAAATTTTTAAGACTAATTTTAAATTATTTTGGAATAATTTAATTTTTTAATGTATTATTTTAATATTTTTTATTTTTATTTATTTATTTTAAATAAAATATATATTAAAATGATAATCGATTATATAAAATATATTATCTTTTGAAGTGTACAATTTGCAAATCACCTCACATATGCATGGAAAGTTCAAGTTACAAAAATTGTCATTTTCTGTATTTTTTTTTTAAAAATTTTTCATATTCACATTTTATCTGCCTTTCAAACTTTCTCTGTTTGAAAACAAAAGGAGCATTAAAATGTTAGTAGTGATTGTATTTTAATGATAATAATAATTATGTTCAACAATTTTTTATTTAAAACATCACAAAAGTATGTTATATCTCCTTAATTAACATAATCACAAAAGTCTCTCAATTTTTGGACAGGTTGTGATTGAAATATTCCCTTCTCTTTACAGCAGATGCCTCTTTTTTTAATCATATCATGATTAGAGAGGAACAGGATATTCCTAATTGGATTCTAAATGAGTCTGGTCGTTTCACTCTTAAATCGGCTAGGACTTTTTTCTTGGAACCAGGAG
>Ga0123342_1005529_pt1 | contig 18223 bp, 6 predicted proteins | sample Turbeawhitnodule_FD_89960 | JGI IMG/M metagenome (GOLD analysis project Ga0123342, IMG submission 89960) | Root nodule microbial communities of legume samples collected from Mexico - Turtle bean Mexico white nodule | ecosystem: Host-associated > Plants > Roots > Nodule | place: Mexico: Nepantla...
AATTGATCATGTAACTTGGTTTTCTCTTTTGATTTAATTGCGTATATTATAAAATTCTATTTTCACTAGCTTACCCTTACTTTTCTTGCTGTGTTTGAACTGCGATGACTGTACTACGTACACGAGCAGATGATCTTACAGGTGTCTGAGGATCAGAAGAGTTTTAAGGCGTTGATTTTGAAACTTATATTGAAAATATTTGTATTTCTATATGTCCTAATCACGTATTAGGAATATTTTGAAAAACGGTAAGCTTGTATAGAAATATGTAGAACCGGTATTGTAATAGTTATATGTAAATTATGGGGTGTTACAAATCACCTTTAGAAAGAATTTTTATTTATTTTTGTAAAAGGAAATTTTTAGAATCTCCATTTTTTAAGGCTTTTTAATTTTAATTAGGAACTAAGGTTCTTAGTGGAGAACAAAGTTGTTGCATAAGCAGTAGGATTTGAATAAATTTGCTATAAAAAGAAAAAATTAATTAACAGCCACAATAGAAATCTGAGATTAAATTTAAAGAAATCCAGTACTACATCAAACTAATTTATTTGGATTTGGATGTAAATCCTCTTAAATATGTGATGTGGTATGGTAATATCAAAAAGAAAATAAAAATTTATTTCTTTATTAAATTTAGTTAGTGAATTAATACTTAATGACTTTTTCATTTAATAAACTATATTTTTTTTCTCCTCAACATAAAGCTATCAAATCATTCAACAATATATGAAAATATTAGAATTGAATTGATTGAACGTGACGATAGGGTGATTTAATTTTGGCAAATAAGCATGATGTGAGGTCCTCACGGATAATGGATTGGACAAGTGGCTTAACAAGAACCACTTTTTCCCATATAGAAATATCTGCATTGAATTTGTATTGAATTTGCATTAACTTCTGATTAATTCAAACTCCTAGGCAAAATAAAAGAATTGGTCTGTATTAATAACCACAAATATTGGTACCCTAAAGCATACTAAGGTCACAACCTACTTTATCCCTTTAAATTATATAAACGGTATGGCTTGAGTTTTATTTAAAAATAAATTTTAAATGAATAAAAATAAAAGTCTATATTTATATTATAAATTTATTTTTTATTTCATTCAAAGATTCATCTTTTTAAAATTTATTTATCTGGACTGTCTAGAGGAAAAATTTTGATTACTTGTAATATTGAGGAGATATTGAGATCAAGAGTATGATAGAGGGAGAAAAAAACTGAGATCTTGGTAAGTAGTTTAATTTCTATTATGAATAATTATTTTTCTTCTATCCTTTGGGTGGTTTGTTAAAAAGGAGATGTTGTAGGTAGTTGGTGCATTACTTAAAGCACTACTAGATTTCTAAAAATGACATTGGAAGCTTTAACTAGCATACATGCTACCACTATGTAATGAGAATTAATGTTAGCTTTTAAATCAATATAAAATAATTGTTTAGAAGTGTGAAGAATGTAGTTTGAAATTGTATATTGAAAATTGTATACCTTTACATATGACATATGGAATGGAATAATGGGAAGTGTATATGTTGTTAAATTTTAATTAGGAGATTTTCAACAATACAAATTAGGTTTTAGATTAATTTAATTATAAATTTTGTTAACTCGTGTTTATTTTCTCTATACATATAAATGATGACTTACCACTCATTACATTTACTATTCACCATTGCTCAAGTGAAGTGATGTGATTTTTAACTTAAGAAAAATGTTGTAGCTTGAGCGAGAGAAGGTCAAGACAACTCCTTATCTGAAAGTGATGTCCTTCATACACGTGTGTCATTGCTAAAGTGAATGTGTGATCATTCAAGTGAGAAGCATAATGGTGTTGCATGAGCTCTAAAATCTTGCAAATCATGTTGATCACTCAAGTGTTGATGAAATAGTGACTTTTATGTTTAGTCAGAAAATTTTCTACTTGTTATACTGTGTGTGTGCGTGTTTGTGTTTTAAAAGAAAGTACGGCTAAAATCACAATAAAAAAAAGGTGAATTGGTTTAAAAATTTGACCTTTTGTGATTAAAATATTATTTTTTTTTTTGAAAATTTTGATATTGAAGATAAATATAAGTAATGACAATAGTTAAAATGAATCAAAGAAAATCAAGATAAAAATGATAGAAATATATTGATTTTTTTATAATCGTTTGATTCCACAAGAATCTACATCCAGTTTATTTCAAACAAGCTTAATTTAATTTTTCATTAAATTCTTGTATTATTCAATTACAAGAGCACCTACGTAACTAAAATAAGAATTACACAACATTTCTTGAAACACGCTTCAACAAGAACTTCAAGATACCTACAAACACACCACTCATAAGCGTATAACAATTCGGAGAAATGCAAATAAAAGGAAAGATATTACCTAAAGTGACATATCTTTTCCAAAAGAATTACAATAGAAATCATATACATACATATATATATATATATATATATATATATATATTAGAGAGAGAGAGAGAGAAAATTTGGGAGAGGTCTGTACATCTGATTGATTTGGTAGTAGATAAATCACACTGACATAAGAGTCGGCTTGTGCCCGGGTCGAGCAAAGTCAAGCCAGCCCAGGCCTAGGTGGAGTTGAGTTGGCCTGATACCAGATCAAGTCGGCAGGTCCAGGCGGAGCCAAGTTGGCCATGGTCCAGGTCAAGCTGATTCGGCCTGGTACTAGGGGCCGCGGAGCCAAGTCGGCCAAGGTCCAGGTCAAGCTGATTCAGCCTGGTACCAGGGGCCATATCGAGTCGAGTGTGCCCGGATCCATGTCAAGTTGAGTGGGTACGGGCCCTGGTCAAGCTGAGTCGGCCTGGTACCAGGTTGAGTCGGTACCGGACCTAGGTAGCGCCAAGTTCGCTCAGGCCCAGATTGGGCTGAATCGGCCTGGGCCCATGTTGAGCCAAGTCAACCGAGGCCCATGTAGAGTTGAGTCAACTCATGACCATTTTGAGTCGAGTGGGCTCAACCCCATATCAGCCAAGTGGGTCCAGATAAGCCAAGTCTACTCGAGCCAGGGTTGAGCCAAGTCTGCCCAACCTCAGGTTGAGCCAAGTCGGCCTGAGCCCAGGTCGAGCCTAGGTCGAGCAGAGTCGGCTCGAGCCCAGGTCGAGCATAGTTGACCCGAGCGCAGGCTGAGCCGAGTCGGCCTGAGTTCAGGTTGAGCTGAGCCGACATGAGCCTAGGTCAAACTGAGTCTGCTCAGGTCCAGGTCGAGCGGAGTTGGCCTAAATCCAAGTCGAGTCGAGTCGACCCAGTTCATGTCGAACCGAGTTGGCCTAGATTTAGGTCGAGCCGAGTCGACCCGGGTCCCAAATCTAACCAAGTCGACCTGGGCCAAAATCGAACCAAGTTGGCCCGAGCCTAGTTTAAGCTGATTCGACCTGGGCCTCTAAGTCGGTCTAGATCCAAGTCGACTGAGTCAACCTGAGTCTAAGTTTAGCCAAATTAGCACGGAACTAGATCTATCCAAATCGATTTGAGTCCACGTCGAGTAGGCCTAGACACAAATCGAACTAAGTCAACCCGTATCAAAATCAAAATAAATTGGATCTAATTAACTAAGTGAATTTAATATATTTTAAATAAATTTAAAAAAATTCAAATAAATTTCCATTAAATCAGGATTGTATTAGATTGGAATTACAATTCTAAGTGTTACAAATATTGCCACCTAAAGATCCAAAATGTTGATGTTTTATATTTTAGTGCAACTTGTGTTTGATTATATAAATTTGTAATGTACGGGTTCATAATGTGGCAGCATATTATACATGCAAATTGGTATTAGAAATTAGCCTAGCTAGCTGAAAGAAAATAATTCAATATTAGTAGTGTTCTTAAAGAAATAATCATGTTGTATTAAATTAGTTGAACAATTCAGATATAAAAGTACTTGACAATTTGTTTTTTTATATTGAAGAAATTTTTTATTTTTTTTCATCCTTTATGTATAAATTGTAAACAAAACGTTAATTTCAATGATATGTCCTGCATGTGTGATTATACACATTGAAAGAAATTGATTAAAAATGTTTTTTTTTCAAATATATTTGGAAATATCATTATGTAAATATATAAAGGATACCATGACATCAATCCTTTATTGTTTAAAGGAAAGTAAAATCAATTTTAAATAAAGTCTCTGTTTTAGTAATGTGAATTTTTAAAAAAAAAACAAAAGTTAACTTTTTATAAAATTAAATTAAATTCTATGCAAGATAAATATTTTGAAAAAAAAAATATATGTGAGAACTTTGTGTAAGTTTTAACTTATATTTCTTTATGCTTTTTGCACTAAAAGTTGATGCAAATATATCTTAAAATGACCAGTGAAATTCATAATGAAATCATAATAGTTATGAAATTTATTAAAACATTTTTTAATATTTTTAAATTAAATGTTAAAAATAATAATAAATTAACATAACATCTTAGTTTCGCTATCTATATAAGCGGAAACAAGCATTTCAATTATTATTTCACTAATCGAATTAAATTTAATTTATATATATATATATATTATTTTGTTTTACTGTTGTATATTGTGTTCAGAAAATAGAAAATGAGATAAAAAAAATTAACATTTACTTACTTTTTGTGAGATATGAGCTTTCCTCTCAGACAGATAAAAAAAATAATAACTACAATAATATTTTCTTTTCTAGAGGACTGAACCATTATTTATTTGTAATACTGACGTGTAAATTAGAAAAATAAATTGAATATACAATAGAAATATTCTCAATTATATATTCTTATAAATAATAGTTACTTTTTAAGTTTATTTTTCCAAATACACAGTGATTCAAAATTTGAATTTTTCATCCAAATCTAGATTATGTTTGGATTAGGTTATGAAGTAAACGAAAAGGAAAAGAGAATGAAAAGAGATTATTTGAATCAATAAAAAAAATAAAAAATAAAACAGAAATAAAAAAAATTATGAATGATTTGATAGATATAAAACATTTAGAAACTATAAAATAATATATTTATAAAACGATTAACTTATTAATAATTGATTTTAATTAATTATTAAATTATAATTTTATTATTAATATTAATAGTATTAGTAGTATTTTAATTATTTTTAATATTTAATTTATATATTATTAATAATTTTTAATTATTATTTTCAGTATTTTTATTTCATTATTATTTTAATCAGTTTTTATTTTCTATTATTATATTATTAATAATTATTATATTATGTATATATAATATAATTATTTATCGTTATATATATATATATATATAACAAAATCTGAAACCTTATGATTTATGTGATACTTTTAATCATAATCAATTATTTATTTATTAAACATGCAGTTGTGACTTAAACGCATAGAAATATCTTTTCACGTTATGTACAGAAAAAAGGGGTAAAGAGTAATTTTGGGAACATTATGACGTGGCAGGGAGTGATTAGATGGTGAAGGGGTATTTCGTCTTTTAATGAAATTATATTTTGAAATGTGTGAATCCGGAAAACGACAAAAAAGAGACACAAAAGTTTTAATTCTGTTGTATTTTAAAACAAGTTTTTGAAATGTATTGTGAATGGTTGTGAGAAGTAGCCATTAATAAGAGATGCAAATTTTATCAACAAGAAACCTACTATCAACAATCATTCTCAAAATTCTTGCTTATAAAATTTCACTTCAAAATTCTAAATGAAATTTACAAGAATTTTAAATGATATTTACAAAATATTTTCTTAGATAAATTAAATGAAATTAATCACCATTTAACTTTAACCCCAGCTTCGAATTCTTTTTCATCAAAATGAAATACTTTTACATTAACTATTAATTTTATTTGTGTAGTGGTTAAAAGTTACATGTATACTTATAAAATGTGTATTTGATTTTCTCTGAAGTAAAATTTAATAATGATTACTATCTAAAATTATGTTAACAAGAGCATAATAAACCCAGCATTTGTAATTATAATTTTATTTATTTATTTTAGTTTTATGCTTTTTTTCTTCATGTTATCATATTTGTTATTTAGACGAACTCGACTTTGAATAGAAAACGAAAGGTGAAAAGTAAGCAAGAAAGTGGATATAGTTTGAACTCATTATAACTTGCACATAAGAACACAATTTTATGTCCTAACATGTTCTCCACTTTATCCATACAAATTAGGTTTTCTTCCATTTTTCTTTTTCTTTTTCTTTTTCTTTTATTCTAAAAAGATGCAATACTAATATTATGTTGCAATTAAAGTGGGATCACGTCACAATGACATAAGTGGCAAGTTCTCGAGTGCTAGAAGCCAAAAAAGGGTAGGAAAACAAAAAGCAAGTAACACCTCATATGTGATTTTATTTTTTATTATTAAAAAAATATCCCTTGAAACTTTTATTTCCTTGTCCATTACAATGCAAAGCACTAGAGTGGCCAACATCATGTCTTGAGTTGGATGGATGTTATCCTTAATAGATATATTCCCATAAAATAAGATCATCATAATGGGGTGATATATATACTTCAAGAATGATGGAAACCACATATAGAAATTTGTCAAAATATTAACATTTCTAAATTTGTAAAATTTCACACTTTGGGTTTTTTACGTAAAAAATATCAAGATGTTGGTTGACTTTTGCTTTGGTGGTAATTTCTTCCTAGAGTAATGTGATTTTCTCATTTAGAAGTCTTTATAAAAAAAATTGTATAAAACTTAAGTGATCAACACATTATAGGTCTAGATGGTAGTGTACTCATTCCAAGTCTTTTGTTGGAATCTTATGAATGAAAGAAACATAATTAAGTGAGAAAATCTCATTAAAATTGGCTAATTAAATTATTTGACCTAAATCAATCAACAAAATTTTATAAATATTATGTAATTATAGCATATGTAACCTAATATAACATATTATAAATATAAAGATCATCACGATAAGAAAATTATTAAATAAAAATAAATTTTAAATATTAAAAAAATAATTAGTCAATGACAAAATTAGATATTATTTTAGACATTAAAAATATTATTGGTATATAAAGTAGTTTTTATCATTAATAAAATTTATAAACTAGATTCTATATTGAAATCTAATTAGCTACCAAGGTTTTAACTACCAGATAGATGATTTGTAATTCAAGAAAGAACCCCACAAATTCACAACGTTCAAGATATTAAATTCCAAACATCTTTCATCAAGTTCATGTAGAGCAAACTGATCTTCCACACATAGAGTAACATGATAAGGAACCTTTCCTCGAACAGTGACAATGAACCAGTTGGAGCTTCCATTTTCATAAAGGTTTAGGGTTTAAGATGAGAGAGCGTAAAGGTTTTTGGGTAATATACTCTGGTGAAAAGTAAAGTGTTTTTAGGTTAAATTGAGGAATTTATAAGGCTGGGTAAAAATAGTGTGCGAGAACCTTAACATTTTATAAGCAGCTCAAATTTTTCTTTTTCTAAACCCAAACTAAGTAACCTTAAGAATGCGAATAGACATCAAAAAAATACTCAAACAATTTCAATAAGATATTCGATAAATTCATGCATAATTATGTGCATATAACTGCAAATCAATCAAATGCATTGCAAGACATACTAGATTTATAAAATCGTCTAATGCACATAGATATGATTGACCAAACACAATATCTAATGCATACAGTATCAGACCGTCTAATACATCAAGTTTCACTACAAGAATAAGTTCAATTATCTATGGATAATTACCCATCGACTCTTGGAAGTAGGTAAATTTACTAAGCTAATTAACATTTTTGTAGGTAATGTTGTTTATAGACGAATGGAAGATAAGCCCAAAAATTATGTGGTTCATAAACACTTACCTGCTTATAAAGGGTGGTGGGAAAATAAAAAACATGGGTAAATAAAATTTAATCCATGGGTAAAATTAAAAAAATATTAAAAATTAAATCAAAATCCTAATAACACATCTTGATTCCCAAAATCATTTTGTGTTTCCCAAATATGCAACATTGCTCGTCGAGGTTCCAAATGTGAAGGAAATCCTAATAGTGCCCAAATCTCATAATCCAATCTCCATTTCACACCTGCAACCCTACGAATCTCAAAATCAACCCCTTATTTAGAAATGTGACGCAATCAGTGTGTAGCCTACCATCATCGCATCGTGAACTCATGGTGAGTTGGTGAATAACTCTGTTGTGGTGGGTTGAAGAAGTGGCAGGCACAAACGTTGATTGGGAAAGAGACAAATAAAGCCATCACATTAACCCTACTGTGAAAGGAGACATTCAGACTCATAATAAAGATAAATGAATCCATTTTTCATATTTGTTTCTCCATTTTAGTCCTAGTATAACAATGCCCTTGCTTGGGGATATTTGATTACGGAGGACAAAGAGTTGATTGAAGGGCGCCTAGTGCAAGAACAAGCATCTAACGCTATGCAGGAACGTCTAGTGCAAGAAGGGGTTTCTAACACGATATTGGCAAATATCTAGCGCAAAGGTAAGCTTCTAAGCGACAAAGAAAAAGGAAAACATAGAAGAGGAGAAGAGAAAAAAAACTTCCACATATATGCAAAGAGAAGTTACAAGTATGTTACAAGCATCTAAGGTTTTTACAAAGAGCGGTTCCTATCTAATAGCATGTGTGATTGATTGCCTTGTGTGTCTGCTGTTATGCTATAAATTTACTAGTATTAATTACAACTAGTACCAAAGCATTTCTCTCAACTAATGAAAAACACTTAGCATGAATGAAAATGTGCTTAGATGCTGAGATGGATATGTTGGAGAGTGTCCATTTTATACCAATAATTTGAACTTGTAAGACTTAGTTTATTTAATTTTAAAGCACTAATGATGAACCTAAATCTAGTGGCAACCTATCTTTACATATATGAAAATGAATCCATGGGTTGGCTTATGGAAATCAAGAACTTTGAGTGGATTCTGTTTTGTTGATATTTGGTTCAGATGGACTCTGAAAAATGTGGGTGCCCAATGGTTTAGTACACCATCTCTTTGCTGTAAAAATTAAAAGTTATGTTTTGGTTCAATATCCTAGTTGAAAAAGGGTGGGTCTTCCGATTGTTAATAGTAATAGATGTTGGGAATATGAGTCAATATTATGAATCTCTTATTAATAAGTGCTTATCTTAATTCCATTGTGTATTATCCCTACCTTTACCACCCACTAAGACTACTGCAACCTAAACATGAATAACCCAAAAAACCAACTCACAAAAACCACTTAAGTTTATATCATATATCCTAACTTTAAGAAGGCCAAGGATAAAGTGATGTTAAAGAAGAAAGAAGGGGTGTTGAAGGATTTATATGTGAAATAGTTCCTCTATTATCCTTAGTACTCTAGTATTTTTTTGAATGTATTGAATCTCATATTATGATTGATTTTAATTCAGTATATAGTTTTCTTCCAATTTCATTGATTTTGGAAATTGATCCATAATTTTTTTAGTCATGTTAAAGATGAGCATGCTTACAAAGAAACTACTCATTATTGTTGAATTATAAAGCTCAATTGATGAGAACTTGGTGTTTGAACTTTTGGAGAGATAATCGGAAAAATTTACAACTTTTGAAAATTCAATTTAATTTACCTACGAACTAGTTGGTGGGTATTATCTATGGACTAAAATTTGTAGGTATTACCTATGAACTAATGTTCGTGAGTATTACCTACTAACTGAAGTTCGTGGGTATTACTCACAGTTGCAATTACTCACACATTGATCATTCGTAGGTAAATTACCTACACCCATATTACTTATGATTTTTTTTTTGATAATATTGATTTATCAATGAATTTTTGCTATTATCTACGAATTTCTTCCATAGGTAAATCCAATTTTTTTTGTATTGTTTTAAATTATCTATATGAGCATAGAAGAAACTTAAATCATCTAGTGTATGAATTCACCAAGACCCTCTAATGCATAAAAGATCTTAGATTGTCTAAAGCATGGATACACCTATAATGCCTATACATGAATATTGAGACTATCAATCAATATATACAAGATAGAATGCTTATCTTGTACACGTTGTGAAAATAGATAATCTAAACCAAAATTTCTTGTTAGTAGTACGTAGAAGATGAAAGTCTCATCTTTGTTAGACCAGTTTCAACATTCTTTCCAGTTCATATATATATCTTACTCAATTTCTTCTTTTGTGCCTCCACCTTGGAAATATAAACTTTCTTTACATTGTGAACCTGGATATTCATTGTCCTTTTTCTATAATAAGAGTCTTCTTGCTTGAATTCAGAATATTTGCAAGAGATATTTTTTATTTTATTTTTGGTACCTATATCTCTTTGGATCCTTTTCTATTAGTTTTTCTCTATGGTTCCGACATCATTAGAGACTTTACTTGCAAATATATAGTCTAGAAGAAGCAATAAATTAGTTTTTAATTTTAGGATTTTTGTTTTCATATCCTAATCTTGTCTTTTAATTATTTTAGTTGAGATTTTAATTCTTTAACTTAAATTATTAAGTAATTAATATATATATATATATATAATTGTATTATTTTATTAAAAAATAAGTTTTAATTCTATGCATCTCAAATTATGAATTAATAATTGTATTGTCTTTATGGATTGAAATATTTGATGAATCCTTATGAATAAAAACAAACTTTATATGCTATTTAAGTAAGATTTTTCGATCTCATCTCTTAAACAATTTTTCATTATCTATTATTTATGTTCTGTTTTTTTTTTAGTTTTATTTGTTTATTAAATAAATATTATTTTAATTTTATGAAAAATAATAATTTGTAGTAATTTTGAAATGGAAAGAATACTATTAACAAATTTCTTTGAAATTTTAATCAACCCAACTATCATGTCTTAACCATTAGCTTAGGTTTTCCTACCATGATATTAGTGCTAAATATTAATTATGAAAAAATCGGTTCAACCATATTTAGTGAGACTTTCTTCTTATAATATGTTTTCTTACCACAAAATCTAAACTCAAAATCTTATTTAAACGATTTAAGTTGGATTTCACTTGGCAGCATGCTGGTCTACAAATAAGTCTTTCGATGAATGAAAAATATGTTTTATTAACAAAGAAGATGTATTAAACTGTTTCTTAAGATGGAGATTGTTTATTTAATAAGAAAATTATTGGAAACAAAAAATAGTAATTAAAGAATACAAAACATAAAAATATAACAGTGTGTGAAATTAAACATCCATGCATAGTGAATGGGTGAATAAAAAAAGCATGCATGATTGAATAAAACCAAACACACCTTAAAATATTTGATATAAATGTGTGTTTGTATGGATAAGAAGAAGAAAAGAGGTGGTGGTCCTTTACAGCTAATGATGGAGAAATTGGATATGGCATTGGAACCCTTGAGAATCATGTTTCCATCACCCCAACCTCACTCACTGATGCAACCATCCACTAACCTCAGCATCACACACTCTTCTACCCAGCTTCAATTTCCATTTTTTTTTTATTATTATATTTTATGACTTTCCACAATAATGTATATTAAGTAATAGTAAAGAATCATGATATAGATATAAGAAGAGTTTGATTTACATTTTTCATATATTCTTTGGATTTATGAGATTTGCATAGTATATAAGTTCAATAAAGTTGTGAGGAAGTCTAAGTCTTATTGCTCACAAAAGAAAGAAACTATATAAGAAAATCATCATGAAATTTATAACTAATTGTCTTATATCTCACAAACATATAAAAGAAGACACTATACACCCAATTCTCTCCAATTAAAAATGTTTAGATACTCCCTCTTGAATCATGTTGAATCATTTTTTTTTTTTAAAACACGATCTTATCTTAGTAGATTACAAAATACACGAGGAAAGTAAATATTCAATTAATCATAAGAATCAACATTAATACATGTTTCACATATTTAGTCTACCAAAGATCATTAATCACATCAATATTAGATATATACTAATTGACTGATTTTTCAAGAAGTCTAGTTTAAGTTCAGATTTAGAAAATAACACTTGTCATAATATTTAGTTTACGTAATAATTTATCTTATTCGGTATAGATTTATCTAGCAACTCTTCTTAAAATTCGAAATCTCATTAAATCCTTTAACTTAATACTCTTAAAATAACATCCAACACTAACTCATAATATTGTGATAATTGTTTGTTTCCCAAACAACAACTCTAAGATGAGAGGTAGACTTAGAAATGTCTTCAAAACCTCCATCCTAAGCTACACCACCAAACTAATCAAAATATTGATTAGAAATTAGACTAAAAGAGAATAATATTCTCAACTAATTGGACAAATAAAACCTAAGATTCTTAAAGATAAAACAAGAAAAAAAAAAGTATAAAATATTTAAAATAAAGAATAAACTTACTTCAAACCAAATATTAATCTAGATGAGTTACCTTCTAATTAGAAAGATCAGTTAGAAAACCGATAAAAAAAATAATTTCAAAAGATTAGAGAAAAGATAAAGAAAATTTAAATATAGAAGTTTAAAAATTCTTAAAAATAAATAATTACACATTTAAAATTCTAATTTATATTTTTAAAATAACTTAAATTTTTAACTTTTATCATTTAAAATCATACTTTCTAAATGAATAAAATCAATTCTAACAAAATTTACTCGTCAACATTTTGTCATTAAATCTAACTGCATAAATCTCAAACCATAAAAGTTTTTTTTTCATGTAAGCAAAAATATCTTTATATTTCAAAAATATACATTACTTTATTACAAGATGTAGTTCAATTCTAAACTCCGGATGATCCAATTTCCACATTTCCAAATGTTAATTGAAATGAACTATCAAATGTTAATGTTAATGCAACTTCATTATCTACAATTTATTACTTTTATTTAGATTACATAAAGCTTTTCCTCTCTAAATATCATGTTATTAAAAAGGCATATTTTATTTTGAAAATTATACTTAATTCATTTTTTCTTTTTAAAAGAAATGGAAGTAAACAAATAATACTTTGGGGTAGAAAATTCGAGACAAATAGTCAACCTTGTGATAAGTTGACGCCAATTAATCTATAATATATATATATATATATATATATATATATATCAGGTTTAAAATAATCATTTAAAAAATTTAATATTTAATTTTAATAAAATAAATTAACCATCTAAAAATTATGTATAAGAATATTCATACATATCAAGAATGTATAAAATATTTTGCTATTCCTGACTTTTAAAAACTATACAAATAATATTCTGTCTGTTAACAAAAATATAAATACAATTTATGTTAAACTAAAAATAATTTAAAATCTTTTTTGGAATTACTTATACAAATATTTAAGGCGTCTGACAAAACATGATTAAAAGAGTTTATTAGATGAACTATTATAACTTAGATAAAGTTAAATGTTTTTATAATTATAAATAGTATTTAATATTTTTCTTCAAAATTATCTATATTGTCTTACATTTGTTTAAAAAAAAATAGTTTCTTATTGTAAAGATAATATATTAAATCATGACCATAAAAATTTTATTTTGAACATAAAAGTTCCTCACTCCAAAAATTATATATATATATATATATATATATAATAATTAAAGATAAAAAAAAGTAAGTAAAGTATGTTAAATTAGTAAGAAAGTCAATCTACAGTATAATTTTCTATATCCATGTCACAGTAAATTACACATTAACAATTATACAAAGTTGAAGATAATCCACCCATTTAAATAAAATTAATTTATAAGAACTCACAATAACGAGAGAGAATTTAAATCTACCTACATTTTTTCAATGATAATCAAGATTTTTCATTGTTTTATTGTTTTTTTTATTTAAGTGTTATACGTAAGAAATTCGAGTTTAGATTTAATTTTTATTCATCTAAGCATTAGAGTTAAAATGGGAAACAATATTATGCATACTACATTGATTATCATGAAATTTTCATACCATAATTTTTTTGTAATTAAATACCCATATATTATGTGGTAAAATGGAGACATACAACATTGATTCATCTTAATTGATGTAGTAATAGACATGTTTTTTTTCTATTATTTTTGTCTTATAGCATCGTTTCATCTTCAATGTTATGTCTCTATATTCAACCCCTCATTGCAATGGACCACCTTCACAAAAAGTCACATGACACGAAATTTCAGCACATGAAATCATCTCATGATATGATGTCACCATTGTTTTCCCTTTCTTCTTTACAATGTTCACTCTTTCATTCATGCGAAATTACCATAGACACAATATTTATTTATTTTACTTTATTCATTTTTATTTTGTTATTAGATTATCTATTTATTTAACATTTTGTTAATTTGTAACTGGTCACTAAAGATGTGAAAAAAAATTCAAATAGTGAAATTCAATTCAAAATTATTCAAATTCAAATTCATATTACTTTAAATATATTTAAATGAATTTATCTCAAATCTAAATCCATATTTTTGAATTTTAAATTCAATCCATTTAACTAGATTTTGATTATATAGATGAATTTTAGATTTTAAAAATTCAAAATCAAGTTGTGTCTCGATCGTTTCAAGTTATGAAATAGTAGATTGAATCAGACACAAGTATGGTAGTACCAGACCGGACTCGGGTCGAGTCGAGTAGATTGTTTCAAGTTATGAAATAGGAGGTTGAGTCATACCCGAGTAAGGTAGCACCAAATCGGACTCAGGTCAAGTTAAATAGGCTTGGGAATAGATTCAGTTGAGTCGATTCAGTTGGATACAGGGGTTAACCTAGGCCTGAGTCAAATTTAGTCGACCCATGCCCAAGTCAAGTTGATTTGTCTTGGACAGACATCGAGTTAAATCGACCCAGACCAAGTCGAATCAAGTCGCCCGAGTTCGAGTCTAGTAAAAGTCAATTTGGACTCAAGTCTAGCTCGGACCCAAGTTGAGCCGAGACAACCCAGATTCCAAATAAGTTGGGTCAGTCCAAGCCTATGTCAAATCAATTTGACCCAACCCCAAGTCAAATTGAGTCAGTCTGGGCCTAGGATGAATCGAGTTAGAGTCAGTTTAAGCTCAAGTCAAGCTGAGTGGGATCAAAACCATGTCGAGTCGAGTCAGAGTTGGCTCGGGCTCAAGTGTAGCTCACACCCAAGTTGAATCGATTAAGCCCGAGCCCAAGTTGAATCGAGTTAGAGTTAGCTCGACCTTGACTTAAGTCGAGTCGATTCGGTCAGGGGCAAGTTAAGTTGAGTTTATTCAAACAAACCCTCGTTGAGCAAAGTTAGCCCGATCCCAGGTCTAGACAAATGAGTTAGGTAAGTACAATATTAACCAATTTTGTACAATGATGAGTGACACTTTTTAAAATGTAATATTAAAAGAGGTTAAATATGTTTTTCATCCTTGTATTATCACACAAATTTGATTTTCGTTCTTAATTGAAACTTTAGATCTCTTGAATTTTTGTAGTATAAGAACTATTGAAATGAGTCACTGACATCAAACACATTAATTTTTTTTACATTGTAAATGAACTTTCATTATGGAGTATATTATAATATTATAATGTTCACATCAATGATGAATCATTATCCATGTCAAGAAAGTTCAAGACTAAAATTAATTTTAACTTTATTTTTTTCTATAAAATAATTATTTTATATAAAAATATTTAAAAAAAATTTAAAAAATAAAAATATATTTTTATTATAATTTATTTTTTAAATATTTTTTATATAAAAAAATTAAAATTAGTTTCAGTCCCTAAACTTTCATGATATAAACAATAATCACTATAGTTGAACATTATGGTATTATAATACACTACACTAGAAGTCACTTTGTTATGGAAAAAACAGTTAATAATATACAAATTTTTGACGTGAAAAAAAAATATATTTAACCTTATAACCATTCTTTTCAATTTTACATCTAATGCAATAGATATTTACAACTAATAATTTATTAAAATAACTATTAAATATCAATTATATATATATATATATATATATTGACGTTAATTAGTGTTAGTTTTTATAGGAATTGCACCTTCAGAAAATAATTTTGATTTTTTTACCTTATAGAACACCGACCCCATGTTTTTAAAATATTTCAATCATTTCTATTCATTATTTCATTCTCCAACAACAAACTATAAGTTGCAATCGGCCAAGACAACAATGAAAATTATGGATATGGATGTACAACATTGACATGACATGTTACTGTTATTGTTCATATAAAATCAACATGTTATTAATGTGAAAACAATAGTGTTTAGTTGAAATAAAGTATATTATATAAGATAACTTTGATTTTATTTATTTATTTATTACAACAAATTTATTTGTGATAAATTAACAATACTGTGTTTAAGTAAGTTTTATCATTTTAATAAATAATTATAAGATAACTATTTAAATATGTAATATTTTTATGAGTTACTATTTCTTTTAGTTATTTCTATTATTTTTTTCTATTTAAGTTTTTAATTGAATTTTTTTGTTTTCCCTCTTTTGAATAATGTTAGTTTGGTTTAATAATATTATCATATAATACCTTTCTTCTATAACATCTAAAAAAAACGTTACTATAAAAAAAATAATTAGCCAATAATATCATAACAATAGACATAAACTTAGAAAATATAAAATATAAGTATCAAAAGTATACATAAGAAAATATTATAAAATAATTTAATTAAAAAAACCATGTACAATAAAAAATTAAAAAAAACTAGACACATAAATATATATATACAATTATTGTGCTTTAAATTTATATTTTCATCTCCTCATGTGAAGACACCATTGTTAACTTACAATAACAAAATAACAAATAACAAGGTAAGTAAAAATAAATCAATATATAAATTATAAACTATACTTTTATAAGTTAATACTATGATCAATTTATCAACCATATGTTTTTCTTTATAAATATCTTAAGAAACAAAGATCATTCAACTCTACCATTTTTAGGAGGCAATATTTAAGTTCAAATATCCAAAACTGCTTTTATTTTTTTTTATCTTTTTAGGATTTAAACATGAGACATTTCTATACTCATTCTTTGTAATAACATGTAAGGATTTCCATAGATTTTTCATTATGTGATACCTTAATTTACATTATTTAGGATATAGTAAAACATGAATATCTCATTTTTCGATAACGATGACTTAATATTTTCACTATAGAGAGTGTGTCAATTAAGTACCTCACACAATCTCATATATAATTTACATTTCATACAACTTTTGCAATACCAATATCACCATTTTCTTATAACATCTAAGATTCTCATATAATTTCCAAAGCCACCATATTAAATCATTACACACACATATTATGTGTAAAATATATATATTTACTCCATTCTACACATTCACTAACAATTAAAATTACTATTTTCTTGGAATAAAATATTTAAATTTGTAATATATTATGAAACATGATTATTAAACAAGAAAACACTTTAAATTAAGTTGAAACATGTGTTCGGTGTTGGGTTTAATAGTGGCAAAGTTCAAGAGGGGGGAGGGTGTGAATTGACCTTTTAAAAGTTTCTCGCAGAATCAGTATTTATCACAGTTTACAGAAAATAAATTGATTTATTTGGAAATGAACAGATTTATTTTGGCACTGTTTGTGTTTGAATAAACGTTTATACAGCCAAGTTAATCACGAGAGTATGCATATTGACTTTCCAGATACACACTGATATTAGGAAGAAAAACAGTGATTCACAAAACAGCAAGCTTCAATTTTAAGCAAGTGGTTAAGGTTCAATTGATAGCTTGACAATTAATTGAGTAACCTATCACATTCAATTTGGTTCAATGACTTTTAACAGATTATGTATGTTCTTTTCAGAATCAAACAGTTTTTCCAGAAATTAAGAACAGTATGAAACAAGCCCAGAAAGAACAGATTTATTATTAATTGAACAAATTTATTTCTTGAGTGTTTAACAGATATGCAGAAATTTAAGTGCAGAGATTAAGGGAGAATGGACACAAGGCAATTATACTGGTTCACTCAACTGAGCTACATCCAGTCTTCACCTAAACCAGGGTGAAATTCACTAAATCACAATTCAAACAAACACAAACACCACTGTTCTTGAACCCTATAAGAACTTTGGTTCACTTGCTGAAAAACCCTATTTCAGCATACACACTCTTCAAGAAACCCTATCAAGAAGAGTTTACAACCACACTTTTACAGAAAATGAAATGTGAAACGAATACACCTGATAAAGG
>Ga0123342_1005530_pt1 | contig 18221 bp, 10 predicted proteins | sample Turbeawhitnodule_FD_89960 | JGI IMG/M metagenome (GOLD analysis project Ga0123342, IMG submission 89960) | Root nodule microbial communities of legume samples collected from Mexico - Turtle bean Mexico white nodule | ecosystem: Host-associated > Plants > Roots > Nodule | place: Mexico: Nepantla...
GTGAGGAATGACGATGATTAAACAACTCACGGGCATTTTGTGGACCTCTTCGGGAATACTCTTTTAGATGGTATCGAACTCCGCGATATGGAGTTATAACTTGGGCTTTGAGCATAAAACCCGTGTCTCCAAGGTAGTATTTGCCTACAACCATCCAATAACACTTATTACTTATAAGTCATGTGACCAAATGAATATTTATTGCACTTGAAAACACACTCAACTAACCTTCCAGAATGACCAATGGATCCTCTCGTACAAATGCATCCTTCAATATCCTGGAATCAGAGGTTGTTCCTTCTCACCCAGCAAGAACATATGTGAATTTCATGTCAAAATCACAAGTAACAAATACGTTTTGCGTTGGCCAGTCTTTTCTTCCACGAAAACGAGGAGCATCAGCTCGGGGGACTTTAACACGAACGTGAGTGTCGTCTATGGCACCTAAACAATCCTAATAAACAACAAATTCACAATTATAAATATCTTGCATTGCATATAACATGAATTAAATATTTAGTTATTGTTTCTCATACTCATACCTTAAAGTATGGAAAAAATTGATTGTTGTTTAAGATATGAGGTTCAACCTCGGTCCCAACTGGTTGAATTAAGAACTCTCCATGCAACATCAATATTGCCTTCAAAACATTATGAAAGTGACGAGACACTGTTTCCTCGGACCGATGAAAGAAGAATGAAACACTTCGATTCTTGACGTTATGACCAATGATGTGTAAAAATTTAGCCACTTGTTCTTCAACTGTAGATCGGAATGCATCTTTAACCATCCCCGTTCCTCTTATTCATTGACATAAATTAATAAATGCTTCTAGACCCATGCGAATAATGTCACGACATCTTTCAGTATGGACCAAGTACGACATCAATTCTTGTCGACGACGCTCTTTTTGTGGAATGAACTCCGGTATCGCATTATTTGTCTCGGACACACGCTACACATTCAATCCATATCCAACCATGCAAAGGATTGTCATTGCTGTTACTTGTGTCCGCAAATTGATTTGCTCTTGTATTTGTGAAATTAGTGTGAAATCAACACCAACTACATCGGGATTCATTTCATTCGTGCTAGACATCTCAACATTGTCGAAATACTTAGACCAATGGTTATCGCATGGTCACAAATCCTTAACATTCATATAAGTTTAACTATTAGGTTTAAACAATCACATCTTAAACAAATAATAGTACGTAAAATTAAAATAAATATATATAATTCATAAAAAAATATTCTTTATACTCAATTTTTTTACTTTCTTTATTTTAAAAAAATATATTAAAAGCGGTATACTTATAATTATTTTACAAATTCAAAATAATTTTTATAAAGTTCTTTAAATTCATTTTAGAAAAAAATAAATATTATAAGTAACTATCTATGAAGTAGTGTATTAAAATATTTAAATATTCTGAATACGTATAATTATTTTATAAATTCAGAATAATATTTATAAAGTTTTTTAATTGATTTTAGAAAATATTAAATATTATAAGTAGACTATATAAAGTAGTATTTTAAAATATTTAAATATTATGTATACTTATAATTATTTTATAAATTAAAAATAATATTTATAAAGTTCTTTTACTTTGATTTTAGAAAAATAAATATTACATGTATATGTTTATAAAGTATTATTTTAAAATATTTAAATATTTTGTATACTTATAATTATTTTATAAATTTAAAATAATATTTACAAATTTGTTTTACTTGATTTTAAAAAAATATTATATATACACTATCTATAAATTAGTATTTTAAAATATTTAAATATATTGTATAATTATAATTATTTTACAAATTTAAAATAATATTTATAAAATTCTTTTACTTTATTTTTTTAAAATAATTAAATATTATAAATAAACTTTACATATTTTCAAATACCTAAAAAATAAATTACATATTAATAATTTTTTTTTAATTAACAGATGATAGTAGAACTCATTCAAAATTTCACATTAATGCTCATTAATGCATTTTGAACAAACAACTTAAGAAATCGAAAGGTTACCAGTATACATCTATTAAAATCAATAAACAAATAAAATAAATAAATAAATAAAAAATACAAATTTATTTCATTCTCCACATTCCAAATCCTAATCTACGAAATTGATACCTGCACAAAAGGTAGAGAACTAGAGTGTCGACGACCACCACGAATCCTCCACTGACCAAACCACGAACCGTCCACCCATCACCACCACGAACCGTCCACCCATCACCACCACGAACCGTTCACCCGCCCCACTAGCTGAACCACCACCGACTACCACCAACGGAACCGTCAACCGATCACCACCAAGAGAACACCACCACGAACGCAACCCCACCCACACCTTTAACCTTCCACAACCGCGCACCTCCAACACTTTCGAACTTTCGTCGACCGCACACCTCCTACCACCGCGCACCTCCGACCACCTCTAAGATACTTCCTCAACTCAAAACACATAACTCACCTCCCTCTCCCCTTCCATATTTATCATCCTCTCATATTTATTACTCTTTAACTCATCACCCACCACTCTTGAAGAACTTTGTACGAAACTGAATTTTTCAGAGGAATCTCATGCGTGAGTGCAGAACGAATATTTGCATAGCTACATGCAGCAACTGTTATGGCACATAGGTGAAGGATAATAAGGTCAAATATAAAACTTTCTCTCCAAATCTTCACTACTCAGCCAAGATTCTTTTTTCACTTTCTCTGCCTTTCTCCTCCCTTTATTCCCCGCAAATCACTAGATACAAACACAAGATTTGCTCGCTTATCAATCCGGGTGAACAGTGTTCACCCGGATCCAAACAATACCTTAGTGTTGTCAAGGGGTGTTTATTGCACAGAGGCTCTGCTTTTTGGCAATATGGTGTAGATTTTGAGTATTACGATTGGTGGAGGAAAGGTTGATCGAGGTAGCAATCAAATGTGCTTTGCCGGATAATTCTTACTGTGCACATTTAGTGTTGTTTGTTTTGTTGTAGGAATCCAAAAGTTGTGATGTTTAGTGCTAATGGTTTAGCTAGATGGAGGCATTTAGTGTTGGTTGGTGATCTAGCGTTGATCAAGCTTTGTTGTAATTGTTATGCTATTGTTTTGAGTTGGGTAAACCTTGTTAGGTGCCTAAGTAGGGAGTTATTTGTTTACTCTCTGTGGTGGTTAGCAACAGGATATTTATATTAGGGTTGAGACACCCCTGAAGTGTTTCAGTTTAATTCATTTATTTTTTGCCGAAAAAAAAAATTATGTATGTGCATAACTCTAGAAAACAATAAGATCACATATTGATATTTATCAAAAGAATCGATCCTTACCAAACAAAATAAAAATATATAATTAGTTTACAGATTCTAAACACACAACTAGGATCAAGTCAAACCACTTAATTTTCCTACAATAATCACCTTTTATTTTTTTTTAATTACCGATAATAGTCACTCTTAAAGAGGTATATTGTTGTAAATCTAAAAGAAAATGAGATTAAGTGTTGAAAATGCAAAGCATAAAACATGAATCATACATTATGTATAAGACGAATGGTTTCAACAGTAGATCATATAAGATACAATTGCTCTGCCCAAAAGAGGATACAACATTGTGCAATCTTTTCTTAGGTTTGATAAAAACACTCTTATAAATCACATCATATGCTTATAAAAATCACATGATACACGTAAATAATATTGTACCATTTGAACATATGTGTTTGTGTCTGCTTATTATTTAAATAAAGAAATATCCACTATCTTCATCTACCAAAGAGATCCATTAAAGATGCAAGCAAAAGTCGACATCAAATGATCTCTTAAAAAAAAGAGCTAAAGTTGCTTTCTTTACCAAGGATGTTGCATAGAGAAGGAACATAAATCAAAGTTGCATGAAATGCAATCAAGGTCAGAAAAAAATGACACGCATAGAAGCTACAACTGCTCAACGAATGGCCTCTCAACGAATATCTCTTCCATTGCTCTATATAAAACCCTTCATCAAGAAGATGAACAACACAACAAAGGAGATACTATGCCAAATTGTTGTTTAGATAAAAAAACACTTCTTAAAGTTGTCAATAGAGTAAAGGTTCCATTATGTCAAAATGTTGCTTAGATTTGAGCTATCCTTAAAACTTTTGAAAGAGATCCAGAGCTGAGAGTAGGGAATCTACCATATCCTTTGAAGAAGTCACCATATGAACACTAAGAGTATTCACCCAGATGCCTAGAAGATAATGTCTAAAACTTGTATCTGTCGAAAGATGTAACTCCTCCCTAGAGTGCAAAATTATACGAACTAGGACAGAGATCCTAAATCTTGCATTTGTCAAAAGACACAAACACTCCATAGTAGTTAAACTAAATGATTATATGATCATTCAAACCATCAACCTCATTTTGTTAGCCAGAAGTAGCTAAAGGACAATGAATACTCATTAAGTTAGAAGTGGCTAGTGAAAAGTGTTGAGACGTAGACGATCTCATGATATTATAGATGATTGACACCCCTCTAAATGATTGCATGACCTGAAACACCTTGTGAAAATGTTTTGATGGTAACAAAAACACTCTAACTGTTCTACATCTTTTGTATTTGTGGTTAATAAACATTTGAAGATTCTAACAAGTGTTTGGTACAAATGTAACATATAATAGATCATTAAAGAATCTACACCTTTTAGGTACCAAAATTTCTAATAGAACAATTGTTCCTTTATCGAGATTTAGTTTAAATAAGTTGAAAGCATGATCTTTAAACATTTTTAAGTAAATACATATGCTAAAAGTGTTTTATCCAAAGGCTATGCTATCTAAAAATAAAATATGTATTAATGACTAATGGTCAAATGATTATCTTTATATGGAAACAAAATAGTTTTTTTATTTTGTTATAAACTGAAATTAACTGCAATATATTACAAGTATGTTTAAATTCTTTCCTTAAAAAAATTCCAAACAAAATATAGTTTCAAGATCATATCAATAATTTCGTTTTAAAAGGCATCTATAATAATTAAAGATGAAGATATGCAAAGATGATTTTGTGCATAATCGTGACTTGTTGTTTAGAGACTGAACGGTCTAATCCTAGAAGTTATATAAAGTGATAAAGGACGAAGATGAAGATACATCTTACAACAAACTTTACATTACTATCAGAAAGATGCCAAGATTTATGAGACCTAAAGTTCTATCAACTTTTAAACATTTATCCTTTGTGTTGTGTGATAAACCATTGCAAGCTTAAATTGTGCTATCTTTGAGAGTGTTGTCCTTAGTGTTCTCAATCTTAGGGAGAGATTGAGAAGGATAACATGGAAAGGTTTTTGTTCGATGTAACTTGAAGAGGTTTGTATACTCAAGATAACTTGGAGAGATTTGTGTACATTATATAATAAAGCTTCTTAATTAGTGGAATCTGTTAAGAATCTGCTTAAGATGCTTAAAGGATACTGGACGCAGCTTAATTAGTGGAATCTGTTAAGAATCTGCTTAAGATGCTTAAAGGATACTGGACGCAACCTGATTTTGGGTGAACCAGTATAAATTTTATAGGCTTTTTTTTCTATTGTTATTAGACAGTCTTGCTTGTTTGACTAGACGATCTATCAGAAGGTCAGTTGTTTATCCACTGAAAATATAGTCTTAAGACTTCATTCAGCCCCCTATTAGAATCAGTTATCCCTACATCAGAGCTTGCCCCAAAGTTAAATTCTTCATAGTACTTGCGAAAGATCCTAATAGACTTTATGGACTCAAAAGGTTAAGTAGTCAATTGTCCATCCATGTTCAAGGGTGAGAAGTTTGAGTTGGGGAAACTTAAGATGGTTTCCTTTCTTTGTACAACAATATCAATTTGCTAGAGCTAATAGAGAGTGTTATTCCTTCTTTGCTTTATGCAATTGGAAAGTTGTTACCACATGATACTTGTTTTGAAGATCAAAGATATAGATATTAGTTAAATGCCAAAGTTAGGCATATAATAATATGAGCCTTGTCTAAAGAGAAGATTGATAAAGTCCATGTCATGCTTAGTGCATAGGAGATGTGGAATACTCTAGCACTTTTCCATGACTGTTCCAAGGAAAAGGAGTAAGAGAGAAAGAAAAAGAGAATGTTCCAAAAGAAGAAAAGTTTCCTGATAAACGATCACACAACCAACACATTTTTGGTTAAGAGGAAAGGGGGAGATAAATCCTCAAAAAGGAAGGCTATAAAAATGTATAAGAGTAGACTTGTATATAGAAATAAAGTACTCTATATATAGGCATAATTTTTTCTTATAATTTTTTAGGGGCATAAGTACATAAATTGGCTTCCAATTGGGCCTTGTGTGAGGGTCAACACACAACCATTCAAGGCTTGCACATATCCATGCTTTCCTATCTAAGGCTAGCACATACAAAAGGCTTGAATTATTTTGCTTGATATGCAACTTGGAGTGTGCGTTAAAGTACATGGGGATGTGAAACTAGACTTTTTAATTATTATTCCACATTCTTTAGAACATTGAGTGCAAGAGGCTTATGCATATATAAATAAGACCTTTTGAACTTGAATTGATTTGCTATTATGCATTTGTCTTGTTCTTTTAAAGTCCTTAAAATGGGAGTATTCTCCTAGGATCTTCTCCAAGGAACCTTTATTGGATGAGGAACCTCTAGTTCTTAGTTTCTTTCATATAAATTTTATGGGAGTTTTTATAAATTTATTAATACAAATTTTACAAAAATATGATACACTAATGTCTTTAAAAAATCCAAATTAATGTTTCTGAAACTTATTTTAACTTTTTATAAATTTATTACATATAAATTTTATAAAAATATGATACCTTAATGTCTTTAAACAATCAAAATGAAGTAGGTGTAAACTCTTAGTAGTTGTCTTCTTAACCAAATATTACTAATCCTATATAGAAAATAACTATTATAATAAGCAGAAAATCATTCTACAACAATTTTATAAATTAAATCATACGACAAACACAATTTGTGGTTGATTGAAACTTACAGGATATACTATAGAGACTACAAATCAATGTGAGTTAGCGACACTTAGAAGTAGGTTGGAGGTGCAGTTGTAACAGGATTTCTCTTTTCCAGCATTTGGCAAAATTGGTCAACAAATGGACTATCTTGCAATATTTTCAAGCACGGTTGTAAATGAATATTCTCATACTTTAAAGTTGCCATGTGGTGCACTTTGAAAAATGAAGGTCTTCCCTTCACCGTACATGAATGAAGACCGAAGGAAGAACTTGCCAACCTGTGACCAATTTCAACAAAAGGTTTAAAAATGTTGAGATAAAGTGAAAACTAATCAACATGGGTAAACATGTCTTAACTTTAATCACACACTTCAAACAATTCACAACCTTTTCCATTAATACGTTTTTTGAAATTGTCACATATTATAAAATGAAGCAACCAACTCTACAAGCAAAGTTATCGACTATGCAAGCAGCATTTCCACAGATAGTCTCTTGGATTGATCAAATACCATTGGAAAAATGGACACAAGCCTATGACCAGGCAAGAGGTACGGACACATGACAACAAATCTTGTTGAAAGCATCAACTCTGTTTTGAAAGGGGCTCGATCCTTACCGATTTGTGCTCTAGTCAAGACCATATTTGAAAGAACAAATGTTTGGTTTGTTGAACAAGCGACCAAAATACAATGCATGTTGCGTGCCGAACATCAATTCCCAGAAGATATAGTCACTCCACTATGAAAGAATGAAGCACAATCTGCTATGTGTCATGAGTTAAGACATGACTGAGAAAATTCAGTCTTTGACGTGGAAGACATGCTGACTACTGAACTTCGACGCTACCCAACGACATACACAGTTAAATTAAATGAATGGTGGTGTGATTGTGGAGAGTTTCAAGCTATATGTCTGCCTTGTCCACATGTAGTTATTGTTTGTTCATTTTTTTCATTTAAAGTTAACGACATTTATGGCCCCAGTGTACCGTCTCCACAATATTTTCAAGGCTTATGAGGTCCAATTTAATGCAGTTCAAAATCAGGATTATTGGTCTACTTACACGGGACCGAATTTGTTACATGGCCCCATGATGCGTCGACATCAATTAGGAAGACCTAGCACTCAACATATCCGTAACAAAATGGATAATTCAATTATAAATAAGCCAAAAAAATGTTCTTATTGTAGAACCGAAGGTCACAATAGAAGCAATTATCCGCATAGACAAGCTTGATAATAAAATTCAATCTCAACTTGGATTATTAATTTCCTTATTTTCTTTACCTATGCATTTATGCCTTCATTTATTTTATTCAACTAACAACCTAAATTAACCAACAACAAATATTCCTCCATAAAAAAATATTTATCAAATTAATTTCAAATATTACATAACTTACTACTCATATTAAATTATAATTAAATAGTTAATAATATATATTTATTAAAAATAAGAAAATTTTAAGTAAGAAAAAAATTATGACGTGAACAAAGTTATGCCAAGTTGGCACGACTTCGGGTTGAGATGACAAAGTCGTGCCATGTTGACACGACTTCTTCATATTAAGTCATGCCAAATTAGTAATTTTTTTTAAAAGCAACCCCACTTTGATAAAAAAAACCCATAGTAACTAAATGTGAAAATACCTTTTTATCCTTTTTGTATTACCCACATACATAATCCAACTAAGATGTTTTTGGATCCATAAGTGTTCTTTAGATTTATAAAACATGAAAGTCTTTTTTGGATTTGAGATAAGCCTATGTTCCGGATTACAAAATCTGGAACCTAATCTTATATCCAGAAAAGACTTTTGGATTATGTAATATGGAAACTAAACAAACATTTGAAAAAAGACTTCCACATTACATAATCCGGAAGTTAATTTCATATCCAGAAAAGACTTCTAGATTATGTAATTCAGAAGCTAATCATGCATATGAAAAAAAAAGCTTTCGATTTACAGAATCTGAAAGTTAATCTCATGTATAGAAAAAACTTCTAGATTATGTAATCCAAAAGGTGATCACAAAATGCTTTCAGATTATATAATCTGAAAGCTAATTGCGAATGTAAAAAGAAACTTCTGGATTATGTAATCCAAAATATTAAAAAAGGATATTTTTTTGAATACAAAGTGGTGACCCTAGGAAGAAGCAGTCTTGTTTTTAATATGCATGGTGTTTGCCATTTTGCTTTATTTGTTACGGATATGTGAAAAAAAAAGGCATGCACACCGTTTTGTTTAATTGGGCAAATTGAAACAATTGAAAGCCAATTCGAAGAGGAGTGGCAGGGACATCACGTTGTCTCTTTTCTTTAGTGTGGATCCCTAATATTAGGCCTTGTCTCTAGGCCCTTTCCTTTTCACTATTTACACCTAGTATTTTTATATAAGCACTGCTTTTAAAGCCTGGATTATTCAGCTGGCCCAGCAGTTATTCTATTCACCACACCCTCCTTTTTAATTTTATACACCCACCAACTTTTTTATTTCTTTTCTTAAAAAAATAATTTTAAAACATAAACCAATCATTTGAGTAATTGTATAATGTACGCATCACCTTTTACTCAATTCTTTTTTTCATAATAAAAAAAATCCAAAAAATAAAAAAAAAGTTAAAATTAAAATATCAACAAACAAATAAATATTTTTCAAAAAAATCCAAGTGCCTATTGGTAAAACACATAATCCTGAATTTTCTGTTCTTAACGGAAATAGTGAGTTCAATTCTGGTCAAAAGATCACTTTTCTCAAAAAATTTATTTCACTTTTATTCATCTTTTCAAAATTCAACTCGCATTGACACAAACTTTTTTTTCAAATAGTTAAACCTTAAACTATGTAAACCTTAATTTTTTGTTATGTACGGAAATATGTAAGACCAACGTTTGTCTTTGTCAGTTTACAAATATAAAAAATTCAAAAAATATTTTCTTTATTTTTAAAAAAATTTTCTATTTTTATTTTCGGAGAAAAACAAACATTCTTAAAAAATCACGCTTGTTTTGCATATTTAATTAAGGGTTTTCGGACAGACGGTGTATGGGTGTTAATACCTCCGTACATGTAACTGATTCTCGAATCCCAAATCTGATTTGCAAATCATCTTCTATGATGGTGACTCCAAACACTCCTCTTGTCCAACAAATTTAACTTAGACATGAAGACTCTCTTATCTTATTTACATAGGCCCAATATATGGAATAAGAAAATTAACCAAAATAAACCTACACTACTCTATAAATTTACAATGCTAAACAAATTGAAAGAACATTACAAAATTAATTCTCCATGAAAGGATAGTTTTTTGAATTTTTTCTTCTTCCTCCAACCTTTTTATCTATGACTCTTGTTAAGAACTTAATATATATCCTTCAAATCATCCATCAATACTACTCAAAGTTTATGACATTTATGAAATCACATAACTTAGACAACATAAAACAAATTTTGAAAATTAAAATGACACAAAATTAAAATAAACTACGGAACAAAACGAAACAAGACTCAATTAAATATAAAAGCACACATTACTAACAAAAGCACCTAAGTAAAATATGGAGGATTCAAGTAAAATTAATGAATTTGTACGAAGCATTTAATGACTTAACGGTAGACCATCCACATGTATTTCACGTGTCTTTAGTTAAGAATGTCAACAAAATTTATACTACAATAATAGATATATAATTTTTTTATGTATTAAATATATTTTTGAAGAATTTAAATTTATAATTTAGTACATAATAAAAGAATTTTCAAGTACTGAATAGAAAAATAAATAAATAATAGTTTTTAAGATAAAATTACAATTTACTAAAAATATATATTTCCTCATATTAATTTAATTTTATTCTTTGTTAATAATATATATATATATATATATATATATATATATATTTCCTCATAAAATTAATCTTTTAAGTTTTTAATACAATATCCACATATAATAATTATTCACGAACTTCAAACATATAATGATTGAGGGTTAACTTCAAAAGTCAAATCTGAATATACTTTTTTATTATTATAAAACTAATGAAGTTGGATAAGAGATTAGATTTATTAGTAGAGCAATAAGAGACTCTGATTATATAATAGATTGTCTAATATTTTAAATTTAAATCCAGGTTGTTATGAACAACTTGTAACGTATGGTTGTCAATAAGTTATACATGCCAGATGCTTATAGTATAATGTAAATGTTGAGTTCTTGTGAAATTTATATTTTTAGTTTTTTTTTTCTAAAACGTCATCGTTTTTCGTATTACTACTGAAATATAAGCATGTTTTCAAAGTTATGCACAACTTTTCGTTATTCATACCTTGATTTTAAAATACAATTTAGTTTTTTTTTTTTAATTTAATTTTAATAAATTATATTATATATGCAAATTTAATATTAGTGTTTTTTTCTACAGAATATTAGTTATTCATACTTTGTCGGAACTTAACTTCTAAAGTGAGAGTCCACAAAAAATAACTATTAATTAAAAAAATTAATTGATGGAATTATATTAGCTTTAATTTGTTATGTAGTTATTTGATTTCACCACAACTATTAACATTCAACGTTTTATACTTTATTTCTGAAAAATACTTTTATATATATATATATATATATATATATATATATATGTGCGCGCGCGCGGGGGCTTATAATTGGGCTATTTAGAATTGATATTGGTTTTGAATTTAGAATTAAAATTGAAATTGGATTTGAATCTAGATTTAAAAGTCAAATTATCAATCAATTTGAATATTTACTTACAATTTGAACTGACTTTATCAGTATAATTTGATAAATCTCTTAAAATTATAATTACATTTTTAAGGTTTAGAATTGTAATTTTATTGGTATTAGTAGCCTATTTAATCAGATTGATTTATAATTTGTTGCATAATTATTTGATTTACAATTTAACATTTCAAATTCATATCAATATTTATATTTTTATTTATACTCATATTTCAAATTCACATTAGGTTATGATGGATCGATTTAAGATTATTTTCTCAGCAAGTCAACTATCAATAATGAAGTTAAGTATTTGGCTTGAAGTGTTTCATCTTAATGTATGAATTGATTTAATGTCTTCTCTCTAAAGGCTATTCTTTAGTGTTATCAACTCGCATCAGGGTTGAAAATAAACTTCCACAAATCAAAACTAGCAGGTATTAATGTTACAAGGCAATCCCTTAAAGTTTATGCTAAATCATTACATTGTAATCTTACGAGGGTTCCCTTCAAATAACTTGGGTTAGAAGTAAGTGGTAACCCGAGGAAGAAACACTTTTGGGAGCCAATCATTAACAAAATTAGTGCTAAACTAAGTGCTTGGAAGGGCCATTTTTTTATCTCTTGCTGGAAGAGTCTGCCTTGTGAAATCGGTGTTTTCGTTTCTACCACTATTCTATTTGTCCTTCTTCAAAGCCTCAGAGGTGGTGCATAGCAGAATTGTTAGCATTCAAAGGCGGTTTCTTTGGGGTTGGGGGAGGGAGAAGAGCTATATATCGTGAGTGAGTTGGGAGAACCTGTGTAAACCTATGGAGGATGGAGGAGTGGGTATTAAAGATATTAGGATGTTCAATGCAACCCTCCTGACTAAGTGGAAGTGGAGACTTTTGAGTGAAAAAAAGGGGATGTGGAAATATATCCTCATATCTAAATATGGCACGAGCTTAGATGTCATCAGCTTCCTTCGAAGTATCAGTTGTGGTGGTGGAGAGATATATGCAAAAGTTGTGATGAGGGTGAAGATGAGGGTTGGTTTCGAAGTGCACTAGATTGGAAAGTGGGAGGTGGGGATAAGGTTAGATTTTTTGAGGATGTTTGTGTGGTGGTGTCACTCTCATATCTAAGTATCTTAGGTTGTACTCCCTTTCGTTGGATCAAAGGAAGAAGATGGCAGAGGTAGGAGGGTGGGAGGATTCTGTGTGAAGGTGGAGGCGTAGGTGGAGGAGGGCTAGGTTCCAATGAGAAGTGTCATAAGAAGAGGAAATGTGCAAGTTTATCTCTAGAGTTCGATTGAATAAGGAGGTTAAGGATGTTCAGGCATGGGGAGGTGATGCATCAAGGGAGTTCTCTGTCAGATCCGCTTATGTTTGTTTGGCTAATCATGCCTGCAATCCTTATAATAGTATATTCAAGATTCTTTGACAGGCCAAAGCCTTTTGAAATGTTTTGACAACAGCGTGGAGGGTTCTCATGGATAGGATCCCTACAAGAAGTAGTTTATCTAGAAGAGGAGTGGGAATCCCCTTAAATTGTGTGATGTGCCAAGCTTCGAATGAATCTTCACAACATCTATTTGTTGGGTGTATCATTTCCCAATGAGGTTGGGATCAATATTTTAGATGGATTGGGATTATGTTCGTCCAACATAAAGATTTAAGGAGGCATTTTGAGAATTTCGTCTTGCCAAATGGTTCTTTAAAACAAAACTTGGTTTGGAAAGGCATGTGGGTGATAGTTGTGTGGTGCATTTGAGAGAGAGGAATCATATTATATTCAGGTAAGGGGTGGCGGACGTGGAGAAGATCTTCTAAATGGCACAACTAAAGTCTTGGTTCTTGATGAAACACAGGTTGGATGCTTTTAACTACTCTTTCTCCGACTGGCATATGAATCCAATTATTTGCATTGAGAGTGCCTTGTGATAGGAGGGGTGTGGTAGAGAGCTCTATGGCTTGTGTTGTGATCAATTTGTTTGGTTTCGAAGAGGAATAGTGTGGTAGGGGGTTATGGAAGCTGGTTTTTCTTTAGAACCTTTATCTGAAATATGTTTTTAGCTAATCATCTCCTTTGATGGTTGGTTAATGCCTTGCGTTTTGTGCTGCTATACATGGACTTTGTCTTGCAGCAAGGAGCCTTTAAGTTGTTGTTATTTTTCTGTTGTATCCATTCCTGCAACTAGTGCAACTTAATTTTGTAGTTATAGCTTACTGCAACAAGGAGCTTTTAAGCTGCTGTATTTTTTCTACAATATTTGTCTATGCAACTGACTACCACACTACTTTCATGTCCATTTAGACAAGGTTAAGGTGAGTAGATGTACAAGGAAAATTCAAGAGTCTATGTGAGAAGCTTATCAGAGGGTGCAAAGGTGAGAGAGCATGTAAGAAGTTGTAAAGGGATGGTGATGCTAGAAACACTCAATCATCTTGTAGGAACTTTACACATCTGGAACTAGAAGGATTGGAATATAAACGTTGTGCCAGCTCTAGAGAACATTTGAGGAGACTTAAGGAGAATTTGTTCTTTTTGTGAGATCCAAGTAGCAGTACTTTCCAATACACTCTTCTAGTCTCAATAGAAGCACTTAAGGAATACGAGATTCTGCTGCAACCATAATTCTAGCCTTTTACGCATAATGCTAGTGCATAATTGTAGCACAATTGATGCATAACTCTTGTTGTATTGAGGTACAAGGGGGGCATATAAAGGTTCGTAAAACTGAAGTCTATTGGTAAGGCTTAATGGAGAGGAAGTAGTGCAGGGTAGGGGTTCACAAGTTCTAGAAGATTTGGAGGTAGGGGATTGTGAGTGTTGAGTGTACTAGTTTGAGGCAGTGTTGGGGGCTCAAGAAATGTAATGAAGTGTCCTGCAAGGATATGGAGTCAAGTAGACTAATTAGTTTGAAAGGGGTTGCTAGGTGAGTCAATGCCATGAATGAAAGAAATTTGATCACCATACCAAATGGGGCAGCGATGGGTCTTCTCTTTCAACGTTGCACGATTCAGTCATACAAGTTTCCACAATCATAGGCTTTACTATAGATTATTTGCATGAAGCTTGCAGCCATGTGGTGTCAAGGGTTTATGCAATTTTCTGCCGCATAATTATGCAAAAATGTAGCAACCTAAACACTTGTTTTAATTTGTTTATAATTGTTGGTTTAGTTGCCTATGTTGCTCGTGTGAATGTTGTATAAGGGTTGGGATACCCCTTAAGTGTCCCTTTTAATTTAATTTTATTCATTGCTGATAAAAAAAAGGCATGAATGTTGAGCAAAAAAATGTATGAATTAATTATGATAGTTTGTGATTCTAGATAACCTCAATGTAAGGAATTGACTTGGTTTGGCCATAAGAAACATTAAACTTGAATAAGCATAAAATTTCTATGTAACAATAGCAAAAGAAATCGCAAATCTTACAATCCCAAGGACATGTGTTGTATATTGTTTATTTTGTACTTTATTATTTTGTCAAAGTTTCAACCTTACTAAATATTATATTAGGATTATTATAGTTATTTAAATATATATATATATGCAACCAAATTTTATCAATTTCTCACTTCACTTTGAAGGATATTGCTACTTTGTTAAATTTTAATTTCTTGTGAAAACTACAATCATCAATTGTACTGCATTTGATTATGTTAATATAGCTTATTTGATAGGGTTCAAATTCATGAAAGAACCTTCCAACCTCATTCACACTCTATATACTTCAATAATCGTTCTTCACCATTAAGCATTAAGTATACTATCAAATCAATAGAACTTGAATTTCAAAGAAAGCATGCATTCATAAATAATAATAACTCAAGAAATATAACATTACTTTCCAATCCCAATAGGATAAATTTAGCAACTTGTGATAAATCTTACAATGGAGCACAATGATGTTATCCGTCAGTAATTATTGACAGTCTTACTGAAGGATATATTCGTCAGTAATTACCGACACCACAAAAATTCAGTCAGTAATTATTACCGACAATGTTTTTACCTATGGATTTGTTGTCGTAGATTTTCCGTCAGACAAATTTTTGGTCTTACCTTCGGATTTTGATCATCGGTAATAAGCTCTTTTTCTTTGTAGTGACCTAAGAAAAGCAAACATGGATCCCTAAATGCTATGGGCTAGCTCCAACTCAGGATGTTTTACCTTAAGATTTGTCTCAGTTTCAGCCTCTAGGCTCTGGTTTTGTAACCTGATTTATCTATGTTTTTGCCATTGTTTGAGCTTCATTGCTCTTAGCCCATTAATGAGGTGTCAAGACCTCTCTATTTCTAGAGTTTATTGAGGAACTCAAGTAGATTCAACTTTCGCTCAACTCAGGGTTAATCCGCTCAGCGAATTTTCTTTCTTTATTCTGAAGAAACCTTTTGGCTTTAAGCTCTCTTTTGGGTTTCAACAGATTCAAAGGTTCTTGGTTTTGCAAGGATTCACTTCAAGCCAAGCCCAATGAAATCCTTTCTTAATTATGAAATCTTCTTAGGCTAAAGATTCATTTCAAGTCAAGCCTAAGCAAATCTAATGCCTTTATCTTTTGGTTCAGGTTAACTCCAAGCCCTTTCTGATTGAATATGAACTTTCTTTATTGTGTAGGACTTTTTTCGCTCAACCCATTTGAATTCATTTAGCCTTCTAAACCCTGTAAATCTTTTATCCATCTGGCTTCAATTTGCACAGCGCATGCCTTCAATGCCTAATGCTTTGGAGACAATCTGCTTAGCCTATTTTTATGCGCTGGACTGATTAGTCATTTTTATGCTTCTATTTGTTTGCTATTTTTCCTCTTTTTCTACAAAAATCTTCAGATTCTTTTTCTTCTCTTCCTCTTTTGAGTTAAGCTTTGTTTTGTGGGGATTTACATGCTTTTCAGGTTGTTTTCCTATTTATTTTACTCATCATTCATGCCTAGTTTGCTATGATTTTTTACAATCATTTTACCTTTATCAAGATCCAAATTGTTTCTAAACAGAATAATAAATTTTTTATTCATCCTTTTTAGGGTTGACTTGAACGACGCTATAATTTCTTTTAATTACTTATAGCATTTACTAGACATATTACACTGGTTGACATATTACACCGATTGGAAGGAACAATTGGCGTAATATGTCATGCTCCCAACTATATTTTTTGTTAAACTTTTTTTTTTTACTCTGAAAAGAACATATTAAACCAGTTGGTCCTTCTAAACAGTGTAATATGTGTCAAATATTTACGAAAATGTCGCTGCATTTTTGTTTACACCAATTCTTATTTTGTGTGTTTTTTTTCAGGTGGATCCATAGCCTAGTAGATGCTAATCACAAGTTGTTGCAAATAAGGTGACACCCACAGTCGGATCTGGGGTCATATCCTTTTGAAGGGAGAAACCTGATCGATGACCATCCACAAGTTTCAAGTCACCACATACAAGGTTAAGAGCAAAATAATGAACAACATAAGTAAAATGTCTTAGTATGTATAAAATTGTAAAAAACAAGTAGAATAGTTATGGTACTTGTCTCACTTAGTGTTAATATAATTTAGATTTTAGGATTTAAAATTTAGATAGAATAGTAATATAGTTTTGCACTTTTTAAAAGCACTATGTTAATGTAACTTTCAACAAGAAAATTATAGCAATTTTCACTTCTATTTATTTCTTAATAGAGTACTCTACTTAAAAGAGTTATACCCAGTATGTTTGAATACCGTTCTTTGAGGTACTAAAAAACTTAACACAATATTTTGTTTGTTTTTATATGAGTTAGATATTTGGATCAAAACCATGATTTAAAAAAAAGACTAAGACCATTAGAGAAATCCTTACCAACTTCATGCGTTGTGAATAAAACCAAGACCATCATTTGAAGACCCGACTAAGTCCATTAAGCTATGCTTATCAACAAAACAATCAATGCATTTAAACATCTAGTGGAGAGAGGGGGAAAAGTCAAACACTGTATTGTTTTTTCATTTAATAAAATAGTTATGATATTTATTATTTAATTTTTTATTTTTACTTAATGAATACACAACACGCAAGTGTAAATTAATTAAAAATTAGATCAAAATAAAAATGTAAAACTAACAAAACAGTAATTAATATTGTCTTAAAATTTAAAAAATGAAGTACATGTGAATAAAACATTTCATAATTAAAAAAAAAATTACGAGTGAATTAAAATAGATGCTGATATATTAACACTGTAGACACTAAAAACAAACATTTAACATATTAATAAATTAATATTTTATTTTTTTATTTAAAATATTATTATATTATTATAAATAGTTGTTAAATGTACGTTTTTCACTGTTTATATTACAGTAAATAAAGATGATGAATATTCCTTGCCTGATGTGATGCTTTAATGTAGTGTACGTAATTGTACGTAATCGTAATGAAAAAAAAAAGGTTTTGATAAACCCTACTTGTAGAGAAAACTAAATATAAAATAAACTTTTA
>Ga0123342_1005531_pt1 | contig 18220 bp, 18 predicted proteins | sample Turbeawhitnodule_FD_89960 | JGI IMG/M metagenome (GOLD analysis project Ga0123342, IMG submission 89960) | Root nodule microbial communities of legume samples collected from Mexico - Turtle bean Mexico white nodule | ecosystem: Host-associated > Plants > Roots > Nodule | place: Mexico: Nepantla...
ATCTTTTGAGGAAGGTGCTTCAATCTACAAACCACCTTTATTCTGTGGATTGAATTACAAGTATTGGGAGGCCAGAATGAAAATCTTTGTGGAATCTATTGATCAAGGAATTTGGGATTCAATCGAAAATGGTCTTTTCATTCCAAAGTTTAAAAAGAATGGTTCTTTGATTCCAAAACCTTGGTCTCAATGGACCAATGAAGAATGTAAAATGGTCAAGCTTGATAGTACTTTTGTTGTTAATTTTGATTGTTTGATTTTAATTTGAGTACAAGTTATATTCTAAATTTGAGCCTTGGGGCCTTTTTATTTTTTTTCCAGATTTGAGTTCATACTTGTTGTTAGGTCCATACAAAATCATTTTTCATCCAATTATATTATGTTTTTGTAGTTTCCAATGCTTTTTTTAATTCTTGTATAGGTTTTCCTCTGTTTCAAAGTTTTTGTGCTGGCTGAAAACATTTATCAAAATTAATTATGTTGGTGAAATTTTTTGAAATTCTAAATTTGAGCAGTTTGATGTGTTAAGAAAAAGTGAAAAAAAAGAGTATATAAAAATTCAAAATAGAAAAAAATGATAAATGAAAAACAAACAGGATGCAAATAAATCTGACTTTGGAAAATTTGAATCAATGAATTTGAAAAAATTATTTCAATTATTTGACGCACAGTTTTTTTGAAATTCCAGCGCCTACATTGAGCTTAAACAATGAAGTTTCTGTGGTTAAAATTTCGAATTCAATTTTGGAGTAATCTGTCCAACATAAATTCGACAAGTTAAAAGAAAATTTACACAAAAATTTGGTAGTGTTGTTTTTGTTTTATTTATTTATTCTAGTTCCATTCACTAAGATTCCATTTTATGTGCTACCTCTTTCTTGTCAACTTTAATTTCATAATTGCCAATTTCTTGACCACTTTTTCAAGTCATGTCAATTACCAATTCTATTTGAAGTAGTCGTTAATTTTAAATGAGTTTTATTTCTTTGAAATTGTTTGACCTCTTTTGGTGGAAGTGACCTATTGTGTTTTGGTGAGTTGTGTAGCTGAAATTTTTTTGTGTAAGCAAGCTCACACAAATACCAAAAGGAGCTACAAGTGAAGGAGTGCATGGAATAGGTCATTAATTTTTTTGTGCATAAAAATTTGTTGACCTAATTTTCTTTGTATTTTTTTGAGTTGTAATTTGCAAGACTTTGATTAATTAGTCGATTAAATTTGTCTTAGTCAGTGAGGGTGTCTTCAAGGTTCAAAGTGCCAAGAAGCCTCACCTTAGGAAACGTCTAATTTTAAAAGCTTTCTAGATAGCAATTTTCAATTGTGTCTTTTATTGCTTTGGATATTTCTTAAATCAAAATTTTGTTTTCATCTTTGATTGTGCTCTAAGTAAATTCCTTAGAGAAAGGTTTGTGAAAATGTTGTAGGATAGTATCTGGCAAGGAAAGGCTTGGTACTAATGAGATCCTAGTAATTCACCGACTTCACTCCATCTATCTTTCTTTTTTTAAATTACTTTTATCACATAACTCTAACATGTCTACTCGTTCTTCAAGTCATAATGAAAGTGATATAAAATTCACAAAATGTATTTTGAAACCATTGGCTAGAGATTTTCAATCACTATCTCTTAGATGATTGCAACATGAGACTCAAATTTTGGAAGATAAGAAAGAAAGAGATGCCCAACTTGTAATATAGGAAGAAGGGTTGAAAATTGTTAGAGAAAAAGATGAATACATAAGAAAATTAAAAAAAATCTTCACATGCATCTAGTTCTAGGTCGAGTGACTCACATGCTGGGGGAGTCTTAGAATGAATGAATATTATCAACCTCCACCTAGAAGAACTAGAAGGGAAAGCCAAAAAGAGACTAGGGTAGACTTTCCTCATTTTTATGGAAAGGAAAATGTTGAAACTTGCCTAGATTGGGAGATGAAAGTAGAACAACTTTTTGCTTTCCATCGTGTTAGTGAGGAGAGGAAGGTACCCTTAGCCACTTTAAGCTTTGAAGGAAATGCTATGCATTGGTGGATAACCCTAGAGAGAGATAGGCACCTTCACAAGGACCCTCCCATTGAATATTAGAATGGCCTTAGGGGAGTCTTAAAATGTCGTCATATTCCTTCTTACTACAATAGGGAGTTGATGGACAAGCTCCATAGACTCCAACAAAAGAACATGAGTGTAACGGAGTATAGGCAAAAGATGGAGCTTTACATGATGAGAGCCTCTATTAGGGAGGAAGAACCCACCACCATAGTAAGGTTCCTTATTGGTCTTAATCTTGAGATAAGAGATAATGTAGAACTCTTACCAAACATGGACTTGAATGACTTGATCCAACTTTGTATAAAAGTTGAACAATAAATTTTGAGAAAAGGTCAAGTCTCAAGGAGAGTTCATACTCTAACTTTTATCCCAAGAAAGAGTACAAGAAAAAAAGGGAGGATAGTTTGTCAAAAGATAAATCTGAAGAAACTCCAAAAAATATAAGAAAAGATGTGTCTACCCTACAAATCCGTAGTAGAGACATCCAATGCTTTAAGTGTCTTGGTAGAGGATATATAGCATCTCAATGCCCAAATAGGAGAACCATGATATTAAGAGGGAGGGATAAGTATAGCATCCAAGATGATGAGTCTAGCAGGGGAGAAGAAAAAAAAGAAGTGTGAGGGGGCATATCCATGTGAGGGGAATTAATGATGATTAGAAGAACCCTCAACAATCAACCTAGTCTGAACCATGAAACACGAAGATAGAACATCTTTCATACAAGATGTAAAGTTTTAAAAAACATTTGTTCTCTCATTGTGGATAGTGGATCTTGATGCAATTGTTGTAGCACTAGGATGGTTGAAAAGCTTAATCTACAAGTTATACCCTACCCAAAACCTTACAAACTTCAATGCCTGAATGAAGATGGGGATTTAACTGTAGATGAGCGAGTAAAAGTCATTCTTTCTGTGGGAAATTATAAAAAATAAATTTTATGTGATGTAGTACCCATGGAAGCATGCCACATCTTATTGGGAAAACCATGACAATTTGGCAATAAAACTATCCATAATGGTCTTACCAACGAGATTACTTTTACACATAAGGAAAAGAAGTTTGTATTTTATCCTTTAACACCCTAAAAGTGATAAAGGACCAAGTAATTGAAACAAAAAAGAAAAAAATGAGAAAAATAAATAAAATAAAAATCAAGAGAAAGTCCTTTAGGGACAATGTTGAAGCATGTAAGAAGAGAGTCCTTTCCCACAAGGTCATTCAAATAGAAGAAAAAATAAAGTTGAAAACATACTTCTATCTGAACAACCTTCTAGTCTCCTCCTTTTAAAGGAACACTTGCATGCACTGCCACATATTTTGAAGTTTGTGAGCTACCTCCTCAAGTCAAAAGAATTTTAAAAATATTTGGTGATGTATTCACTAAGGAAGGATCCATTGGACTTCCACCTTTTAGGGGTATAGAACACCAAATAGATTAGTTCCGGGAGCTATTTTACCAAATAGACCAACTTATAGAACTAATCATGAGGACACTAAGGATTTAGAATCACAAGTTCAGGAATTGTTAGAGAATGGCTGGGTTCAAAACAGTCTAAGTCTTTGTGTTGCATCTATTTTGTTGGTGCCTAAGAAAGATGGAAAGTGAAAATGTGTTGTGATTGTAGAGCCATCAATAACATCACCATCAAATATAGGCATCCAATTCCTAGACTTGATGATATGCTTGATGAATTAAATGGGTCCATTATATTTTCCAAGATTGATCTTAAAAGTGGATATCACTAAATAAGAATTAGAGAAGGTGATGAGTGGAAAACTGCTTTTAAGACAAAATTTGGACTATAAGAGTGGTTAGTGATGCCTTTTGGACTCACTAATGCCCCTAGCACTTTCATGAGGCTTATGAATCATATCCTTACGGATTGCATAGGTAAATACGTAGTAGTTTATTTTGATGATATATTAGTTTATAGTCAAAGCTTAGAGTCTCACCTAAATCACCTTAAGGAGGTTCTTTTAGTTCTTAGGAACAATAGTTTGTTTGCTTATATAGAAAAATGCACATTTTTTGTAGACAGTGTTATGTTTTTAGGTTTTATAGTTAACGAAAATGGGGTACATGTTGACCCTAAGAAAATCAAAGTCATCCAAGAATGGCCAACCCCACAAAATGTACAAGATGTTAGGAGCTTTCATGGATTAACAAGTTTTAATAGGAGATTTGTCCCTAACTTCTCAAGTCTAGTTCAGCACTCAATGAGTTAGTGAAGAAATAGACTCAATTTTGTTGGACGGATAAGCATGAGCAAGCCTTCAAAAGGTTGAAAGTTCAACTCACCAATGCACCCATTCTAGCTATACCAAACTTTTCAAAAACTTTTGAGCTAGAGTGTGATGCATCGGGAGTAAGAATAGGTGTTGTGTTGTTGCAAGGTGGACACCCAATTGCATATTTTAGTGAAAAACTTCATGGTGCAACCCTTAACTACCCCACCTATGACAAAAAGCTTTATGGAATTGTGAGGGCCCTGCAGACTTGGGAACACTATCTAGTCTCAAAAGAATTTGTCATACATAGTGATCATGAGTCTTTAAAATATTTGAAGGGTCAACACAAGTTGAAAAAAAAACATGCAAAGTGGATGGAATTTCTTGAGCAATTTCCATATGTTATCAAATACAAGAAGGACAATACAAAAATTGTAGTGGATGCTCTATCAAGAAGACATGCCCTCTTTTCTAAACTTGGAGCCCAAATTCTTGGATTTGAAAACATACTTGAACTTTATAAAGAAGATCAAAATTTTGAACCTACTTTTGCTAAGTGCCAACATAGAGCACAAATAGATTTTTATGTTTCTAAGGGGTACTTATTTAAATAAGGAAAACTTTGCATACCTCAAGGAAGACATAGAAACTCCTTGTAAAAGAATCACATGAAGGAAAACTCATGGACCATTTTGGAGTTGATAAAACTCTTAAGCTTTTAAAAGGAAAATTCTTTTGGCCACACATGAGGAAAAATGTCCAAATACATTGTCATAGATGCATTTCATGTTTAATAGCTAAGTTTAAGACAATGCCTCATGTACTCTACACTTCTTTACCTTTTGCAAGTGCTCATTGGCAAGACATAAGCATGAATTTCATATTAGGACTTCATAGGACACAAAGAGGTTTTCATTCCAACTTTGTTGTAGTGGATAAGTTTAGCAAGAAGGTTCATTTTATACCCTGCCATAAAGTGGATGATGCTAACAACATCTCTAGGCTCTTCTTTAGAGAAATGGTAAGACTACATGGTTTTCCTAAGACCATAGTATCAAATAGAGATCCTAAATTTGTGGGTCATTTCTGGAGAACTCTTTGGGAAAGGCTAGGAACTAAGTTGAACTTCTCAACTTCTTGTCATCCTCAAACGAATGGACAAACTGAAGTTGTCAATAGATCTCTTTCCACTATGCTTAGATCAATCATGAAGGGAAACCACAAATCTTGGGATGAGTACCTTTCTCATATTTTGTTTGCATATAATAGAGTAGTTCATAAAACTACTAATATTTCTCCATTTGAGGTTGTGTATGGATTTAATCCTCTTACTCCTTTGGATTTGTTACCTCTACCTAATCTACAAGAATTTGTGCATAAGGAAGGAGTAACAAAAGCCGTATTTGTAAAGAAAATGCATGAGAGGATTAAAAATCAAATACAGCAACAAATAGAAAAATACATGAAACATAGCAATATGAGGAAGAGAAAGGTGATTTTTTAGGAGGTAGACTGGGTTTGGCTTCTCCTTAGATAAGATAGATTCCCTAATCAAAGGAAGTCTAAGCTTAGTCCCTGGGGAGATGGTCATTTCCAAGTCCTCAAAAGAATTAATAATAATGCATCAAATTGACCTGCCTAAGGAATACGGAGTACATACTACCTTCAATGTTATGGATCTAACACCTTTTGCAGGTAATGAAGATGAAGAGGCAGAAGCATGTGCTTTGAAGACAAATCTTCATCAAGAGGGAGGGGATGATGGAAGAAGGCCAAGTTCAGGCCCAACTACTAGGTCCATGGCAAGGAAGATACAAGAAGACTGGAACTCTGCTACTAATGGCACAGACACTGACACGGACATTGATACGACATGGACACGGACACGGAGATACATAAAATCTCTAAAATGTTGGACACGGGGACACAAATCTATATATTATATAATTATGAATTATATAAATTGACCATAAAGATTTATGTGCACAAGTATTTTCCAGATTATTTTTTGGAGCAGAAATATGTTTTTCATGACTGGTTCACAAAGATTTGTTTCTTATTTTTATAATCATAATAACAATTTATACAATGAATTTTTAGAAAATTAATGTATTTTTCCTTTTTAAAATTGTGTTAGAACCGTACTAGAATTATCAGAAATCTAACAAATATTTTTTGAATTGGACACTTCACGGAAACATGTCCTACAGGTACGAGTGTCAGTGTCCGATAATCGGACACCGACACGCCATATAAGATGAGTGTCTGAGCTTCAAATGCCATAAACCTAGTGTAGACTAGAATTTATTTTCTGGTCAAAAGTAGAATAAGAATTTTACTTGTATTTTTTATTAATTGTAATTAAGGTTGGATTAGGCACCTAAAAACCAACTTATGTTAAATTAGGATTTCTAGAAGACTCCTAAATTAACCTAGGCCTGTTCTAAACCTAAAAAACGGCACATGAAGCACACCTTGATCATGCTTGCCTTGTGACTCCAAAATAGGCGCCAATATCCAAACCCATTGCATTTCAATTTCCCACCAATTTCTTTGTACAATGGTCTGACCTCTAGGATATATATAAAGAGTTGCTTGGCTCATGAAATTTCAAGATTAATGAATGAGTGAATTGTTGCCAAGATTACATGCTATTTCACTCTCTTGTCTTGCCTCTTTAGGATAACACCTTAATCTTCTTCTTCTCATTCTCCTTCTCCAAGTGATATAGCCTAACCAATCACTCTCCTTACCAATCATGCACTTTCAAGGAAACCATAGCTCCATTAGAGCCCTCCTTGTTCGTTCTAACCATTAGGGAATTTATCTTCCTCTGATTAGGGAATCTACCTTTTCTAAGGTGAAGTCAAACCCAATCTCCCTCCTAAAAAATCGCCTCTTTCTTCCCCTTATTGTTATTTTCCATGTATTTCTCTATTTGTTGCTTTATTTTGTTTTTAATCCTCTTATGCATTTTCTTTACAAATTCAGCCTTTGTTACTCCTTCCTTGTGCACAAAATCTTGTGGATTAGGTAGAGGTAAAAAATTCAAAAGAGTAAGAGGATTGAACTCATACAGCCTCAAATGGATAAATGTTAGTAGTTTTATGAACTACTCTATTATATGCAAATTCAATATGAGAAAGGCACTCATCGCAAGATTTGTGGTTTCCTTTCATGATTGACCTAAGCATAGTGGAAAGAGATCTATTTACAACTTCAGTTTGTCCATTCGTTTGAGGATGACAAGAAGTTGAGAAATTCAACTTAGTTCCAAGCCTTTCCCAAAGAGTTCTCCAGAAATAGCTTACAAATTTAGGATCTCTATCTGAAACTATGGTCTTAGGTAAACCATGTAGTCTAACCATTTCTCTAAAGAAGAGCTTAGAGATGTTGCTAGCATCATCCACTTTATGGCAAGATATGAAATGACCCATCTTACTAAACCTATTCACTACCACAAAGATGGAATCAAAACCTCTTTATGTCCTAAGAAATCCTAATATGAAATTCATGCTTATATCTTCCCAATGAGCACTTGCAAAAGGTAAATGAGTGTAGAGTACGTGAGGTATTGTCTTAGACTTAGTTATTAAACATGAAATGCATCTATGAAAATGTCTTTGGACATCTTTCCTCATGTGTGAGCAAAAGAATTTTCTTTTTAAAAAGCTCATTAGTTTTATCAACTCCAAAATGGCCCATGACTCCTCCTTCATGTTCTTCTTTAACAAAGAGTTTTCTACGTGTTCTTTGGGATATGTAAAGTTTTCCTTCTTTAAATAAATACCCCTCGGAAATATAAAAACCTCCTTGTGCTCTGTGTTGGCACTCAACAAAAGTGGGTGCAAAATCTTGATCTTCTTTATAAAGTTCAGGTATGTTTTCAAATCCAAGAATTTGGGCTCCAAGTTTAGAAAAGAGGGCATGTCTCTTTGGTAGAGCATCTGCCACAATATTTGTATTGTTCTTCTTGTATTGGGTAACATATTGAAATTGCTCAAGAAATTTCATCCACTTTGCATGTCTTTTGTTCAACTTGTGTTGACCCAAATATTTCAAAGACTCATGATCACTTTGTCCAACAAAATGGAGTGTCTTTCTTCACTAACTCATTGAGTGGTGAAGCTAAACTTGAGAAGTTAGGAACAAATCTCCTATAGAAACTTGCTAGATCATGAAAGCTCTTAACATCTCCTACATTTTGTGGGGTTAGCTACTCTTGGATGGCTTTGATTTTCTCGGGGTCAACATCTACCCCATTTTTGTTTACTATAAAACCTAAAAACACTACATTATTTACACAAAACGTGCACTTATCTATATTAACAAACAAACTATTTTTCCTAAGAACTAAAAGAACCTCCTTAAGGTGACTTAGGTGGGACCCTAGACTTTGACTATATACTAATATATCATCAAAATAAACTACTACATATTAACCTATGTAATCCCTAAGGACATGATTCATAAGCCTCATGAAAGTGTTAGGTGCATTAGTGAGTCCAAAAGGCATCACTAACCACTCATATAATCCAAATTTGGTCTTAAAAGCAGTTTTTCACTCATCACCCTCCTTGCTTCTTATTTGGTAATATTCGCTTTTAAGATCAATTTTATAAAATATAGTGGACCCATGCAATTCATCAAGGTTATCATCAAGTCTAGGAATTGGATGCCCGTATTTGATGGTGATATTGTTGATGGTCCTACAATCACAACATACTCTCCACTTGCCCTCTTTCTTTGGCATCAACAAGACAGGTACAACACAAGGACTTAGATTCTTTGGAACCCAGCATTTCTCCAAACATTCCTGAACTTGTGACTATGTCTTCTTAGTCTCCTCAGGATTAGTTCTATAAGTCGGACTATTTAGAAGACTAGCTCCCGGAACTAAATCTATTTGGTGTTTTACACCCCTAAAAGGTGGAAGTCCAATGGGTCCTTCTTTAGGGAACACATCACCAAATTCTTTTAAAAGTTTTTGGACTTGAGGAGGTAGCTCACAAACTTCAGAAAGTGTGGCAGTGCATGCAAATGTTCCTTTACAAAGAAGGAGGCCTAAAGGTAGTTCAGATAGAAGTATATTTTTAATTTTATTTTCAATTTTTTCTTCTTTCTGAATGACCTTGTGGGAAGGAACACTCTTCTCCCACGCCTCAGCTTTCTCTCTAAGGTATTTTTCTGGTTTTTCTATTTTCTTTTTTTTTCTCGTTTTCTCTTTTTTGTTTCATTTGTACTTGGTCTTTTACCACTTATGAGCGTGTTAAAGGATAAAGTACAAACTTATTTTCTTACGAGAAAAAGTAATCTCATTGGAAAAACCATTATGCATAAATTTTTTATCAAATTGTCATGGTCTTCCCAATAATATATGACTGATTTTTATGGGTACTACATCACATAAAATCTCGTCTTTATAGCTCCCCACCAAAAGACTGACTTTTACTCGCTTGTCTATAGTTAGTTCTCCATCTTCATTGATCCATTGAAGTTTGTAAGGTTTTAAATGAGGTATTAATTGTAGATTAAGCTTTTCAACCATCCTAGTGCTACAGCAATTGCAGCAAGAACCACTATCCACAATGAGAGAACAAGTGTTTTCTAAAATTTTGCATCTTGTATGAAATATGTTCTCTTTGTGTTTCACGGTTCACACTAGGGTGATTGTTGAGGGTTCTTCTGATCATCATTAGTTCTCCCTCACAAGGATTTGCCCCCTCACTATCTTCTTTCTCTTCATCTCCACTAGACTCTTCATCTTGGTTGTTATACTCATCCCTCCCTCTTAAGATCATGGTTTACCTATTTGAGCATTGGGATGTTATATGGCCTCTACCAAGAGACTTAAAGCACTATATATCTCTAGTGCGGGGTTGTGAGGTTGACACATCTTTTCCTACACTTTTGAAAGTTTCTTTGGGTTTATCTTTTGAAAGACTATCCTCCCTTTCTCTTCTATACTCTTTCTTGGGATAAGAGTTAGAGTAAGAACTTTTCTTGCGACTTGATCCCTTTCTCAAATTTTGTTGCTCAACTTTTATACAAAGTTGGATCAAGTCATTCAAGTCCCTATAAGGCTAGAGTTCCACTTTTTCCCTTATCTCAAAATTAAGACCACTTAGGAACCTACCTATGGTTGTGGTTTCTTCCTCCCTAATAAAGGCTCTCATCATGTACAACTCCATTTTCTGCCTATACTCCTCTACATTCATGCTCTTTTGTTGAAGTCTTTGAAACTTGTTCATTAACTCCCTATTGTAATATGAAGGAATATGGCGGTGTCTTAAGTCTCCCCTAAGGTCATTCCAATATTCTATGGGAGGGTCCTTGTGGAGGCGCTTATCTCTCTCCAAGGTTCTCCACCAATACATAGCATTTCCTTGGAAACTTAAGGTGGCTAAGGGTACTTTTCTCTCTTTACTAACATGATGGCAAACAAAAAGTTGATCTATCTTCATACCCAATATATATAGGTTTCAACACTTTCCTTCCCATAAAAATGAGTAAAGTCTCCCCTAGTCTCTTTTGGGTATTCCCTTCTAGTTCTTCTAGGTCAAGGTTGATAATAATCATTAACTCTCACACTCCCCTCAGCATGTGAGTCACTCGACCTAGAACTAGATGCATGTGATGCATGTGGTTTTTTTTAATTTTCTAATGTATTCATTTTTTGCTCTAACAATCTTCAACTCCTCTTCCAAAATGGCAAGATGGACATCTCTTTCTTTTTAATCTTCCAAAATTTGAGTCTCATGTTGTAATTGTCTAAGTGATAATGATTGAAAATCTCTAGCCAATTGTTTCAAAAGAGATTTTGTGGATTTTCTATCACTTTCACTATGACTTGAAGAATGAGTAGACATGTTTAGGGTTATGTGATAAAATTAATTTTCAATAAGAAAAATAGGTGAAGTGAAGTAGGTAATTTCCCAGGGAGATAGATCACTTATGTGTAGATACTATCCCACAACACTTTCACAAACCTTTCTCTAAGCAATTTACTTAGAGCACAATCAAAGATAAAAACAAAAAAAATTTATGCAAGAAAACTATGCAAAGCAATAGAGCAATTGCAAGAAATTACTAACTAGAAAGCTTGTAAACTAGTCGAATCCTAAGGTGAGGCTTCTTGACACTTTGAACCTTGAAGACACACTCACCGACTAAAGCGCATTAATCCACTAATTAATAAGAGTATTGAAAATTAAAACTCAAAGAATCACAAAAAAAATTAGGTCAACAAATTTGGATGCACAAATTAAAGTCCTCTTCTATGCACTCCTTCACTTGTAGCTCCTTTGTGTATATTTGTGTATGCTTTTGCAAAGAGGTGGTTCTTGTTCCTTGCTTTGTATCCTTAGGTTATTCAACCTTAAATCTTTAATTCAACTCCTCTTTAGTGATATAGCTCTCACCAAAACAAATTTTAGCTCCACTACTCACCAAAACATCTTTTAGGTCACTTCCACCAAAGAGAGGTCAAACAAGTTTAAAACAACAAAACTTAATTTAAAAAATAAGAGTATAGTAAAGGGAATTGATATTGACATGACTTGAAAGAATGTTCAATAAAATTGACAAGCAAAAAATTAAGGCACACAAGAAAAGGTAGCACACAAAGTGGAATCCCAGTGAATGGAACTAGAATAGATGAATAAAACCAAAAGCAACACTGCATAATTTTATTTTATTTTTTAGTAAATTTTCATGACTTGTAAGATTTATGTCGGCCAGAATACTTCAAAATTGAACTTGGAATTTTAACCACGTAAACTTCAAGGTTTAAGCTAAAACTAGGCACTGGTGAGCCAAAAAATTGTAATCATTTTTTCAAGATCACTACCACTTCACTTTTTTTTTTCAGAGTCAGAAATTTTACACTCGATTCGTATTTCATTTATCACTTTTTTTTATATTTTGAATTTTGCTATGTTTCTTTTTTCACTTTTTCTCAACACATCAAACTACTCAAATCTAGAATTTCATAATTTTTCACCAACAGAAATAATTTCTGAAAACGATTCCAGCAGCACAGAACCAGTGAAAACAGAGAAATCCTAAACTGGAATTAAAAAAATGAAACTTCAAAAATACAATGAAATTATATGGAAATGAACTTGTATGGAGCTAACACACAAGTATGAACTCAAATCTGAAAATATAAAAGGCACCAAGGCTTCAAAACAGGATTATAAACTGAACTCAAAACAAAATCAAGCAACCAAATCAACAACAAAAGGTACCACTTGGAATTGATGACATTGTAGGATGAACATGACTTTCACAAAACTTGTATGGATTCAAAAATCAAAATGACTCAACCACAAACACTTTGTACGGATTAAAATGACAAGAAAACTGAAATAAAAGAAAAACAAAACAGCCAACACAATGTAACCTAATAACAATTTGAAAACGAAAGTTCAAGATCAAGTTGAACCAAATGCATCGATTGAAATTTTCCAAACAGCAACACAACTTCAAAATGAAACTAAAAACAACAAGACATTCAAGACAGCATATGACAACACGGAAATGAAGAAAACAAAAAAATTAAATGAAGAGAAAAACACTTATCTCTTGAAGAACCAAAACTCTTTATACCAAATGATGAGTTTGCACTTCATGACCGATTGTTCTTCTTGGAGATTTGAAAAGGGTGGCAGAAGCAATGGATGTGATGGATCAAGGAGGGCTTATATAGAGTTATGGATTTCTTGAAGGTGCATGAAAGGTATGGAGAGTGATCATATCACTTGGAGATCAAAGTGTCTAACCTAGAGAGACTAAACAAGGGAATAGAAGCTTGCAATATTTGGCAGCATTTTACTCATAAAATTGATCTTACAAAGCATGAGTCAAACATCCCTATATATAGGTGCAAGTGCCTTGGAAAACAAGAAGGTGGAAGGGTAGAAAAGAGACATGAAAGGAGCAATCTAGCGTGTTGACCTAGGTCAATGCCACCCCTTGGCTAGGTTTCTAGAATGTAGGGTTACATTCCTACCCTAAAGGGCCTAGGCTTAAGCCAAACTGATAAATACACTCCCTATTATGCTAAATGTATTCTACTCTACTGAAATTACAAATAAAAAAACTAGTTTATTTTTCCTGTCGGTTGACTCGCTTCGCCAGTTGACTCGAACGGCAGCCTTTGGCCCTCCTATCTCCACTTAAGAATCGAACTTCCTTGATCGAAGAATCTTTCACCTGCAAAGACAAAGGGCGTCTTGACGGTCGTTTGCACTCCAACGCTCAAGTCAGTATTAGGGCAAAGAAACACTAAGTGTATAAAGTAGTTTCAGTCTTTGAAACTGTGTAAGTCAGCTCCGGCATTCTGTTCTCTGGGTACGTGGACTAACTCGAACACCTCAAACATCTCCCTCAGAACCTGGACGTACTCTAGATATGCAGCCATCTGAGGATCTTTAGCATGGTATTCCCCCGTGACCTGTCCTGTGACTAACAAGGAGTCACTCTTCGCCAACAAACCTTTCGCACCCATCTCCTTAACTAGCAGCATTCCAGCGATCAGGGCCTCATACTCTGCCTGGTTGTTATTGGCCTTGAAAGCGAACTGCATGGCCTGCTCAACTAGCAACCCATCTGGCCCTTCCAAAATCACTCCAGCCCCGCTACCCTGTTGGTTGGAGGAACCATCTACAAACAGTACCCATCTAAAACCAGCTCCTTCTTGGTGTGTGGCTACCGAGGAGAGCTCTACCATGAAGTCAGTATAAACCTGGCCTTTATTAGGGCCTCTGTGCTCGAACTGCACATCAAACTCTGATAGTTCTACCATCTATCGCATCATCCTTCCTGCCACATCTGGCTTCTGTAAGACCTTGCGAATGGGAAGGTTTGTCATCACTATTACGGTGAAGCTCTGAAAGTAGTGGCGAAGTCTTCACGCTGAGAACACTACTGCCAGAACTGCTTTCTCTATGGCCTGGTATCTCACCTCTGGCTCTTGCAATACTTTGCTAACAAAGTAGACCAGCTTCTGCACCTGGTTATGCTCTTGCAGCAGAACCAAACTAATCGCCTTTTCTGTAACCGCGAAGTACAGGCAGAGTGGAGTACCCCGTTGTGGCTTGCACAACACTGGTGGATTGGCTAGGTACTCTTTTAGTTTTAAGAATGCCTCTTCGCACTCTTTGGTCCATACGAACCTGTTTCTCTTCAGGCACTGGAAATAAGGATGCCCCCTTATCTCCTCCTGCCGACACGGATCTGGACAGAGCGACCATGCGCCCCGTCAATTGTTGCACCTCCTTAACTGAGATCGGGCTCCTCATTGCTATTATCGCAGCACACTTCTCAGGATTCACCTATATCCCACGCTCAGTGAGTAGGAACCCCATGAACTTGCCTGCCTCTACCCTGAACACACAATTCTTTGGGTTCAGCTTCAACTTGTACTTGGTTATTGTGGTGAATAGCTCTTCAAGGTCTGTTACATGTTGCTCTCTCTGTTGGGAGGTGACCACCATGTCATCTACATACGCTTGGAATCCGCCCTAGCATGGGCGCTAACACTCTGTCCATCAGCCTTTGGTACGTCGCCCCTGCATTTTTAAGCCTAAAGGGTATCACCTTATAACAGTAACAAGACAGCTCTGTCATGAACGTTGTCTTGCACTTGTTCCAGGGGTGCATCATGATCTGGTTGTAACCAGAAAAGGCATCCAAGAAACTAAGTAGTCTGCAACCAAACGCACTGTCCATCAAAGCATCAATACTGGACAGCGGGTAAGAGTCTTTCGGACAAGCCTTATTGATGTCTGTGAAGTCAACGCACATCCTCCATTTCTCACTGACCTTCTTTACTAGCACCACATTTACCAGCCACTCAGGGTACTAAATCTCCCTTATGTGTCCGGCCTTTAGTAGTTTTTTTGTCTCTTTTCTGACGACCTGTCGCCTATCTTCATTAAACTTTCGTCTTCTCTGGCGAACAGGTCGGACCTGGGGGTCCATTGTGAGACGATGACACAAGTCAAGATCTATGTCAGGCATGTCTGAGGCAGACCATGCTAAAGCATCAAGGTGTCGCGCTATGACTTTGGTGATTTGATCCTGCGTCTTCTGACCTAAGGATTTGCCAAGTTTGAACATCTTCCTGCTGATCTCTCTCTCTAACACATCTTCAGCAGGTTTGGATCGTCTTTCTCGGGCGATCTTTGCACGGATGACCCCTTCTTCCTTTGGAGGCTGAGTGGTAAGGGCGAACACTCCTCTCTTCGACTTGAGACTATTTTCGTAACACTTCTTAGCCTCTGTCTGATCAGACTTGATGGTGATCACCGTACCCTCAAGGGAAGACAGCTTCATCTTCATGTGCCTCGTAGAGGCCACCACTCTAATCCTGTTCAAAGTAGGTCTGCCCAAAAGTATATTATAGGCTGATGGAGCGTTAACAACGAGGTACTTGATGCTTACAGTACGCGAGGTTGTGCCATCCGTGAAGGTCATTCTCAGCTCTATGTGTCCACGCACCTCCACCTAGTCTCCAGCAAAACCATACAAGCAACCAATATAAGACCTCAACTGGTCTGAAGACAAATGTAACTTGTTGAAGGTCGACCAGAATATCACATCGGCCAAACTTCCCTGGTCCACGAGGACGCGATGCACCCTCCTCTTTACTGTTACTACCGAAATCACAACTGGGTTGTTGTCGTGTGGGACAACATCCTGCCGATCATGAAGACGAGGTCATCTGCCTCATGCACCTCTACTACCATCACCTCTTGCTCGTACTTCTTCCGCTGGGAGGCATAACATCCTCCTCTTGAGAATCTTCCAGAGATGGTGTTGATTTCACCATGAATGGGCACCTCGTGCCCCTGATCTATTCCTACGGCCACCAATGCCTGATCTTCCTGCGGCTCCTGGAGGTAGTTCTTCAAGAAGCCGTTTTTCACTAGCTTGTCCATTTGGTGTGCCAGGGCCAAGCAGTTGCGTATAGAGTGGCCATATGTTTGGTGGAATGCACACCAAGCGTTCTTGTTGGGCCCCATCTTTTTGTCTGTTTTCGGAGGCATCCTCAATCTTGTCGCTATGTTAGGAATAGCGATCAGCTCCTTGAGCTCTACATGAAAATTGTGCTTAGGGGCGGGTCTCTCCGCGCACGTGCTCCAACCCTCATGGGTTGAGGTCAACCTGCTGCTCGAGGTTGGACAGGACTGACGAAGCTACGCTTCTCTGTGACTCGATCTTCTACGACGATGTACGCCAACGCCCGACACCTGATCTCGCATAACGTCTTTAGGTAGAACCTGAATAGTGATTCACTGAACGGCCCTGACAGCATTCCCTTAGTGAAGGCGTGCATCGTCATGGCCTCATCTGTGGGCTTGAGCCTCCCCAACTGGACTCCAAACCTGTTCAAGAACTCCTTTAAGGACTTTCCTAATATTATAATGAATAAAGTCAACAGGTTGCTTCTTGTTGCTTCTTACATGACCATGACAGAACACCTGACCTAAGCATGAAAACATACTTGAAGTGTTTTCATGCCATCAGTATCTTCAATATAGTCATTTTCTGAATAAGTTTTTTTTTTTTAATCAGCATAAAACCAACTGGTATCCTTCTTTGTCATGGTTGTACATAATATCAAATTCTAAAGTTCCCTTTAAGTATAAACCAACGGGTACTTTAAATAATTTTAACAATTTTAAAATAATACTAATTTCCTAATAATTATTATTGGAGGGGTTAAAACTATTTTAGAGCTTTTATAAAGTAAGTAAAAAAATGTTATTGCATAGATTTTTTGTATTGCATTCTGCAATTAAATAATTTTAACAAAATCTTTTTAAAATGTTAACTACCTAATAAATTGTTATTTGGTAGTTTAAAAGTTTGTTAGGATTTTATAAAATAAGTTGAAAACATAATTATTATTTATTTTATTTTTAATTTGCAACGCTCATTACTATAAATAATTTGAACATAATTTCATTTAAATTGGTTCTCTATTAAATTTAAAAGGGGAAACGTTTAGAATATATATTTTTGAATTAACAGTTATGTTTCTTCTTTTTTATCTCTATAGTTACCTTCCGTTTCAGATTCTTTTTCTTTTTTCCTTCTTCATCGTAAACTCAGCGACGGACGCTCTTTCTTCCCCCCTGGCTGACAACTTCAAGATTCTACAATTTTGGGGACTGTCGCTCAAAGATTTTTGTGCAAACCCTAACATCGTCCGTGAAAGAGAGTGAATGAAGACGGATGGGGAGCGCCGGTTGCAGAGATGAAGGAAAGACAAAAATCTGAAATAAGGGATAGAATGGAGAAGTAAACAAGAAAGCATGCTCACCATTAATTAAAAAGACATCTCTTTCCCACAAGAAAGGTGCAAAGAAAACCCATCTCCTACCTTCACAAGAATGCTGGCTTGGCTGTGAAGGTTTCTTGATGATGCAGCTTCCTATACAGATCATTAATGTCTATCGTTACGCTTTAAAAAGGTATAGCAAAATTATCGCCCAACTTATCTAAACAAGTGCTTAAATTTATAAAAAGTAATGTACAACCATTTATAATTTTTTTTAATTATTCCAATTAGTTTCTGGATTAATAAAACTCATAAATTTAATGTATTCCAAGGCGAAAAGCAAATTGTTCTAAAATGAAATTTTGATATTTCAACATCTGTTTAAGGAAACCAAAAGCGTAGGCATATCTCTTCGACTTTTCTAAATGCAGGCTTCCCAAAATAAGGTCTACAGTAAGTCTCAGAACATCCTACAGATGTTTCAGAACTTACAAACTGCCATCATAGAGAATAGTACGTGTGAATGATGATACTAAAGCCATCATTTTTTTGGTGAACAACGGAAATTGAAAAGAAAAGCTAGAAACGCATGGAAAAGAAAATTCCCAACGCTGTCTCAGCTAACAAAAACCAACTCTTCAATGTCCC
>Ga0123342_1005532_pt1 | contig 18219 bp, 10 predicted proteins | sample Turbeawhitnodule_FD_89960 | JGI IMG/M metagenome (GOLD analysis project Ga0123342, IMG submission 89960) | Root nodule microbial communities of legume samples collected from Mexico - Turtle bean Mexico white nodule | ecosystem: Host-associated > Plants > Roots > Nodule | place: Mexico: Nepantla...
GACACCTCTGTGCTGGTTTCAGGATGGTGAGAGTGTGTTAATTGGACCAGAATTAATACAACAAACCAATGAGAAAGTCAAAATGATTCAGGAAAGATTGAAAACATCTCTCAGCAGGCAAAAGTCTTATGCAAGATCAAAGAAGAAGATCTTTAGAATTCTCAGTAGGTGAGCATGTCTTTTTGAGAGTTACACCATTCACTAGTGTAGGAAGAGCATTCAAATCCAAGAAATTGGCTCTTAAGTTCATAGGACCTTACCGAATTCTCCGAAGAATAGGCCATGTGGCTATGAAATTTCTTTGCTTCCTCCTTTAGCTAACATTCACAATATTTTCCATGTATCCCAGCTAAGAAAGTATGTACCTGATCCTAGTCACATTCTAGAGTCTGATTCCATCCAGATCAAAGAAAAAATTGTTGTTTGAAGTGAAGCCAATCAGAATTTTAGATTCACAAGTGAAACAACTTCGTGGAAGAAGTATTTCCATGGTGAAAGTATTGTGGGATCTCATCTCTGGAGATTCCACTTGGAAAATTGAAGAGGAGATACGAGCATCATACCATAATCTCTATATTGGTAAGTTCATTTTCGAGGACGAAAATTTGTGTAGTTGGAGATAATGTAAGAACGTTAAAAAAAGAGAGGAATAAAGGTGTAGAGAAGTTGCCCCCACCACTGGTTCTATTTTTCTTTCTTTTCTCTCCCTCTCTCTCCATATTCTATTCTCTTCCTATCTCTTAATTTTCTCTTCATACCTCATCTATTTTAGAATCTGATCGGACCACGTTGTAGCAGAGGAGTTAAGGAACATTTCTACCCGATCAGATTTTCAAACAGAGTAAGTTCATTTTTGCTCTAAAGTTACTTTGTTCTATATTTTTCTTTAGGATTTAGTCATCAATCTTGGTGGAGTCAGTTGAGAAGTTTAATAATCTCAACTTATTCTACTATATACTGAATTTTTGTTATGTTTGGATAACTTGCATTAGGCCCGTAAATCTTGAAGCTTATCCAGACTATGGGGAATAAAATTCTAGAAGTTGCGTGGAAAGCAAACAATTAAGGTAAGGGAAGCTAAATTTATTTTTTAATAGCACCCTAGGATAGAAGATCTGAATGCAGAAGGGACGTGGTGCCAAGTTTCAATTTCTCTTGTAGGGATGTTGTGTGTTTATATATTGTATTGTTTGTTTATATATTATTTAAATTTGTAAAAATATTAGATTTTGATAGTTTAATATTCAAGTGTTGTTTTTTTATGTTAATTACGCTTTTGAATGTTGTGGATCGTGTTTGGAATGATATTGTATGATGAAATGATGTGAAATTGAATTCATACATTTGGGATGTATGAAATGATGTTTGTTGTGTATTAAGTATTGATGCCTATGTGGTAACAGAGATCTCCGAGCTTTAGTGATGATCTAAGTCACATAGACTAAGATATCAGGTGGTGAGAAGCTGATGGGGGAGTTCATGCACACCGTGACATATGAGATGCACGACTTGGGTTGTATTGAACTTACCATGATCCTTTATGTTGGATTCGCTGGTAATCTTTGGATAGGGTGTTAGTCTCTGGTAGGACTTACTTAATACGGGTCTTCCTGAAGACGTTGTTTGTTGAATATCTTGGATGTGTAGATCCATGTGAGATCTATGTGATTATTTTATTGTTGGGATTTGAAGAAGATTGAATAATTAAGAAATTGCTCCTACAGTTTGATTTTCTCTTTCGATTTAATTGTGTATATTATAAAATTCTATTTTCACTAGCTTACCCTTGCTTTTCGTGTTGTGTTTGAACTGCGATGACTGTATTATGTACACGAGCAAATGACCATACATGTGCAGGAGAGCCTTAAAGGTTTCAGAGTTTTATTTTGAGCAATGGATATGTAAATATTTGTATTTCTATAAGTCATAATCTTGTAATAGAAATATTTAGAAAAAAAAACTCTAAGTTTGTATAAAAATATGTAGAACGTGTATTTAAATAGTTAGATGTATTTTCGGGGTGTTACATTACTCATTAAACAAAATATATAAACAACTAATTCTTTTCAAACATTTCAAATGCATCTTATAGGCAATTTGCAACTATAGCTAATAGGATTCAATTCAATTATCTCAACCAAATTCATATTCAAAATCAGGTAGAACAAAATGTTGACCCATTATTATGTCTAAAGCTAATAACAACAAAAATTACAACTCATTCTAATTTAAACACTTTAAAATATAACATCAACAACATCGATATAAAATATCATTTCTTGTACTTTTTATGGCTTTGCTCCAACTTATAAAAACTTAAGAAGATCTAACTTGCTTATAAGAAGTTTGATTTTCAAATATAGCACATGACTAAAAGTTTAAATTGAGCAAGATAAATTTATTTTGCTTAGACTTCACATGCATTCCCAAATATATGCATGCAAAATGTCAAGAAAAAGAAAATTGGAGATACAAAGGAACGATAAAACTTACTTGTAATAAAATTAGGTTCTGGTAGTACGACTATATTATTTATCGTCTACACAAAGGTGTGATTTGATCATAAGATGATAGACCATTCTAGAAAATTAGAGAGTGTAGAGGAAAAAAAAGCATATATTGAGAAAGAACTTTGAAAGCAATAAGAAAACGACAAGGTCTTACATTCTCCCTAACAACAAAAAAATGCCCTTAAAATTTTGCTTTCCTAAGTAAAGATAATAATATATTTCATTTATCATATCTTCTAATTCATATGTAAAACACTAGACTTAACATCCATCATTTTAACTAGGTTTATATCATTTTCTCAAATATTTAAGTTGATACTCTTTAATCCTAATTACTTTTCTTTTTAAAGGACATATCCTCTCTTAAATTATATATGGTTTCATAACATGATTTTCAACTATGAACTCTAAAGGTTCCCTCGTTTTATATGAATAAGACTTTTTATCGACTCAAATATGCTCTCATTCAATTCTATATTAGTTTAACATTCTATATGATTTGTTGAAGTAGTTATGATTCAACCAAGAAAATATTATTAGATACTATCATTTGCACTTAATATATGTAAATCCACCAATATGTTCCAAGTGTGAAAAAACTTTTGGTCACTTTCTCACCACCTGATGTCTTAATGTACATGATTTAGAAAAATTAGTGAAACAAATGATATATATTAATCTTAAGTTATTGTATTTAGTACTTACAATTCACAAATTGGTCAATATGACATCATGGGTAATAACCTCAAAGGAATTCATACAACACAATTTCATTCATCCAATATAAATTCATAATAATCCAAATGCAAGCTCAATTAAACTACATATTACATCATGAAACATTTTATAGATAAACACATGTTACACAAATCAATTTGAACTTAAATATGCATTTTAATTCATTCACATGTTACTTAAGGGAGTTATTAATGCTTTGACAACCTATTTTCTTTATAAATAGTGAAAAACCTTTCTCTTGAGCCAAATAAATCATAGATTTGTCTTGTCCTATTTTTTGTTTGAATGGATATTACCTTGAGAAAAATATCGGGCTCAAAAGGAATAAAGTCTCACAAAATTAAAATATAACTCAAAACTATTAATTATAAACCTTATACTAACTTTTCAAACTCGTATGTAGACTAACATAAACAAAATATAATTAGTCAATAATCAAAATGATCATTCCAAAATCCACTATCCATATTCAAAAACATAGAAAAAGCATAACAACCTAAATTCTTTAAACATTTCAAAGGTACTCTCAATGCATCTTATATGTAACTATAACTAGTATGATCCAGTCCAACTATCATAACTAAAATCGTATTCGAAATTAATTACGTCTCACTATCTTTCCATTTAACTCCAACCATTCCATCATAAAGTCTCAAAATTTCAAACTCACTTCTTATGTTCCCAATCAACAATAGTAATAATAACAACTAGAGAAATTCTAATTTAAAAGTCTGATTCCCAAACAAAATACATCATTATAAACTTAAACTTAAGATAACTAAGATATTATGATTCTTATTATATTTCATATACATCATCAAATCTATGCATGTAAAATGCCAAAAGAAAAGAACTAAAGATTTGAGGTAACAAACAAACTTACTCAAAACAAAATTATATTTAGTCCACACTCCTCTATCTTTTGTCTATATAGAAGTGTAAACTATGAGAGATTGTTCCAAAAAAGAAAAAGATAAAGGAAAAATAAAATAAACTTAAAAAAAAAATAAAAAAAATACAAACTTAGATAAGTAACCTGTTAAAAATACATATCTTGAAAAGTGGTGCTATAATTAGTTGTATAAATAATTTATTCCAATATTTATGATTTTTTTATATCAAATTCTTTGTAATTGAATTTCCAGTAAAATATTTCAACATCAAGTTCAAATAAACTTAGTATGTTTACTCATTTCTCTTGCTAGTATTCATGATGTTAGAACTATTATTATAAGTGCAAAAAAAATAAAATTGATTCTTAACTTTTTAAATAAATAGAATTTTTATTTAGTCTAGTACGATGATAATATTCAATATCTGTGATAGTCAAATTATAATATTTAAATATCATTTTAATACTAACTTATATTTTTAAGCACTAACACTAACTTAAATTTTCTTTCAAAAGAAATATTTTCAAGAACTAATTTGATAATAAGCTATAAAACTTATACACAGAGCTGCCATTAAGGTATATTGCAGGACGTAGTTGTCAATTTATTTAACTGTTTAAGAATTAAATTATTATTTTTCAATCAAAACACCAAATGTTACCAATTTATATATTCATCAACTAAAACATCATTTTTTTTTCAAACGTTCAAGTAGGTCTAAAAGACATGTATAATAAGAGTTAATTTATTTATAATAATTATGAATTGAATTTTATAATTTTTGTTTGGTGTATATTTTTTTTTATCTTTGTATTTATCAATAATTTTAGTTTTCATTATTTTAAAAAGCTACCCATCAAAATTAGAACTATTTTACTGTATAATTTTATTTTTGATTTTGATGAAAAATTACAAGTGTTCTTATTATATAATTATAACACTAACAATTAATAAAACACATTTTCTTAATTATTTTCTGTGTATAATTTTTTTATAAATTTTAATAATATTTTAATTATATAATTCATTTTCATGCAAAAAAGAAGTAAATACACATGTTGCCTGTGTTTCCAATAGTGCTGATAATCCATAATTATATATAAACAGAGCTGTATTTTATAATTATTCTTTGGAGTACATGTTCTTTTGTTCTTTCTAAAGTGTTGTGCATATTTTTTTTTTAATCATTTTTACTCTTTAAATATAATTAATTTAATGGTATGTAAAAAAAATTCACCATAAATCTTCATTATTTTACTGAAAAATTATGAATATAATTTTATAAATAAAACATAAGTATTATATATATATAATTTTTATAAATTTCATAATACTTTTTACTTTGATAATTAATTTGTTTGATTATATATATTTTATTATAGTGAAAAATGTAACATAGACATACATGCATATGTAATTTTCAAGTTTTTTAATTTACTAAAATATATTTTGTAATAAAATTTTGACCTAATCACTAGATTTTAAGATCAATAATATCTCAACATACTGAAATAAAAATAACACTATTAAAAATATAATTTACCTAAAATATTCTGAAATAATTAAAAATACAAAAGATGGCTACCCTTATCATTATTTTAATTATATTTAATTAATTTAGTTGTTCACTGTTGTTGCTTACTTGTGACGCTTTGTATTTAGCAAAATATTTTGCATGAATGAATACTTCATTCATGGTCACGATTGCCACGTGTTCTGCACACGCTCTTTACCAATGTTATTTTTAGGTTGATTCTAACCTCTCCCCACTTAGAAAGTTACTAAAAAAATGTTTTTACTTTATAAGGAAGGAATATTCTTCTAAGAATAAGTATGTTACTTCATGGCAAAGTAAAAACAAACATAATAACACAGAAAAATAAATTTAGTTATACTAGTTCATAGTTTATTACTGGAACAGAACCCTTTTCCTTCATTATTGGGATGACATGCCATATTACTACTCTGTGTGCACATTTTTATAATAATAAAAATAATGAATAATTAAAAATTAAGTATTAAAATAAAAATAAAATAAAAACAATAAATAGTTATTATAAATTATAGAAACTAAAGAATTGATTAACCAAGATAAGAGTAAGGTAATCAATTATATAAATAGTAAAAAAAGTGTATAGAAAAAAATGATTATTAAAATCAATCTCTATTATTAATTGTTATAAATATTTTTTTTAATGAAATGATACTTATATTTTTATAAAATTTAAAATAAATATTAAATATAATCGATAGACCATAGTTAATAAAACTATTGGTATAAGGATACTTTGTGATGATGTTAGGAAATCTTAAAACATATCACTCTATGTTCAAGATTATTTTGCCAATAATAGTCATCCTTCAGGTGTTTTTTGCTAGAAGATGTTTGGGGATAATAACTGCGTATCAGTCTCCAAGGGATTGTTACATTCAATTTAAGTAAAATGTCTGATTAGGTGGATTGACCCACAAAGGTAAGATGTGATGTGTCAGTTAAATCTATTTAATAGGAAAATCTCAACGTTATCATAAGGCATTCAAATATGAATTATGTTATTAGAGAGATGTAATTAGAAATAAATACAATGGTCTTATGCACATTATAATATAGAAGGAGAAAGAAGAAAAATGATTGTGGGACTAGGTTAAACTTCTCTTACCTCCACAAGATAACATTAAGGGAAAACTTCTCTACCAGAAATAGGACAACATCATGAGAAATAAAAGGTAAATAACTCAATTAGAGGAAAATGGTCGTTCTCCAACCTTGTAACAAATCCTAGATACCATGTAGGAGCTGCAACCTGAGAACCCATAAACTAGAAGACAAGCAAGGAGGCTCGTGTAGAGCAAAAGTATTTTCAAGGGGAAGCTTAGGCTAAGTAAGAGCGGTTATGTAAATAAGCAAAAATGTCGTGCCACTTAGTGGAACTTGCAATGAAAACGCATAAGGAGTTGTTGAAAACTAATAAAGAACTATGACAGGTCATGCATAGGAAAATGTCCCGATAAAGAAAAATCCATTTGTGTCTGGTCCTCGCCCAGGCAAATCTGCATCCCTTCTCCTAGGCAATCATGGAGGAGCAAGTACCACTACACTTCATGTTACCCAAATTTCTTTCTTGAAATGATTGTTGATGCCTTCATGACCGAATTTCTATCTTGAAATTTTGGATGGAATTTGCGGAAGCTCAATGGAAGTGGCAGACAAGGATTACTCCAATGAAGTTATGGTTTCCTTGAAGGTGCATGATAGGTAAGGAGAGTGATTGGTTGGGCCATATCACTTGAGTTAGGCGAAGAAGAAGATTAAAGTGTCTATCTTAGAGAGGGAAGACAAGAGAGTAAGAAGACTAGCAATTTTGGCAGCAATTCACTCATTCATTAGTCTTAGAAAAATGAGAGCCAAACACGTCAATTTATAGGAGAAAGGGTTGAACATTTTGGAGCCAAAATTTGAAAATTCAAAATAAAAATCTCCAATGAGAAGGTGCCATGTGGAGTCATGCTTTCCATGTTTAGCTCATACCTTCCATACTAAATCCTTTCCACTCCTAGGCTGCCATGTGGACGTCCATGTGCTCCATGTCAAGGTAATTTTCGTCCTCCAATATACCCTAGACATTTTAGGGTTACATTGAGCTCAAAGAAGCCTAATTGTTACCCCAACTAGTCACATTTAACCCTAACTAGACCTATTTTACTATTGACCCAAATTCAAGCCCAAAAACCTATGCTACTTGGTCCAAATATTTTATGCTACTAGGCCCAATACATGGCCCATGAAATCCTAAACAACTTTATACAATTTATTTCAGCTAAAGCTTGACCCACAAATAATGTTGACTAGTTAGTAGAAACTCAGTCTTCTTGTGTTCTTCTGACTAAAGATCTAGTTTATATTATGATGAGTTAGAGGTCTTCTTGGATATGTTTGTACATTCCTTCACCCTAGATTTGTCCTATTGATTGGGCCTACAAAAATAAACAAAAGCCCAAAATAAATCAATAAACAACCTTTAGGTTTTCATCCTCCTTATTATGTGGTTGTGTGTGGCTGGGGGCTCTGCCATCACTTCTCCTAGGCAATCATGGAGGAGAAAGTACCACAACACTTCATGGTACCCAAAGTTACACCATTCTTTGGGTTAAGAGATTCATAAATCCACCTCAAGGCCTTCTGAGCTCTGATGTTAATCTCAAGGATCATATTTTGTCCAATGCAAGATGTTTGTGGGAGCCTTCACGACATTCATTCTACAATGGTTTAACAGGATTCCTGATGGATTCATTACGTCTTTTTAGACCTTCTCTCAGATGTTTGTGGAATAGATCACGACTAATCAAGTTAAACCCCCTCAAATTGTAGACATTTCAATGTTAAGCAATAGGAGAACGAGCCTCTAAAAAACTATCTCAATCGCTTTTGCAACATCTCGATGCGTATTCATCAATTGAATGGAAAGTTGTTTGTTGATGCTTTCGTCAAATGCCTCCAAACCAACCCCTTTAGTGAGTCTCTCATTCAGAATAAAGTCGAATCAATGGCCTGAATCCAAAACTAAGTGTCTTCCCATATTGAGGTTGAACAAGTTATGCGACACAAAAGGTCGGAGGAAAAACATATACAACCTCCGAAGTACAAAGATGGTCCCCATGAATGAAGGCCAAAAGGAGAAAATAACCATCAACAAGGTAGGCATGCATATTAGCAATGTGATCTACATGGCTCAAAGGGCACGAGAGGAAAGGTAAAGACTTATATGTATGTCTTTAACAATATATAGGAAAGAAATCTTAGAAGATGTCAAAATATCTAGTAAACTGAATTTTCCAAGGAAATTACATCAACTTCTAGGTCAGCGCTGCAATGCCTAGTGTAAGTTTCATCAAGCACATGGGCATCAAACTATAATGGGAGATTTCAACACAATATCATAAAGGATTGATGGAGGATGATTGACTAGTTCAAGTCGAAAATAATATTCTTGAGCTATTTTTTCCCTTAAAACTGAGAAGGCCAATCCTACATCAACTATTTGCTTTTTGGATGTCAACGTGGAAGTTGTACCCCATGAAAATGATCTCGTCATCCTTTATGTCATCATGATAGGATGCAACATTTAATAGGTCTTGATAGATCAGGGAAGCTCAACTGATGTGATGTTTTAGAACATGTTCATGGAACTCTAAATACCACGAAACCAACTCAAGCCTTTTGATGGAGTCTTGGTAGGGTTCTTGTGTGAGTAGGTTGAAGTCCAAGGTCACTTGGAGTTGCGAACCACTTTCTTTAATGGACGTGGTTAAGTACATTGTGGTTAATGCCCCTTCACCATATAACATTTTGTTGGGAAGATTGTCTCTAAACAAATTTGGGGATGTTGTCTCCTCAATACATCTCAAGATGAAGTTTCCTATCTTTGAAATAAAATTCACGACCATGAGGGTCGTTCAAAAAATAACACGAAAGTGTTATCGAAACAACCTTCGTACCTGGTGGGGTACTTATTCTATATCCATTGCATTGGAGATACAAAACCTGAAAGCAAATTCCTGAGTCACCTATGATGATAGGTGATCAAAACAAGTTGGTGATATCAAAGAGGTTGACACGGGGAATGGAAAAAATATTAAGATAGGTGCTACCTTGACAACACCAGTGGAGAAAGAAGTAATTAAAGTGTTGAACAAAATATAGATTATTTTTCCTGGTCAATTGCTAAGATGCCAATAATTGATCCTTACTTTTTATGTTGTTGCCTAACTATCGATCAAAAAAGCAAAACCTATCATTTAGAGGCGACAAAAGCTCAATGAGGATAAGTGAGTAGCGATCTAGGAGGAAACCCGGAAGTTGATAAAGGAGGAAATCCGAAAGTTGATAAAGGTTGATCATATTCGAGAAATCCAATACCCGAAATGGTTGGTCAATGTGGTGATGGTAGAAAAGGCGAACAAAAAATGGAGAATGTGTGTTGACTTCACACATTTAAGTAATGCTTGCCCAATGGATTCTTATCCTTTGCCCAATATTGATGCCTTGGCGGATAATGCGTTTGGATGTGGGCTTTTTAGCTTCATGAACGCTTTTTTAGGGTAAAATCAAATAAGAATGCATTCGATGGATGAGGAAAAGATAATGTTTATGGTAGAAGCCTTAAATTATTGCGACAAGGCAATTCCTTTTGTTTTAAAGAACGTTAGCGCCACCTACCAATGATTGATGGATAACATATTACAAACCATAATTGAGAGAGATGTGCAAGCTTATGTTGAGGACATGGTGGTCATTTTCAAAGCATTAGAAAGCCATCACTCAGATTTGGAAGAATTTTATACTATAGGTAAATATCAATTTAAGCTCAACCCTGGAAATGTCGTGTTCAAGGATAAAGCTAGAGAGTTTTTAGATTTTTTACTTACCGAGCAAGGAATAAAGGTAAACCTAGAGAAGTGGTTGACTATAATCAATATAAGGACCCCCGCTAATGTAAAAGAAGTACAATGACTCACACGGAACAAATGACCGCTTTGTCTGATGGGACAAAGGTTTCCCATACTACCAAGGTCTTCGAAAAAATGATTGCTTTGTGTGGACCAAGCAATGCGAGATGGATATTTTGAAACTGAAGGAATTCTTATCCAATCCTCTAGTTCTCAACAAACCAGTACCGAACAAGCCTCTTCAGTTGTATCTCACAGTAATCGACCACACAATTAGCTTGGTGCTCGTAATGGACAACAATGGAAGATAAAAATTGATATATTTTGTCAACAAGGTCTTATAGGATGTTGAGAGTCGTTACCAAAAGATAGAAAATGCAACATTGGCAGTGGTTATAACAGTGTGACAACTTCGACATTATTTCCAAAGTTATATCGTCATTATAATGATCGATCTTCAAATCAAACAAGGGTTGAAGAAGTCGGACATGGCAGGAAAAATGATGAAGTGGTCCGTGGAGTTATCAGAGTTTGACATGCGATATAAGCCCCAAGGACCTATCAAGAGTCAAGTATTGGACGATTTTATAGTATAACTTAATGCACCCTCTGACGCGATTGAGCAAGTAGGTTCCAAATGGATGATGTCTGTAGATGGAACAACCAATTTAAAGACAATGGTATAGGTGTAATCTTAGAAAGCCCCGATGGCGTACTGAGCAAACACTCTATTTTTCTTTAAAGGTGAGAAATAATCAAGCGGAGTATGAAGCATTAATCGTTGGAATGCTCCCAGGCAAAGAGGTGAGATATGTGATGATCCTTTAGGCGTTGTATTTTTAGCTAGAGGAAGTTGTTGTATTTTTTAGCCATAGGATGTTTTGGGGTAATCACTATTTATCGGTCCCTAGAAGATCATCACATCCAAGCTCAGTAAAATTCTCGGTAGGTTATGGGTTGACCCATAAAGGTAAGATGCAATAATTAAATCCATTTAGTAGGAGAATCTCAACGTTACCATTAAGACATTCAAATGTGGATCAAATTATTAAAAAGATGATAAATACAATAAATAGGGACTGAAAACATGGTCTTAAGGGCGTTATAATATAAACAGAGAAAGAAGAAAAATGATGAAAAATGACGATAGCAAAGGATAAGGGGACAAAAATATACTCTAGCTTAAGGTTCCTATACTCTTAAACCATAACACTTATCTTCTTTATGTTTTATATTTTAATATAAATAAAATAAAATATGATGGTTACTTTATTAATAATATAAGAATTAAATGTTATTTATTTTAAAACAATTAAAATATAAAGAAATAAATATTACTTTTTAAAATCCCAACAAAGTAAATATTTATTTGAAAATTATATGAGTGTCTTTATTTTATATAAAGTTAATAAAGATACTTGTCCATTCTAAATGAATATTGTTTAGCCTTTTTATAAAGAAATAAGTACAATTTCCAAGTTGAGTTTGTTCCATTACTCAACATTCACCGATCATATATGTATAAGTATACCTAATTTTGGTATAAAAGTAACTAAAAAATATATGATTATAACTTTAAAATGTAAGTAATATTTAGAATTCTAAAATCTCCTTCATTTCCCATCTTTTTCTAAAAGAAAATTTTCTATTTGTATTCTTTCTAATTTCATTTCTTCAAACCTTATCTCTTCCAAAACCTCCTGATTACGCTTTGTAGTAGTTTGGGAGCTAGAGTCACATTTAACTGATTAGATTTTTAAACAGAGTAAGTTTATTTATGTTTAATATGAAGATTCTATATTTTCTTCCTTTTATTTTGGATTTGCCATCAATCTTGGTGGGGTTAGTTAAGAAAAGTGATCATCTCAACTTGGTTAAGCTTATATTGAAATTTTGTTATATTTACATACTTTGCTTTATGTCTCTAGATTTTGATTGCTTCAGCAGTGAGTTACTTTAAGCAATGAATTATAGTTAAGGAAAACTATTTATATTTTTTTTTATAGAACCTTAAGATAGATGATCTAGATGTAAGTGTGAATTGGTCATAATATCTTGATTTCTATGAAGGAATTGTATTTTTGGTTGAAAGCGATAAGAATATTATTTGAGTTTAATTAATAAATTATTGTTTTAGACTGTTTTGAATATGATACTCTTGTTGAGAAATTGATACAATGGCTATATTATGCATGTTAAATTATAGATTTTCTTAAACTGAGTTTTTAATGTATAGACGAGTAAAGTTAGTTTTCTATAATCATTCATATATTAATTTATGAGTTTGAATGATCAAGGTTGAATTGAAATAGATAAAAAATGATGTTTGATTAAATTATGGATTGTAATGATCATTTTGAATGTGTTTGAAAATTATATTTGTTAAACTGGTTTTGGATAAAAGCTTTGAAAATATATATGGTTTAGCTGGATGAGGTTGATTGTTTGAAATTTTTGCTCAAACGGATGATTTTTTCTTAAGAAAAAATAGAATAAAGATCCAAACTTTAATCTCAACATTATTTTTGCTTAAGCAAAGGATTTTCGGTCAAGCAAAAATATAGTCACAACTGAACCCTTGCTTTCTACTAGATTTTTGCTCAAATGAAGAAATTTTCGCACAAGTGAAAATATTTTTTCTCAACTTAATTTTTTTCTTTTTTTTCTTTTAATGGATTGGATGTTAATTTTTAATATAAATGTAAAATAAATATTAATTTCTATATTTAATTGAGTTGTGTTTTTTTAATGTTGTATAATGATGGTAGTTGATAATAATAAGAATTGTATGATTTTGGGTTCATAAATCTTGGATGATATGTCAATCACTGTTTCAGTTGTGTATAAAGTAAATTCATCTATGTTATAACATAGACCCCCTTTACTTTATTGATTCTAAGTTACAAACTAAGATATCAGGTGGTGAGAAGTTAAAGGGTGAAGTTCTTGCACATCGTGACATGTGTAGATATGCTATTTAAGTTGTAATGAATTTACCTATTCTATTACTGTAAGGTTTGCTTATTAAATTAAGTATTGGATTGGATGAAATGTTTTTGATAGGACTTATTTAATACGAGTGTTTTGGAAGGCAATTGATATTCCATTTGTTGAATATCCTTTACGTATATATCCATGTGTGATTTATATATTTTTTGAATACTTGTGTGAATCATTGTTTGAGTTATGTATTAAATAAAGATGTAAGGATCAAGAAAAATAGTCTTAGAGTATAAATGACACCTGAATATTTTATTATTAAAGTGAAAAGAGTATATAAATAGAATTTCAGTTATTCAGGTTTCATTTTAAAAGAACCATAATCTTTCTAAAAAAACTAATTTTTCCTTTTCTCTGCCTTTTCTCTAAGATTCTAACCTCCTAGCTCATCAAATTAATGATCAGAGTCCACCATTGAACTCCTGGCAGTGAACTCTACAAGACTGTCCGATCAAAATCTTAGATAAAGTAAGTTCATTTTAGCTCCTTTTCATTTGAATTAGTTTGATCTGGTTAGGTTTGTAGATCATGGAAGGTTTGATGATCTAAATCTGTGTTGAAGGTTGATGTTGTGCTGCTTTTGGTTAAAAGCTTAGTCTAGGGTGTTTAGAATTCTTGTAAAGATCATTCCTAGTCCTTTGCATAAGCTGGTTCAATCTATTTTAAAAGAGAAAAATGTTTTTTCTAAGCAAAGAGAAAAATAACCTATTGAAACCACGATATAATCGGTTGTTTGTCACTTAGCTTGATTGAAGGTTTTCAAAACAGATTTTGACTTGGTTAACTAACTGTCTAACCAATTCAACCGGTTAAAACGACATTTCAACCGGTTGATTGTCACATTTCATAACAACTTTTCAAAAAACTTGTTAAAATATATTTTAGTTGAATTAAAATTGTTTTGGCTCATGATTGACTGCCTAGAATGACTAGTTTTAAGAGCTATAAATATGGTTTCTCTTTGGAATTCAAAAACAACAAGACAACAACAGAAAGTCAGATTGAGACTATTTTTGAGAAGAGATTCAAATCAAAGTTTTGCAAGATTGCTAAGTAGTTGTGCATTGGTTCAAGGTCTGATCTTAGGAGCTCTGTGATTCCTGTAATTCTAGGTGTAATCTGTTCCTTCTGATTCTTGTAAAAGTTTCTTTTTCTTTAATTGTGAAGTGTGTAAACCTGTAAGGTCAGAGGGTGTTCTGACTAAGGTTGTGCAAAGGCAAAGAGGGTGAGTGGTTCTTGTGGTATCAAGATCACCTCTTTGTGGCTTTGTGTACTGTAATCTATGATTGATTACTAGTGAAAACCCAGTGGTTGTTCTGGTAACTGGATGTAGATTAGGGTTGAGTGAACCAGTATAAATTGGTTGTGTAATCTCTCTCTCTCTCTCTCTCTTTCTCACTTCTTATAAAATGTTTGATTTGATTTTGTTTTTGCTGCTGCCATGAACAACTGGTTAAAACGAAGTTTCAACCGATTGAAATTATGCAAACAATTTCAATTACATTGTTTGATTGGCTTCCTTGATTACTTCTTCTATTATTGTTGTTAAAACTTCATTCTTATCCAATATTTTCGAAAGTCTTGTGACAAACAATTCGCCCCCCTTTTGTTTAAGCCATTAATTCTAACAAGGTTTGCCTTTATTTTAAGCTAGCATGTGATGTTTTATATTTAGAATTAGTCTCTGTTAGCTCAGGGTCCTTGTGATATAGTTAGATTTTTTATTAGGACTTCGTGGTGCAGGTTAAGCTCCCCTTGAGCTTTTGATAGGTTTGGAACCCTTAGTGAGCACATGCTCAAACTCAGGTAAGGGAAGCTAGTTTTAAATTTCCAATAGAACCCTAGGCTAGAAGATCTGGATGTGGGGATGACGTGGTCATCAGTCTCAAAATTTATTGTAGGATTGTTTGTTTTGAGTATATTACAATAGGTTATCAGAGCTTAGGTTCTTATGCTTAATTTGCTTGAGTTGATTTGGAACTTTACAATTTCTTTACATTATAGCACCTTTAATTCTTGTCTTTAAATTCAAGTACCTTTACTTTCTTGTCTTTAAATTCAAGTACCTTTAAATTCTTGTCATTATTTTCTTGCTTTTTATTTTCCAACACCTTATTTCTTGAATAATTATTTTTGGCCTTTCTTTATATTCATAGCATTTTCTTGTTATGTCTTTTATTGATCTTGCCTTTTACTTTGAGTCTTATGTGTTGAAGATGGATGTGGCTCCTTCAAGTCAATGTGTTTGATGTAGGAAAGTGTGTGTCTTGCTTTGAAGATGGTATTTGTACTTGGGTAGTCTTCTATATGGGTTAGAGTGTGTTTAAAGTGAGTATTTTGCATCGTGAGCCACCTCTTAACCCTTATCAAGGTGATAAGATCAAGCACTACGTTTTCTAAATGTTTTTCTCATGTTTTCCCCAAAATATGCTTTACTGCACAGAAAATGAATATGTTGTTTCTCAAATGAATAGATTATTTTTTAACAGGTGCCTTGTTTTTAAAAGTTTTTGATAACTCTGTTTTTTGCACCAGGTAACTTGGCTTAGCCTTTTTATGCTATCAAAACGATTGAGTTGCAACAATTTAAAATATCTCTTTGCCCTTTTGAAAATAAATATATTCATTATAATTTCAATATGTTCTTTTTATAACAACTTTTTAAACTGTTTTTTGAAAATATGTTATAAATCATTCTGTATATAAAGAGAGTCATATCTCACTAAAACATGTGTTGAGAAAGAGTTTGAAACAGAGATTAAGAGTTTTCAGAGAATTCAAAAAGAATTTGCACGTGTTCTTAGAAGAGTTTTTCAAAAGAAAAATGTGTGCTTGTTCTTGTGAGTCCTAAGTTTGGTTGGAGGTGTTTTCACTGGTTTTGCAAGTTGTTCTACTGATCTTTTTTGCATTCTGTATTCTCCTTCGAAGTGTATTCAATTTCATCATTCTATTCTTTGTAATTGTGGTTGTAAGACACTTCTTGATAGTGTTTCTTGAAGTGTTGGGTGTGCTGAAATAGTGTTTTTAAGCTAGGTATGCCATGTTCTTGTAGGGTTCAAGAACATTAGATTGTATAATTGTTTTGTACTATGTTTTAGTGGATTTCACCTTGAGAAAGGTGAGAATGGATGCAACTCATTTGAGTGAACCAGTATAATCTTGTGGTGTGCAATCTCCCTTAATTTCTGCACTCATTTACTGTTTCATGTGTTGATCTAACAAAAAAAAGCTGTTCAATTAAAATTGATGTTGTTCATTCTGGGTATGTTCTTACTGTTCTTGATTTTTGGAAAAGCAATCTAAATATCTTGTTGAAATATGGGTGACTAATTTTGATATAATTTAAGTACATTGTTTTGTAAAAACCAAGTATATCAATTGGCACGGTTCATTCAAGTGTGTGGTTCGACATTCATAAATTGTCTCTTGATTCAACTATCTGTTTTTCATCTGTGCATATCAATGTGATACTTTGATCACTGTTAAATACTCTTAATACCTGGAAATCAAATAACTGAAATATAGTCTTGATGAAGTAAGCAGAAAAATAAATATGTTCATTCCAAAATAAATCGATTCTTTTGCTCTGTTTTGAGAAAAGACTTAATCTAATTGAAATTTTTAAAAGCTCAATTCACCCCCCCTCTTGAACTTTGACACTAATAAACTCATCATAATGTTCATTAGTGTTCTAGGTGTCCTTGTTTTGATTCTTCTTACTTGCTTTTAATTGTGAAGTTTACAAATTAATTTGAAACTTGTTTTAGTAGAAGTAGATTTAAAGTTCCAAACACATGATTTCAATTGTTCAATTATATTGAATCCAACCAAACTTTTTGTGAAAATTGAAAGTTCTTGAAAATTTGCATGATGCAAACTATGTTCATTCTTTTCCATATGTCACATTAGTATATATAAAAAAAAACAAGAAAAATAGTAACGTCAAAACATAAAACAACAAAGCACATTTTCCAAAAGCACCTTTAGCTATCACTTTGTAAAAAACTATTTTTCCAAAATATGGATTCAAATTGTTTGGCAAATTGTTTTCAACTTTGTGTAATTTTTATCCTTTTGCTTTAGCATTTTTTCTAAAAAGAAAAGTTTCATAGTTAAAAGTTTAGGGAGTTTCTTAGAGTCTTCATTTGTGCTTTTTCTTGCTTGTCAACTTTTTCAAACTTATGTCATATCTCTTAATTCCAATTTGATTTAGCCTTTTCTGTTAGAATGTATGGATTTAAACTAGAGGGGGGTGAATGGTTTAAAGGGGGTTTTTGCAAACTTTTTAAGATAGAATTAAATTATTTGCAAGAAACCAGATTTACGAATTCAGTTTGCCAAGAACAAAGCTCAAAACAGAAAAGCACCAGAAAAACAATCGGTTGTTTCGCAAAAACAATCGGTTGTTTCGCAGAAACAATGGGTTGTTTATACCAGTAAAAATAACAACTAAAATTAAAGAGTTTAAGGAAGAGAGAAAAGTACAAACAGTTTATACTGGTTCACTTTTAACCCAAGAGCTACATCCAGTTTCCCAGAAACCACTGGGGAATCCACTAGGTAATCAAATCCAGATTACATACACACACCACCAAAGAAGTGACCTTGATCCCCTCAAGACACACACTTCC
>Ga0123342_1005533_pt1 | contig 18218 bp, 6 predicted proteins | sample Turbeawhitnodule_FD_89960 | JGI IMG/M metagenome (GOLD analysis project Ga0123342, IMG submission 89960) | Root nodule microbial communities of legume samples collected from Mexico - Turtle bean Mexico white nodule | ecosystem: Host-associated > Plants > Roots > Nodule | place: Mexico: Nepantla...
AAGCTCAACTTCTTGAAAAGTATGTCACTTCATTTTACTATTTGAGATATCATATATCTATTTTTACCTTATGCTAAATTCAATGAAAGTCTTCAAGATTTAAATTCTAATAAGTAATTAGTTGACTATTTAAGTGCGTATATTGGTGCAGAGGGTGCTTGGAAGCATGTAAACCAAGCACTAGTACTTATCACTCTTGGAGGCAATGATTTTGTGAACAATTATTACCTGCAGCAAGATCTCGCCAGTTTTCTCTTCCAATACGTGAACTATATCATATCTGAGTATCGCCTAGTTTGGAAGGTATCAATAATATTTCCCAATAAAATCTATATATCGTTGAACCATGCATGCCCTTTCATGCCTATAGTTCAATTAATTTGTTAAGAGTTTTGAGAAATTTAATAACAAAGATATGTACTTCAAAGGCTAATACTACTGAACCAGTAAAGTTAATGCTTGCTTGACTCAAGTTAGCAAATGAGTGTGACTATGCAGGAGACAAACATTTGGTTGGTGAATTGTACTAAAATTGTTTTGGATCTTGTTTAACAACATTTCTTCAAGCAATAATCAATAATATTAGATTATGTTGTTAATTACTATTTTCATTTGTTTAAATAGATTTCCCAAGTCATTATTAATTAAAACTTCTAAGGTAGTAATAATCCCTTCTTCAATTAATAATATTTTATTTTGTGAAAAAAATTTATTCTGATAATTTGGATTTTAAAAAATTCTAAATAAAAACTATTAACCATTTTATTATTAAAACTAAAATTAACAAAAAAAATTATTTTATTATTTGTTGCATATTTAAGTTATAAATAAAATTTTATATATATATTGAATATTAATGGAGTAAGTATAGATAGCATGATACTCATGTACCTACCTATTAAAAAATAATTAAAATACTCATATTTTTATTACCATATAAACTCCAAGTATAAAATTAGCATTTTTAATAATTTATTTCCTTGAAATTTTTATGGTCCAAAGAATTAAATATTTTGGTAGTGTTATATTTATTTAAAGTGTTACATCAAAGTTTAAGACATGTTACTGATTATTTTTATACAATTATATTTTGGTAGTTTCTATATTTATTTTATTTGAATTAGATTTAATTAGTATATATTTATGTATTTTTTTGCAGTTTGAAGGCAATGAAGACTATGAAGAATGAACTTATTGATATGTAGTAAAGAAATAATACATTATGTTTTTTTACTGAGTTTGTAGTTTTAATTTTGAAGACTTGATTGTTATCGTTATACTTTAAGACAAATTTTTTGATTATGTAATTTGAACACATGCATTAAAATATATGAGATTTCTTGTTGGGTTACTTCTATTTCAATACACATTATCCTTTAATACTTAATTCTTTTCATCTTGAATTTTTGTATGAGTAATTTATCTAAAATTAAAAAATGTATTGTTGTTTTTGTCAATACTTTAAGCAAAGCTTTTAAAATTGTGGCTGTTATAAATATTTTAGGCAACGGTTTTAAAATTGTTGTCTTTATAAAAATCGTGGCCTATTACAAACGGCCACGCTCACCTAGATCACGGCTAAAAAATCGTTGCCTAAACTTTAGGCCACGGTTTTTATGCTTTAGACCACAATTTTATGCTGTTGCCTAAAGTAATAATTGTTGTAGTGCAAATAATAAATTAGGTGTCTAAAGAGTGTCTTCTTCCATCACCTTCCGCAAAGTTCTCTCTACATTTTCCTTTAAGAGTCCTTCTCTCAATCAATTTAATCATCCAAGTCAAATTTATGTCATATATAGGTGCAAGACTTTACAAAATTTATCATACATATTTAGAAAGTCATAGTTAAAAATAACTCTTTTTTGAAAAAATTAGTATACAAGAGTGGACTTTTTCTTCTGAAGAAAATAGCTTCAATAATTAGAAACATTAAAGTTTCACACTCTTCTTTCCTTTGTGTAATATTTTCTCACTAGGTTTTCTAACAAAATCTTTGAACAGGGGAATCATGATGTTCTAATAAAGCAATACTTTCTTGAAATAGTGTATTTCATCAATATTATATCAAAATTTAAATTAAGATAAATTATAATTGAACAGTTAAATTAATTACTATAACTAATGAAACTTTATTATAATTAAATAATTTAATTTACTACAATTAAATAAAATCAAATATTACTCTTTTATTGAAAGCACGTGAGTTTTTATTTAGAAACTGAACATTTGTGTGAATATCACCTAAAAATAACTCAAAATATAAGTGTGATTTCTTCTTTATTTTAAAGCAGAAAACATCACATTCAATCAAACTTAGTCCAGAGGAAAGAAATTTTCCAGTGAAATTAGTTTGAAACCCATGAATTCGAAGGGTTATTTTTTCTTTTTCTTTTTATTATATTAATTTATTAAATTAAAAAAATGAGTTATATTTATTATATTACTAATAAAATATTTTTAAAAATTATTTTATATATTATTTTAATCTTAGCGATGGTGTATATAATATAAGAAATAATTTTAATAAAAAATGAAAAAAAATCTGTATTCTATTTTGAAAAGATATTCAAATCCTTGATTAAGAAAACGTAATTCCAAATACTATTTTTTAAACTTTCTAGGTTTAACTTATCTTTCTCAACGATTCACTTATTTTTGTAATTTTTAAAAATTTATCTATTTTAATAATTTTTAAAAATTATCCCAATTTCATTAAAATTATCCCAATTATCCCAATTTTTAAACTTTCTAGGTTTATTATCTATTTTAATAAACTACTATGTGGATATCTATGATAATTGTATTTGTATTATTTTTTTAGAAATCGGTTAGTTTTATTAATGTTAAAATTAGTTATTATTTGCATGAATCCGAATATCTTTACCATTTTGGACATTTACTTTAAGATATATCACAAGTTGAAAACAAAAGAATTGTTGCTGAACATTATCAAACCAACTAATTTTAACATTAAACATAGTGATATGGTTTTCTCTTGATATTTTAATGGACTAAAAAGATAGAGTTTATAAATCACAATTAAACTATTCTTAAATAACTAATCTAGATTTAAGTCTTCGTCAAAATTATCAGACAATAATCACTTAAACCCCCTTTTAACAGCAATGTTTTAACCTTAGTGTGAGAGTTATTACATTGGAAGTGTTACTTTATATTTTTTATTTAAGTTTTATTAAATATTTAATTAGAGATTATGATATTTGTTGATTTTATAAGATTAAGTAAGATTTAAAGTTTTCTTAATAATTTTTCTTACAAATATAATAATAAGTTAAGAAAAAAAATTAACTAATTATTAATATCATGAAACTTTTAATAAGAAAGAATGATTTCGAACTAATAAAATATCATACTTAAAAATAATATAAAAAAAATTACTAAGAGAAAAGACACAATGATTTAAGAATAAGAATAGAAAATTATTAAATAATAAATAATTTTTAAAATAGAAAATAATTAATTATCAATATGTATTAATTAAGTTAAATATGTTTTTATAAACTAAAAATTATTAGTATTTAAAATAATTTATACTATTAATCAAAAAATTTAAATTAATTTTTAAATTATTTCTAAAATTAATTAATAAAATTTTAATTATTAATTAATTTATATTTTAAATTAATCTTTATACCGACTAATTGATCGTTTTTGTTTGGTGGGTGTGAAAATATTAGCTGTCTTTTATAGATTTAATTTGAAGATTCCATTAAAGTAGAAAGTATAAACTACAAAGTCTAGTATTAAGTGAAAGCTTTTATAAAAAAACAGTTTTTTTTCCTTCCTCGTTATAATTTCTAATTATTAGGTCACATTATGTATTTTGAAAGCAAAATGTTTTTTGTGTAGGACTAAACTCAAAATCAAAGTCCTATATATTGGGAATTGAGCTTATATAAGTACTAGATAGAATCATATACTTTCGTGAATAAATAAACTCATACTATTGTGATATAATCAAGCATAAATAATGCTTATTTTTTCTATGAAAACAATTCTGAAAAAGAGAGTTGGAATTTCAGGTTTAACCAAAAAGTAAATTAAAAAATATGTACAATTTTTTATTATTTATCTCAAAGTATAAAATTATTTCTTACTATACCTTATTTTTGCTTCCAATACCATTGATAACATGTGAACAAATGAACTTTAACATTAGTTTTTTAAAGTCGAGTACTCATGGAGGTAGAATGAGAAAAAGTAATATAGGTTATTTTTTCAGCATCTTAACAAATTCTAACATAAATATGAGAAAATTATGAAAATTACACAAATATGAAGCAACAATGAATCCTTTTAAAAATAAAAATTGAGATAATAAAAAGAGAGGGAAAAAAAAGAATAAGTTAATGAATTAATTAGAGCAGTTTTCGTTTTCTTAATTAAGCTAAGAGAAATAAAGAGGGCACCTCTTGTCCTTGAAATTGGTCAAGAGGGAACCATCAGGTCCCACTCCAGCATTACAGTTGACGTGCATCGTGTGGCGTTTGCTCTCCCACGACGAAATCTTGAATCGGATAACAGACGTCAATTCCAAGCGGAACACCACGCTACCGTCACCCCTATCGCTCTGGAACTCCGACCACCGCTCACTACTAACAGTCAATGAGGCGCCGCTAAGTTCGCCGTTCACCTCTGTGGTGTTCTTGGGTTCTTGGTAAAACGGAAAGAGTAACGGCATGTAGCCTATTTTCTGGTCCCGGTAGAAAACCGCTCCCTCCATGGACTCATAGGTAACCCCGATGTTCTGGTTGGAATTTCGCGCGCTTACCTTGAAGGCTATGACGGCGTTTATGAACCCGGAATTTTGGGTCAGGCCCGGCATGTTGAACTCGTGGATGTGAAACCTGGGCCTGTGGGGCCGGAGACTGAGCCAGAGGATGAAGGTGATGAGGCCCACAATTAAAAGGAGGCCCAAGAAGGTGGCGCAGATCATCTTGGAGACTCGCGTTGTGAGGCTTTCGTGGACCCGGTGGACATAGTAGCGGACGGAGCGGTGCCGGTTCAGTTTCAAGGGTTTCGGGGTCGGACCGTGGACGTGGTGAACGGGTATGTGGTCGTTGTTGCGCATTTTGGTTTGTGCAATGCTGGAGATGATTCCTGAATGAATGAATGGTGATGATGCCTTGGAGTTCGTGGTTTTGTAGTGAAGGTAAAGAGGGGAGAAGAAGAAGGAAAGAAACGGATTTTGAGTTTGGTACATGGCGGAGGAAAAGAATAAGAACTTTGTCTCATCGGTTGCATCTCCTCCTAGGTAAGAAAAGGAAACAATTTTTTTGTTGTAGCTTTTGCCTTTCGCAGCACGTTTGGGGAATTGCATCTTACACTTGTTAGCTTAGCGTTTAGCTTAAAGAATTAGAACAACTACTTCATTAGGACATGATGAACTTGGTTTCTTTTACATTAAATGAAAAATTCTCGTCACTTTCATATGAACTTGCGTCCCTTGAATCATGGTGCAAAGGCTATGCATGTTATACATAGGGAAAAGGACAAAATTCAAGAATGATGGATAATTCGGATTTGATAAGGTATAAAGGTTTCGTATGATGTTGCCTGAGGTATATATACGAATTTTACGCATGGAGATCAAGGGATGGGGACCTTACCTTATATACTAATATGAATATAACGCATTTTTTATTTCATAATATATAATGTGTATAATTATATTAAAACTTAGTATATAATTAAAACATTTATTTTTTTAAATTTTAAAATTAAATAAAATATGTGAATAAATAATATATATATATATATATATATATAGATATCAGATTTTTTAGTTAATAAATATATCATTATTTTAGTAAAAAACTGTTCAATTTTCATTTAATTTATATAATTTTTTTAATATTATTTTAAAATGAATAAACAAACTTTACTAAATTAAAAAGTAAAATTTATTTTTAAATTATCAGACAAAATATACTTATGACACATAAATATTAAATTAATTTTATAAAAAAAAATAATAAAAAATTAAATTTAAATTTATTTCACCATAAATATTTTATAATTTTTTTTCAGAAAGTTAATTACGTACTATTTAAATAATCAAATCACCTGCAACCTGCTACCTATTACCTGCAACTTGTTACCTGTAACCTACTACCACCAACCTGCTACCACCAACCTGCTACCTGCTACCTCTAACCTGCTACCTGCAACTTGCTACGTGCTACCTGTTACCTGCAATCTGCTACCTGCAACCTGTTACCTGCTACTTGTAACCTACTACCTGCAACCTGCTACCTGCAACCTGTAACCTATAACCTGCTACCTACTACTTGTAACCTGCTACCTGCAACCTGCAACCTGCAACCTGCTAACCTACAACCTGCTACCTGTTACTGCAACCTGCTACCTATTACCTGCAACCTGCTACCTATTACCTGCAACCTGCTACCTATTACCTGCAACCTGCTACCTGCAACTTGCTACGTGCAACCTACTACCAGCAACCTGCTAACTGCTACCTGCTACCTGCAACTTGTAACCTGCTACCTGCTACTTGTAACCTGCTACATGTTACCTGCTACCTACAACCTACTACTTGTTACCTTCAACCTGTTACCTATTACCTGCAACATGCTACCTGCAACCTACTACCAACAACCTGCTACCTGCAACCTGCTACCTGCTACTTGTAACTTGTAACCTGCTGCCTACTACTTGTAACCTGCTACATGCAACTTGCTACCTCCTACATGCAGCCTGCTATCTCTAACCTGCTACCTGTAACCTGCAACCTGCAACATGCAACCTGCTACCTGCAACCTGCTACCTGCAACCTGCAACTTGCTACCTGCAACCTGTAACCTTGTACCTGCTACTTGTAACCTGCTACCTGCAACCTGCTACCTCCTACCTGCAACCTGCTAACCTACAACCTGCTACTTGTTACCTGCAACCTGCTACCTATTACCTGTAACGTGCTACCTGCAACTTGCTACCTGCAACCTACTATCAACAGTCTGTTACCTGCTACATGCTACCTGCTACTTGTTATCTCTAACCTGTTACCTGCTACCTGCTAGCTACAACCTACTACCTGTTACCTTCAACCTGCTACCTATTACTTGCAACATGCTACCTGCAACTTGCTACCTGCAACCTACTACCAGCAACCTGCTACTTACTACCTGCTACCTGCAACCTGCTACCTGCAACCTACTACCTGCTAACTGCAACCTGCAACCTGCTACCTGTAACATGTAACCTGCTACCTTCTACTCGTAACTTGTTACCTGCAACGTGTTACCTACTACCTACAACCTGCTACCTCTAACCTGCTACCTGCAACCTGTTACCTGAAACTTATAACCTGCTACCTACTACTTGTAACCTGCAACCTGCTACTTGCTACCTGCAACTTGCAACCTTCTACCTTCTACCTGCTACCTGCTATCTGCAACCTGCTACCTGCTACCTCTAACCTGCTACCTGCAACCTGCTACATGTTACCTGCTACCTTCAACCTACTACCTACTACCTACTACATGCAACCTATAACCTGCTACCTAGAACTTGTTACCTGTTACCTACAAGCTGTTACCTGCAACTTGTAACCTGCTACCTGCTACTTACAACCTGCTCCCTGCAACCTGCTACCTAAAACCTGCAACTTGTAACCTGCTAGTTGCGACCTGCAACTTGCTACCTACTACCTTCAACTTGCTATGTATTATGAGCTACCTTCAACCTATTATCTAACACATGCAACCTGCTACCTGTAACCTGTAACATGCAACCTGCTACCTATAACCTGCAACCTGCTACCTGCTCCCTACAACCCGCAACCTGCAACGAGGTACCTGCTACCTCCTATCTGCAACCTACTACATGCTACCTGCTACCTACTACCTACAACCTTCAACATATAACCTTTAACCATCAACTTGTTACCTTCTACCTGTTAAATGCAACATGCTACCTGCTACCTCCTACGTGCAACCTGCTACATGCAACCTACAACCTACAACCTGCAACCTACTGTTACCTGTAACCTACAACCCGTTACCAGCAACCTGCTACTTGCAACTTGCAATCTTCAATATGCAAGTTTCAACCTGCAACTTGTTATATGCTACCTGCTACATGTTACCTGCAACCTGCTCCTTGCTACCTGCTACCTGCAACCTTCAACCTGCTATATGCAACTTGCTACCTACTACTTGCTACCTGCTCATAAATTTTCTTTGATCTCTACTCCTACTTGATTTTGGACTATTAAATGTATTAGAACAATCCCACATTTGTGTGTTAATGAAGGAAATTATATTTAAATTGTCTTTGGCCTGTACTATTAAGCGATGTGAGATTATTGAGATTATTGGATGTATTGGAACAACCTCACATTTGTGTGTTAATGGAATTCTTGGATGTATTGGAACAACCTCACATTTGTGTGTTAATGGAATAACCCCACATTTCTTAAATATCTTTTATTTAGTTACTACAAAATATTGATTATATTTTATCTTATTATTATGTTTATTTTTTAAAGTGATATCTAAAATATTTTGGTCTTTTATTATATCTATGTTTATGAAAATATTTTTTATATATGACTTTCCTAGGAGGTGTGGTTTTGGTTGAGAAAACGGAGAAAATAAGATGCGAGATGAATAGAGAAATAGAAGTTCGAGGAAGAATGAGTGAATGAAAGAGTGTGAAATAGATTTGTTGCAGATTTGATTGGGTTCTGTACACACATTATTATATTTTTACTATATCATTAAATGTGAAGGATTTGGTGCAGAATTTTCAATACTCTCATGGCTGTTTCTTCCTGCACCTCCATATATTCTTCTCCCACCTCCATACATTTTCATATTTCCAAAAATACCCCTCTGTAATATTCCGGATTACGTAATCCGTAAGTCTTTTTTAAATTCATAATTAACTTCCGGATTACATAATCCGGAACTCTTTTTTTAGATGCATGATTAGTTTCCGAATTATGTAATCCGAAAGTTTTTTTTAGCTTCCGGATTACATAATCCGGAAGTCTCTTTTAAATGCATGTATGGATTACATAATCCGGAAGCTATTTTATGGGGGTGGCACAAGAAGGTTAAAAAGGTATTTTCATGTTGTGTATGGGGGTGGCAGAAGAACCTATGGAGGTGCAGGAAGAAACAGTCTACTCTCATATGATGTTATTGGGCCAATTGGTTGGCCAATAAAATATAAGGGTATTTCTTCCTTCACCCCCAACAACTTTCTTCCTGCACTCCATCATATTTGAAAAAAACACCCAGTATAAAAAAAGTGGCGGCCAATGGGCTCAGACTATTGGTGTTGGACTTAGCCCAATCTGTACATGAAGAAGTAAGGAACAGGCATGTATCGTCAAATGGGTCTTACATTGTTTTTTAAGTAGCCTAGAAACTAGCCGAAGGGAGGATCGTGGTGAAGGAACGTGAGTAATAAGTTGATAGAAAAGTTACCGTTTAGGATTTGGAGTGAAGAGAAAAGGTGAGAGATTTGGTGATACTATCGATGAAGCTAAAGAAGAAAAAGAAAAGCAAAAGGGAAGAAACTTGTGGAAGAAGGCATAAAAGAAATGAATCCAAGAAATCCATGCAGTCAAATGCATATGCAACTGATGATAGGTAACGAGATTGATGATGAAGACATTGAAAGAAGGAATCATATATTGCGTAAAGAGTTGGGTAACTCAACAAGTGTAAGTAGGTCAGATATGGGAAATTTACAAATCACCAATCTTATCCCATGATGCAAGTTAAACGAGGGAGTTGTAATTGCATATGCATAGCTCAAGAATGGGTAACCAATATTAGAGGTTCAAATAACTTGTTAGTGAGAATCGTTTTCTTTTCTCCACTTGGAATTGAAGCTTCATTGTGTATGGCTCCAAAAATCAACACCTTTGCGCGATTTACTCAAACTCTGGACCACCCATTAATTCAAATATATAAACAATACCACCATTCATCAATTATGATAATTGGATGTGCGCACTATCATCTTTAAATATCAAATATACCTTATAATTTGTATCTCCGCATGAACCATTTTATTCCATGCATGTCCTCCAATTACTTATTTTTATATAATATGCAAATAACCATAACAAGATTTTGTGGGGTTCATCTAAATTCTATTATGTCCAAAACACTTTTCTATAACACAACCCTATGCGTGTATGTTCTTTAACAAAACTAAAGTTTGGTTTTCGAATGAAGTCACTTATTAGTTCATCGACTTGAAGGTTAGAGCAGGAGAATGGAAAATAAAATCCCTAGTATTTATGGAAACTGTTCTCGAACGGGTGTTGGGATCTAGAGAACGATTGTTCATTCTCCTCCTCTCGATCGTTTGGTCTCACAGGCTGGGATGGTCCTGTAGAAGACATTCTGACGATCAAGTCAGTCAAGGTGTCGGCACTCGGTTGTCAGAGTACAGTGTACCTGATTCTTGGAATCTATGTTATTTATATTACCTTAATGGGTATTCATTGGTAGACCAGATTAGGAGGTTGGTTTATGTTTAGGATTGTGCTAAACAACTCTTAATTATATATTAACATGCTGACTTGGTCAACTCATGTATCGTCGTCATGGATTGGTCGATCACGTGTCGTCACATAACCTTCTTATTAGTTAAGTGGTTAGATGATTCGAGTGATCGACTCACTGAGTAATCCGATTACTTTGTAATTTCTACACCTATGTTTGTAAGAGGAGTAAACTAGGGCTACATACAAAACATGAATCCTTTTCAAATCCAATTCAGTGCTTGTCATCATCATGCATATGCAAAAGCAACACATGCTGATTTTGTCTTTCAAAATGTAATGGAAGTTTTTCATATTTAGAGACTTCTTGTCCTACGCATTCAATAGCTGTGTTTGATTCTCAATGAGTGGTTGCCTCAAACACGGATATTTTTTTTCCAATGAATTGTTACGCATAATTTGAAATATGACCGTTTGTATTATTATTCAGTCATAAATAAATATCATATATCATAACTCTTTTTTTTTATAAAAAAATAATAGAAAAGTTGGTTTTTAATTGGCTGTAAATGTTACTTCATGCATTGCATGGCTTTAAGCAAATTAATGTTCTCTTGTCATCTATTATTTTCTGCCAATAAAAAAAATAATTATTCTAGCCCGTTTCCTATCAATTTATCCGGAATCCTAAGACGACCATTATTAAATCTTACTATTTTCTCAGTAGTATACTTTGCCTCATATGCATGGTCTGTAACATCAAAATTCAAAGTCTCTTCGTCTTCATTGTGGGTGCAAAACCTCTTCTTCATAGTCATTATGGAGCATAGTAGACAGGGGGACATACCTAGCTTAATCCTTGGGAGGCATGGCACTCTTGACATTTTTTTAATTAATTTTTAGGTAAATTTTACTGTATCTTTTAATTGTAATGGCTACTAATTCTGTTTTTTTTAGTTAACCAAACCATAACAAAAACTATGTGTAAGTTTCATCAATAATATAAAATATATAATATGAACTATTTTTAAAATTAATTATATTTTAATTATTAAATGACTTAAAAAAAATAGCTTTATCACACACTCATTTATAATTTTTAGATTTTATGCTTAATATTTTTCCAAAAATTGATATAAAATTTTATAAAAAAAATTAATTATAAAATATAAAAATATTTAAAGTAAATGCAGCTCATTGATAATATAATTTTAATATATATATATAAATAATTTTTAATATTAATAAAATTAGTTTTATTTAATGGAGTCTATTTTTAGAAATAATAATATTTAAATATTTTTTTATGTTTTTTTTATAAAATTTATGTTAAACATTTGTATGATACGTGATATCACAACTTATACCTCAACAAATAAACTTTTAAGTTTAGATAAAACAATAAATAAAAAGTGTATACTTATTATAAAAATAATCTAAGTAAACATTATAGAAAGAAAACTGAAATACCAAATAACTCAAGTTGATTAAACAAACTAAAGACACAAACTTATTAGCACAAATAATATTTTTCTTTTATCATTGTAAATAAATATTTTTTTTATAATTTTATTAGTTCTATAGGTTTTTAAATAAATATTTAATATTACTTATAAATAATCACTACAAGAAAATCATCAAATAGAAATCAATTTCAGAAAAAAAAATAATTAGTTGCTATAGTGACTAAATTAGAGATTAATTTAGAGATTAAAAAAATTATTTGTTTCTAAATTAGTTTATAATATTGATAAATAGTTTCCAAAGTATTTAATTAACTACCAAGATTTTAACAACCAATTATTTTTAGTAGAAAAACTTTGGTAACTAATTAGATACCAATTTAGAAACTATTCATAATAATATAAATTAATTTAGAAACTAATAATTTTTTTAGTTTCTAAAATGATCTTTAATTTAGTTGCTATAACAACTAATTATTTTTATTTTTAAAATTGATTTCTATTTAATAATTTTTTTTTTAATGTTATCTATCAATTCAATATTATATAATTAGAAAAATATAAATCATTATAATTATCATCAATTACAAAACTAGTTTGTACCACGATGATTACTTTCACTTATATATTTTAAAATAATTTTATTTTTATTGGATTTTCAATACATTTGTTTTACATCAAGAGATAAATATTTCGTATTTGGAACAAACCCAGTAAAAGTGACACGATCATACTTCACAACTCTCATTAGAATAAATTTTTGATCTTATATTAAAAATTTAATTTAAATTTAACTCATTCAACAAACTTATAAAATAAAGATTTCTCTCCTTATATAGGATAAATTGATCTTTGATTTTAATTGATACATCAATCGGAAATCAAATGATCGATAAAATAAGACAGCGTGTGTTTGTTTTGTTGTTAGCGAAGCTTAAGTGCTTGGGACAAACAAATTATGCAAGTTGTAGAATAGTTATTAACTATTTGTTTTGGTTCTTTCCAGCAAACAATCACGTCCCTTTCTGGATATAATATATATAAAACATTTGTTGGTGGATGATGAATATGTGATTATATTAATCGTGTGGTTATGATTACGCGCACCTATCTTCTTCTGTTTCTGGTTATGGTTATGGTCTTTCTGTTTCTATAATCAATCTCGAACCATACCAAACTTTATACATGGCTTTTCCTGAACAGGACAAAGGTATAGGAAAACTAATACAAAACAAAATAGCACGTGCAAGGATAAGAATGTGATGACCACACAAACATTTTAAGGTGGAATTTCAACCGACCCTATTGCATACCAAGATAATATGAAATAACAAAGAAAACTGGAGCTCACCTCAAAAACAAAATACTATGAAATACACTTAGTCAAGTCTCATTATTCATGTTTTCAAACATCTCATCAAGATAAAAATATTTTCCAATATAGAATTAAGAATTTAGAATAAATCTTATTTAATAATTTTATAAGATTAAATTAAATTTAAAATATTATTTTTCTTATACTTAATATATCTTAAACAGTTTACCGTTTTTCAGGACGATGATAACTTAAAAAACATTAGTTAAAACAAAAGCTTATTGATTAGAGATAAAAAAAAAAGTGAAACCAAACCAGGGAGATTAAAATAGTGATTCTTTCTATGCCCTGATAAAAAAATATTGATTCTTTCTCTCCATACTTTGATATATAAAATAAAGATCAAAGAAAAAAAGTGTGAAGAGTCTGATTCTTATCACAGCAAGATGGAAGTTGCCACCGCCAGGAGGATGGAACTTGGAAGGCATCAGAAGCACTTTTGTGTGATTAAACTAACATTATGTTAGGTTTATCTTAAGAGAGTGTTTGGCTTAAAATTAAAACACTTGTTTTTCTTCGTTTTAGAAAGAGAAATCAGGTCAAATATGTGTTTGGAGAAAAACTTTGAAAATTTAAAAGAAGTTAAAATTTTTTTTTTAACAAAAGAAAAACGTAACTTTCTAAAAAATTAAGTGAAATAACTTTAAAAAATAAATTGTACAAAAAAAAAATAGCTTGCAGCCAATTTATGCACTAGCTGAAAGGTGAACCGATAACTCGTGTTTTATTATATTTGAGTTTTTATAATATATAATTATTATTTTTATCGGCAAATATAATTATCTTTTTAATGTTTACAAATAAGTTTTTAAAAAACATTGAGTGTAATATGATTCTTAAGTAATAGAGAGTGTTAGTGTGATATTTTTTAGTTAAGTATAAGCAAAACAATTAGTAATATTAAAAGTATTTAATTTTGCTAGTTTTATTTAAAAACAAGGTTTTCACTTATTCTATTTTATATTAAAAATGAAAATAAAATCACTATAAATAAAATCTTAATTATAATTTGTCGAAGAGATAAGGGTTGGAATAATTGATACAAAATATATATTATATTCTTATGTTATTTTATTTTAATTAGAACTTATATTAAATTATATGATAGATATTTTTATTTTATTTTCTAGATTTAATTTTTTATCAAAAAAATTAGATACTATGTTTATAAAAAAAATTTATAACTTTGTATTTTACTTATATTTATATTTTATGTCTAATATAGTTCTAGTGAACAATATGTAGTGATTAATCCTTAATACTATCTCATAGACTTGAGTTGTAACATTTTATAAATAGATTAGTTTTTTAGGAGTTTTTCATTAAATAATATTAAATTGTCTAAAATTTACTTATCTTTAACTATAATATATATTTTTTATTTGTATTGAATACCACATAATATATTACAAAAAATATCATTGTGATATATTTGAAATAATACTCACTCCCACAGCTTCACCCCTCTTAGTCAATTTTCACATGGTAGTGGAGTCTGCACTTTTCAAAATGCACGAGGCATTTATTTGTGATTAGTTAATTTTTTTATCAGTACCACTCAAATTTGTCATATTAAGAACAAAAACAAGTTCTATTATTTTTATTATAGTCACATTCTTCTTTCTTTCCTTCTTTTATCTATCCTTTTCCTTTGTTGTATATTTTATATAGATAAGCTTCTTACACACTCAGCTATGTAGAATAAAGGTATACAATTTGAAGATTCTTAACCATTATTAGCTTATAATTAGTATACAATCATTCAGTTTAAAAAGAAAGCCCACATTGATCATGAATTCCGAAAGTAAGAACCTACAAAAAGCATTTAATTTTTTAGTCATGTTAGAGTTATCTTAAACTCGCGTGCAGCAAAAGAAAGTAAACTAAACAATTAATATATATTAATAGTTAATCGATATTGAATAATAATAATAATAATAATAATAATAATAATAATAATAATAATAATAATAATAATAATAATTTATACGTATAATAGATGTGAAAACATTGTTTAACTTGGCACAAAAGTTACTTGACAATAGAAAAACTGGTGTGAACTTAGTATGATATTGTTGAATTGAAACGAGTGGTCTTCACTGCAACACATCTTATGATTGCGTATTGCTATTCTCTTTAACTCACAATTTATGTAGATGTAACTCTCGTATTTTTTTTAAATTAAAAGGTTAAATGGAGTTTTTAAAATTTGGTTTGTATTATTTTTTTGGCTAAAGAGGTTTTATGTAGCGATCTAGAAAATAATCTTAAAACAGTGGTATATTTTAAATGATATCTGAATATTTTATTATGAAAATGAAAAGAACATATAAATAAAAATTTCAGTTATTCATGTTTCATTTTAAAAGACCCACTATTTCTTTAAAAGTTTTTTTTCCCTTTCCTCTTTCTTTTTTTTTTAAATTCTAACCTCCTCGCTTATCAGTTTGACGATTAGAGTACGCCATTAGACTCCTAATAGCGAAGACTACAAGACTACCCAATCAGAATCTCAGATAGAGTAAGTTCATTCTTGACTCATTTTCCTTTGAGTTAATTTTGATCTTATTAGGTTTGTCTCTGTCTATGCTTTGCATATGATTCTTTTAGCTCCAGGGTTAATTTATGTTAACTCAAGGTCCTAGTTATCCAGTTAGATTTTGATTAGGACTTTGTGGTGCAGGTTAATTACATTTAAGCTTTTGGTAGATTTGGAGCTCTCAGTTCAGGAAAGGGAAGCTAGTCTTATTCTTTTCAATAAAATCCTAGAAGATTCTGGATGTGGAGGTGACGTGGTCACCAATTCCAATTATTTTGCTTGCAGGATTGTCTCTTTTTAAAGAGTAAAGTAATATATTGACCGAAATAGTTGATTTTGAATATTTTATATTGATTTTAAGGTGAATAAGTTGTTGAAGGTGTTTGTGATTGAGAATTGTAAGTGTTTGAATGATAATATAAATGAGTTGAACTGTTTTAGAATATTTTGTTGAATTACTTAAATGAGATGTTTGATGAGGAGTGGTTGTTTGATTTTAGACGATGAATGATTTAGAGAGTATATATTTGGAACTTAGTTATGTCTTTAAGTGAATTTGAGATATATTTGGATTGTTTAAAAAGTTTAAAATATGATGTGATTGAATGGTGCATTGATGTGTTAAATGATGTATGTAATGAGGTGAAAGTATAATCAAGACATAATATTTTCAGGAAAGAAAATATCATGTTGAGATTGTTATTAGGGTGTATTGATTTGTGAGTGTCCTATGAATGAGACGATCCTGACTCTACTGATATAATGGAATCACATAGATGAAGTTAATCAGTTGGTGAGAGTCGAAGGAGGTTCATTTGGCTGAGTCTGAGGTTTGAAAGAACTAATCAGAGCATATCAAATGGATTTACCCTGTCATATGAGATGATGAGAAGATGAGATATTGAGATTGATTATGTGCATGACTTTGTGGATTCACAATGAGTAGTATGATAGGTGCAGGTCTCTGGATGCTAATTTCAATACACGAGTCTTCCGGAAGTAGTCAAGTGTCTAAGTATGTGAGTCAGTAGAAATATGTCAGGAATAATGTGGATGATGAACGTGATAGAACCTTGATGAACTTGTGAAAATGTGTGAATATTGATGGTTTATGTTGATATTTAAAGTTTTATATTTGAACTTTTAAAAATAGCTAGCTTACCTTGTGTTTGTCTTGTGTTTGTTTTCTATAATCTGTGATGATCGTGTTTATTTACACGGGAGCAGATGAAGTTGCAGGTGATAGAGTTCTTCAGTGAGCAGCCAGAGGAACATATGTTTTATGTTGAATGTTTTGTTCGTAAACTTTTGTGTAAATATTAAAATCCCTATGAAGAGGGATATCTTTTTGAAATACAACTATGAGATAGTTGTTTATATGCATATGTTAATTAGATATTTCTTGTTTTACTTTTATTTTATTATATATAGGTAAAATTATAGATGTTACATTTTATCCATAGCAGTCACATGCATCTTATATAAAACAAGTTAAATATAATTCAATACATTAGACTTTTTGTTTGTTTTTTTATTATGGTTATTTCACATTTTTTCCAATCAAAAGTTCAATAGAAATGTAACACTTCTCTTTCTTATTTTACTCCATTGTTGGTAGACATCCCATATTTTAAAAGAGAATTTTCGAATTCATCTCTAGTTCAAAATCCAAATCACTCTTCAACATCTCTTTAGCCTATTCAATTCCTCATTTAACTTATTGTATCTAATATATCTAAATTGTTATAAATTATTATGTTTATTAGGGTTATAAAGGATTATTGATATTTGTATGGTTTAATATGCTATACCTTTTTTTTTTAATGATGAATTAAAGTAACTGTTTGTTTATATATACTCTTTTCTTTATCAGCAATAAAAAATCAATAAATGAGAACCACTTCAGGGGTGGTCCAACCCTTTTACAAACACACAGACAATTTAACTCCTAACTCAACACCCAAAACCGCCGGTCAAAAAACCAACCAAACCAAACGCTAACTAGCTTTACCGAATCAACCGTTTACAGGCCAAAGGATCCATAACCCAACAGGGATAGGAAAAATAAACTTCGCGGGACTTTGCAACAATCCAAGACCACACCTTTACTTGTGCTGAGACAAAAACTTCTAACACATTCGTCACTCCTCCATTAAAGACGACCGAGTTCCTATGCTTCCAAATTTCACTCACAATTCCAACCCAAATTGTCCCCCAAACATCATTAACCGAAACAGATGCCTGACTCAACCTGAATTGAATAAAATTTTGCATTGGATCCAAATGGATTACGAACGACACTCCAAGCCACTCAAAGCAAAGGCACCAGACCCT
>Ga0123342_1005534_pt1 | contig 18217 bp, 8 predicted proteins | sample Turbeawhitnodule_FD_89960 | JGI IMG/M metagenome (GOLD analysis project Ga0123342, IMG submission 89960) | Root nodule microbial communities of legume samples collected from Mexico - Turtle bean Mexico white nodule | ecosystem: Host-associated > Plants > Roots > Nodule | place: Mexico: Nepantla...
AGTTCGTGTTAGAAACGAACATGTAAGAGTTTGTGTTACAAACTCTACCTAAATCGTCTTTAGGTATTATAATTAGTAATAAAAAAATATTTTTCATGCATTAAATTACAGAATTTTATACATTAGAAATCGTAATGAGAATTTACCCAATGGCAAGATATTGGATTGTATTGACTTTTTGAATTATGGATTTATCACTTATGCCTACATTGACTCAGATGAGGTAGCGAGCCATCAAAAAAAGTTCATTGCTATCATTATTTTAAAATTATCAAGTTTTATAGCTAATAAATTCATACAAAAGTTCATTAAACCACAATAACAGAAACATTAAAAGTTCATACTCAGATTGGTGTCTAGAGCCAATGGTTTGTATGATGTCTGTTAATTTTTCTAGGAATTTTATTTCTTGAAATGTAAGGTAGGTATATTGTATATGGGTTGAGGTATCCATGAAATACCTCATATTTATTCATTTATTTTTTGCCGATAAAAAAACGTATATAACCAAAAATATCTTTCTTATTAATAAAAAATTATAGCTTAATCACAAACATATTTTCACTTTAATTATTATCATTCAGGCGAAATAAGAAACAACAAATTTTTTTTTTGCTTAACTGACGTCAAGCAATTACTTAGTTATTTAAGTAATATTACTTAAATGAAATTTACATGAATGAAGTTTGACTTGTTAAAGCGATGTTGGTCTCACTTTAAAAAAGGTTTATTTAGTCTTACAAGATTCTATATTTTTGTTCACTTTAAGCAAACTTTCACCTTTGTTTAAGCATTGATAGATTTTGTAAGAATATCGCGAACTTCATATTACACCATTATTTCATTTTATTGTGGATATCCTAGCAATGAATTAAGTTTATTACAAAACATGTCACAAAAATTATTACTAAAATGTTATCGCAAAATTAAAAATATCTTCACAAAATCCACCATATCCATAAAAAAAGTTTTCAATAATGCAATTCTTTTATATGAAGTTTAATTTTAAAATGTATATAGAAAAGATACAAATGGTCTTTCTCCTAGCTAGTATTATTATTAAAGATAATAATGTATTTTTATTAGCAAAGAAAGAATGAAATAAATAGAGGACATTTATGGATGCTTCAACAATAAACCTAAAACAACTTCAAATAAGTTCATCATAATTTAATTATAATATTTGTTTTGAACCTCCAAAAAAACTAGCAACTCTAAGGAAGTATACATTTGTCGAAAGAAACCAAAAGCTACAAATTTTATCTTGTCCCTACTTCCTTAAAAAATACCTTTCCCAACCACTAGTTAAGAAAAAAACTTTTGGATAGAAACTCCTTTTGATCCAAAACAAGTAGAAAAAAAACCACATAGCATAGTATATCGCATTCATATATGACCTAATAAGTTTGGGTCAACAAAGTTCAACAAAATCACCTTAAGTTTTTAAAGCAAATGTAAGAGTTCAATGGCCAATCTGAATAAGAATAATTAAAATAAGATATCTTAGCAGACAACCAAGTCCAAGTCTTTAGTTGGATTGAATAAAAAATTCTTTGCATCCATCTTCCCTTGTTCAAAAATGAATTTATTCTTATAATTCCAAATACTCCAGATTATTGCTACCCATAACCCCTTTCATTTCATACCAGATTGTTTGTAATTAACATAAAAGATAAGAAATTGTTCATAATCGCATTTAAGATCATCATGTTGTACATACTTTACACCTAGCCAGTTCCAACATTTATTCCATATGCATCAGGCTATTTTACATCCTAAGAACAAATGTTGGACAAATTCCTCGTGAACTTGACACAGAGAGCAAATTGTGGTATTTAAAGTTACTCCTCTTCTCACTAGATTCATCCTAGTTCGAAATTTACCTTGTAAAAAAACTCTTCAGCAAAAACCTAAGCTCTAGGAGGAGTCTTTACATACCAAAAGGGTATAAAGAGCATACCATTATCACACGTGTTATAATTATGCTAAATATCATATGCATAATATGCAGACCTAACATAAAAATCTCATTTTGTTCAGTAACCCACATCCTAGTATCATTTGTTTGGTCAATTTCTCACTAAAACATATTTCTCCTCCTTACTAATAAGCACCATTGCCAACATATGGCAATCCACATACCAACCTCACACGGTTCTACCATGATCTAATATAGAATGTAGCCTAAGCAACAATCATATCATTTTACATTAACTTACCCACTTATTATCACAAAACCTAATCTCGTCACTAGCTTCTATTTTCCAGATACTTATGACACCAGTTTGCATATTTTCTCTCCCCTTTTATCTTCTCCCTCCCCACACACGTTACTAATGTCCCTCCATGTTTAATTCAAATATTTGTTTCTATATTCCTACATTATTATAGTCATTTTTATTTAATTGAACAAGTATCCACGATTAATAATGATAAAAAGATACTTCACAGAATTATTTTTTATGTTTTATACTTTTTTGCATCAACATAAATTATCACTAGCAATTAAATTATAACAGACGCATCTATATGATTAATACAAACTGCTATCACAATTGTATTAAGCATGGTAAAAATCCTTTTATAGTCAACACAAAATCAGTTTATTAAATTTTGTGGATTTAAGTTTAATCTTTTTACACGGTAATGTCACTATTTCCTTAACTTTAATAAAAATAGTTTAAATTAAAAATACATATTATTTTCCTCCCTATATTCTTCTCCTGCTAATAAACAAGAGGTCATTTTCCCAGTTTTCTTCTCTTTTTCCCCTTTAGCCAAATCAAACAAGAAAATCTTTTAGCATTTTTTCTCTGCCATGTTTCTGTGAGCCAACGTAGCGTCATGGTTTAACGAACAAAATAAAAATTATTTCAACCATTAGTCTCCATTATAGCTGGCATCGACTAGCTTAGTGATGTAGACGGACACCAAAAGTAAGAACAAACGCAGACAGTGGGGAAGTGATGAACAAATCCAAAAACATGTCATTGATCCAACCATAAACTAACTATTCAATTGATTAAGGCTTTTTTAGGTTTAGTCAATCACTAATTAAAGAACTAAATTAATAGTATTAATCTATTGACTTTGATTATGCATGCCCTTCACATCCAGCTAAATCAACAAAATGAGGCAGATTACTTTAAGTAACGTAAAGAATTTCATGCTCCACTATCTTATTTCAGGATCAGAACAAAGAAACTTCAAGAAAATACCTGCATATATCAAGAACAAAGAAAAAGAGACCCAAAGATGGCACAGTATCCAAGAAACGTAACATCCACACACAGGAATCTAATTACACTGAAATTAAAACGTCACAAAAAAATTTAAAAGAAAGATTAATAAAACAACACAGTTTACGTGTTTCAACCAATTATCTTAGAAACAGATCGATGCGACTTAAATCTACACAAAGAAGATAATCTCACTAAGAAAAATCAATCAATATACAACAGAGAATTCTCTTTGGTTTGTATTCTTTTTACCTTCAAAAAAGAACTTCACACTTTGTTTATCTGTAAATTTAAATTCTTCATATGGTACAGATTCTTCATATTTCGTTCTATATACAATTGGACAGAGATAAGAAGATCCTTATAATTAACATTGAACATATTTTGAGTTATTGAAAACAATAATGACCTTAAAAACTGTACATGTTATGATTTTTTTTTACTGATATAAAGTAGTGCAAGTTTTTTTACTTCAACCATCTATGAAAATCAAACTCTAATAGTTTTACATAACTTGTATTCAACGAGTGGTTCATTAGTATTATTATAGCTCACAGGAGGAAATTCGAAGGGTAGGGTGAAAGGGATGAAGCAAAGGTGCATTTTGAGAGATGAAATCACTGACAAAATCATATTTATGTTGGGCAACAACTAAATGAATGCTGACACTTTACACTATTTTAGTTTTAATTAATGTAATTAATATGCATTGACTTGGAGTCAACCAACACATTGAAAAAGTAAAAATTGTGCTGGGGTACTGGCACTGTGATCAATATAGGAAACACCGTCCTTATAATTTAAGGATAAGAATCCTACGTGTTTGTGCATGTTCCTTGACGCTTGTATTTGGAAGTTAGTTGCATTTATATCTTGCACGTATTTTCAACAGTGACAACATGCTTTTTTGACACTAGCGTGTACCTTGATTTAAACCAAAAATGAAAAAGCCCCGACAAAACATAAATTCAGTTTGAATTTGGAAGCAGAAAACTTGTATAACAATCAATCCCTCTGGCTTTTTTCCATGCATGATTTTCATTCATGCTGCTACTGTTTATTGTTGTTATCGTATCAGCTTCTTTTCTTTTGGTTAATATTAATTGTTTTTATCGTTTTGAACTTTGCTTGATATGGTTGATGCTCCCTAATCTTCCTTCTCCACATCAACACCAAAATGTTTCTGATCACAGTTTTTCTTTTTGGATAAGCATTCTTCTGATAAGTTTGATTTGCAGATATATAGAGCTTGAATATACCATGTTGGAAGTTGGAATGATATCTGCTGACGAAGATAAATCACACTCACTAACCGACCAACACCTAATCAATGGCTAATATCATCATCAGTGACAAAATTACCTAACAATGGCTCATATATTTATCATCATTGCTGACCTTCATTGATTAAAAAAATAGCTTCAACAGTTACAGGATATATATATATATATATATAATATGTGTGTGGGTTGTGTTTTTTTATAGTTCATAGTTTTTTTTTATAATTTGGCTTCTAATAGAAGGAAGAAGAAAGGAGTTTAAACATACTTTTAATAATCGATGGCTATTATAAGTGATTAAGGGTTTGAGTAATTTAAACATACTTAAGTATTAAATATTTTGAATCACATTAAAAAATATTCATCAAATTTTGTGTTTTTAGTATATACCCTCTATGTATATATGTTCTAGGAAGTTTAATTTAATTTTATTCTAGTATTCGTTTTATACTATCAATGACAAAATGAATTAAATATTTATTCTTATTTCACATTAACAGTTATAAAGTGTATTTTCGAAAAATTACCTTTTCCATATTATTTTATTTCATTTAAGGAAATATACATATTTTAGGAAATACTATATCATATTAATTTGCTAAAACAAAATTATTTAACCAAAATACAGTTATTTAAAAAATTATTACTATACTTTGTAGTTGAGTTTTACATCTACCGGTACATTTATTTCTAGTTGGTATATGCCATGTAATTTGTATTTTTTATACATATAAAAAATCATGTTTTTTTTAAAAAAAAAAAAAAAAAAACTCATTTTGTTACATGGAAAAGGAAGTACTCATTTGTAATGAACTTTTTTATGTTTAACTTATTAGACATGTTATCTTTTTTCTAAAAATGATGGTTTAATAACCAAATTATCATGATTAACAACTCTTTTGTGATAATAATAATCACCAAAAAAATATAAATTAATTTTAGAAAAAAAAATACTTATTGTATTAACTATATTACGTATTATTTTAAAGAAAAAAAATAAACTACTTTAAATACCAATAATTTTTATAATATCTAAAATAATATTTAATTTAATTAATATAATAACTAATTATTTTTTTATCTTCAAACTAATTTCTATTTAATATTTTTCTTGTGGTAAATAAAGATATAATAATAATAATAACAATAATGATTATGATAATAATAATAATATTTAAATTAATCAATAATATCTTCACAAATAATTAGTAAATAGGTTGTTTAGTTTTCACTGTACCACTACTCTGTATTGCAAATGGTGTTGGATGCAAGATTATATTTTGTTGTAGATTTGAGTTCAATGTATGCAGTTGCATTAAATATTTTAATACTGGTTTCTATTAAAATGTTATCTTAATATTACATCAATAGACTTAATTTCCTAAGCCAATTATGTATATTTGATTAAAATTAAATGAAAATAACAAATTTTCATTCTTTTTAATAAGTTAATCTTAACTTTTTAATTTTTAATGAATAATCCAAGACTATCTAAAAGATGTGTTGGTGCGTGTCTCCTTATTATTAATTCTTCATATCATGGCTCCACTATGATATTATGCACATATTATGTTATATGATTTTTTATTGATGAAAAATTATGAATATAATATACTAATCAACTTAAATAATACTACAAATAAACCTATAAAATGAAAAAATATAAATAGTAAATTTTTATTTTAACTCTATTTATGTAAACTATTTTATTATTTTCCATAGTATTAGAATTTAGAGTTATTTTATCACCTATTTTCTTCCTCTTTTTCATGTTCATTGACATGATCTTTTATGCTTTGTTTGGATTAGAGAGTAGATTTGAGAAAGTGCATTTGAGATGATTTGAAGGGAAAGTGTGAAAAAAATATTGTTTAGATTAAGGTGAGAGGGGGAAGTGTACGAAAAATTTATGAAAGTTTGTGAATGATGTGATAGATGTAATTAAAATTGTATTTTTTTAATTGATAAAAATGTAAGTTTACAAAATTAACTTTATATTTAAAAATTATTAAAAAATTAATTTAATTTATTTATCTATAAATTATAACTATTTTAATTAAAATATTATTTTCAATAATATATTAGAGCTATTTGATAAAAATATTTAAATGATATAAGTTTTAATAAAAAAAATATTTAAATATTTATAATTATAAATATTTGATAAAAAAATATTTTTATATTAAATAAAATTATTATTTTTATATTTATTTGTTTATAATTAATATAATTATTATATAATTTTTTTATTATAAAAAATATTTATTATTATTAATAATAATTATAATTATTGATTATTATACATTTGTCTGACATAAACTTATTTAACATTTAATATTTTTATTTTTTAAAATATTATTATATTATATTTAATTATGTAATTTTATTAAAAATAAATAACAATTTAAATTTAAAATGAAAAAGGTTAACAGAATAATTTATAAATAATTTAATATATATATATATATATATATATATATATATATATGTGTGTGTGTGTTTGTGTGTGTTCTCGAAAGGGTGTTGGGGCCAGAGAAAGATTGTTCTTCCACTTCCTTCTGTCGGTCAGAGTCGCTTGCAAACGTCCTGCTATGCCTTCCTTCTCTCGGTGGTCTGGTTCCATGGGTTGGGGGTGTATCTGCATAAGGCACTCCAACGCTCAAGTCAGTTAGGGTGTCGGCACTCGGGTGTCAGAGTACTGTAGATAATGACGTACCTACTTTTTTGGGTTTGTGCTATTTATATTACCTTAATGAGCCTTTATTGGTGGATCGGATTAGGAAGTTGGTTCATATTTAGGGTTGTGTTAAACAACTTTTAATCGTGGATTAACTATGCTGACTTGGTCAACCCATGATTTGTCGTCATGGATCGGTCTGTCACGTGTCGTCATGTGACCTTCTCATTGTGGTTGATTGGTTGAATGGTCAAGTTCTTGACCGAGTCATTAGGATCGATTCAGTCGTCCGAGTACAATATACATCTTTCTTCGCAGATTTGCGAAGAAAGTTTTCCACACAAAATACTCTTAATTTGTGTGTTATTCTAAATATATTTTCTCGAATTGTTTTAAGCAAACGGACCCTTACTCTCTTTTTTTTTGTCTACTAAAGGTTTTTTTCTTTCAAATTTTCTTTCTATTTGATTGAAGTGCCATCAAATTTCATAATTCTTTCTACCTTATTTCATTTTTTCTACTAATTTAAATTATTTTTTCTGCTCATTGTTTCTACGTTGTTTACATAATATTTTGTCTTTCTTTCGACTTATTTGCATAGTTTTTTCCTTTCCATTTAAAAAAATGAAAAATTATCTTTTTACTAACTATTGTGTCCATTTTCGCAAGTTTTTTTTCCACTATTTTCCCTTGCTTATTTATATTTTTTTTCCTTTTCAATCGAATACTATTTTTGCTACTTTTTACTACTCCTTTTTATATTATTTTTCTAGTCCTTTTGCATACATGCAGGTTAAATTTATTTAATAAAAATTTGTATATGCATGTGAAAAAATATATCATTAGATTGAGATTATATGTTAATTTAGTTAATATTTGTGAAATTTTCTGCATATTACTATATTTTATAGTAAAGGCTCTTTAGTGAAGTAAAAGGATGTAAAATTTATCTATTACAAAAAGTTATGCAAATTATGACATAATCATTAGCATATAATAAGAAGAAAAAAAACTTTTCCAGATACTTATTTATCTCTCTAAATTGGTCTATCTGACTTGTCTTAAAATATCTATATATGGTTAAAATAGCTCCTAAGGTGTACTGTTTATAATTTGTAAAAAAAATAAGATAATACTTCAGAAGGAAGAATGTGTAGCAGAGTCACGAGCAATTAAAATAGACCAGTCTCCCACTTGAAAAATATATTTCAATTTTATCTCAGTAGATGTCTCTTAAAAAACATGAAGAAAAAACAAAACAGATAAATCAAATATAAATTAAGCATGGATCAATTAAATGAGATAGTTTCAGTTATTTCTGTGGTCTCAAATTGGAAATAAATACATACATTAAATGATACAATATTAAGCATTTTGTACTTATAGGAAGCTTGTATACAAAATATGTTATGAAAAGAGTTTCTGTATGTAGACTGAATAAAGAGTAGTGATAAATGTTCCTTTTATTTTGGGATAGATTGAGTTAAAAGACGAAAAAGATAGAAAAAAAACAGAGGTAAAAATATAGTAAGTGGTGTGATAAAAAAGGAAGTGAGATAAAAGAAAAAAGTAACTGAATGTTTATGTATTCTTTTGTAACAAAAGAAAAACTTGAATTTGATTGTACAATTGTTAATGGAGGTTGAAGTTATGTGCTTGTCTTTGGTGAGAATAAGAAAGAAAAAGTTATTGATAGTGAGGTTATTATGAACCCACTTTCATCATACTCCACTAAGTAGTGTATTAGAAAACGAGTAAAAATCTGATTCATGAGCATGAACAGATTTTCCAAAACAATAAAACAAACCGTATGTACCCAAAACTTTAATATATAAAAGTTTAGTATCATGCATGTATTTCTCACTAGATAAGACTGAAAGATGAAGGTCAATTAGCTCATGAACACCACTAGAAAAAGAATGATGGTAGCAATTATGACCAGCTAATAGTGCACTTGGGATCATGAAGCTCCAATCATGCATCAAGTTAACCAATGAGACAAACCAACCCCACAAATTGCCTTGGCTTTTCTCTGAATCGCAAATGCCGTGCAACAAGGTAACAACAATCTTGTTAGGCAGAGATTAATCAGAATCCTCATAACAATGGATTACATGAGAGGCAAAGATTGACAGGAATTATGATAACACGCAATGAAGAGAAAGACAGCTCTGAAACGAAAAAAGAATCTCAATAATGGGGTACTATGCATATGCTTTTGAGCCACCATGCCCCACAAGAAGAAATACATGACAGTGCTACTGTCTAACAAGAAAAGACATTTTCTTTATGGTTTGGAGTGGTTGAGGACGTGCCAATAGATCCTGGGTTGGGGCTGCTTCCCCCCACCCAACCCCACAAATAATATATTTCATTTCATTTCCAATGATATTTCAGACAAACACACACGCTATATTAATGTAATGGATAGTGATACATTCAGATAAAGTATACTTAAATTACATCCCCAAAATTTTATTCTTCTTCTCTACGCATTGAAAACATCTCAAATAGCTCAACAATACATCACCATATTATGTACAAGGAGTTCCTGTGAATTGAATCCATTACCATGATGAAGAAGTGTGTCCTTTTCCTTGTGTCTGGAGACAGCTTACTATTTAACAGTTGACAAAACTTACATACAGTTCTTTAGGTGTTTTTGATATTGCTACTAGATCAGAACTGAAGTTTTATCACAGTAATATGCGTAATAAATGTTTACACACATATTACCAAATGAAATTCAAGTTCTAATAGAAAAACAACACCAAAACCACCTACTAAATTGCATCTAAATTTTTTTTTCTTTCAACAAATGACACATGCATTGGGATTCTCTTCTATGCTTGGAGCATAATAGTGTGTGCTGATGTAGGGGTTATATGCAGCCCTTTGAGCCTTGACCCATTCCAAAACTGGATCTGGGAGTGGCTCTTTTTTTTTCTCATCTTCCTTCTTTTCATCTTTCTTTCCTTCTTCTTTCTTGCCCTCTTCCTTCTTTTGCTCATCTTTCTTGTCTCCCTCCTTCTTGGCCTCTGCTTTCTTGGCATCCTCTTTCTTCTCCGGCTCCTTCACTGGTCCTACTTCCACTATGTCTGTCTGCCAGTATTTGCGCAATTTGCTCACTACACTTATTGGATCTACTGTTCCTATCACCGTTAACTTCTTCTCTTTCATGTTCATGGAGATGGCATCAATTCCTAAGATGTTGCACAAGCTCATAATTAGCACATTTTCATTGAACAAATATTTCTCTCAAAAGGTAGAACATCAAATGTGAAGGATGCCAATCCAATCAGAACCAAATGGTCAAGCAAAAACTAACAATCTTAGACAGTAATTCACTTGGAAGAGTTTAACCAATACTAAATACAAACCATAATGCAAATTACTTTATGCAGATATACAAATAACTGCTTCCTTGCAGTGCTATATAGAAAAGCTCTATTCTCAAAAACAGTTTCAAAAAGCCATTGCAATTCTAGTTTAACATAACCTCTGGAGAATTTGTTGAACAGCTATTACACACCTAGATGATCGGTTACAACTACAGAAAATGAAAGTTAATGTTCTGCAATAGCAAGTCATTTTAGACTAATGCTTTGCATTAAACATGTTTTGTTCTCAGGGGATGGAGAATTAGGTGGATCATCTTAGTGTTTATAGGTAAAAGATTTAAGGAAAATAATAAGGTACTTTTGAGTAACTTCCAATTTGCCCCAAAAGGCACCATTCTGTTCCAGAATACCAAAAATACTACAGATTTATACTTAATATTAAATAACCAGAATAATTAAATATACATGGCAAATTTAAGAACATACACATCTTACTATTAGTTTTCTATTTTAAAGTTTTTGTTATCTTTCATTCAAAACCAATAAAAACAAATATTAAAGCATTTTAGATACAAAAGACGCCAGGATAAGAGACGTGCAGTCCTCTACCACTGTCCTATTGACTGATTCGAAATAATTCATTTTTCAAGATGATAATGCTAAATTAAAATACTAAAAAAATAGTGGAGGAACAACCAAAACAAAAGAAGTAAAGTGAACAACAACAACAAAAGTTACTATTTAGTACCTGAAAGAGTTGAAACTGTTTTCAAGGCCTTCTGCTTATCCTTGTCATCATGCAAATCCAACTTGAGTACAAACTTCTGCAACCAAAATTATAAATTGATTCAACCCATATTCTATTATAATGAATCACTGAAAGAATGTTTCCAGAACAAACAAAAATGTGAAACACTTGAAACAAAAATTTCTATACCAACCAAAAGCTTATTATACATTAGAAAACATGTAATATAAACCATCCCTCATGTAGACCCAGGTTTCCAAATTAAATTCAAAACCAGGATTCTGGAGAAGAAAATATCAAAAACCATTTAAGGCCACCCAGATCTTTGAATCTGGAGAAAAAAAAGGAGAAAACAGAGGCTGTGAAAAGAGAAAAGGATAAAAGTGGAAGGCATAAAGCTCATGGAGAATCAACAATGAGTTATGTTCTGAGTCAAAAGTTAAGAGGAGAAAATTAACCATTTTTAGAAAATGAGTGAGTAAATAAATAACAGCATAAAAGAACCAAACTTGGCAAGTGTGAACCATACCTTCATTTTTTTATATCTATGCAATTTTATGCAGAACAAAGGAAGAGAGAAAAGATAATATTTTTCAAGAGAACCAGAAAAAAAAAATTGTGTAGATGCAGAGAGTGGTGAAGAGGGTATCTAATAATGATGGTCTGATGGAAAAGATGGAAAGGTAGGTTTGGAGAAACAAGTGTCAGAGAACGAAAGATGAGACTTGTTGTAGAAGTATTTATATGAATGTCTTCGTTTTTATTCAGCAGGTGCAAAATGATGTGTATTCCTTTCTGACGTTGTAAATTTTTAATAATTTTTAATTTAATTTTATGGGAGAAAAAAAAAAAAAATTGAAAAAGAAGCCTAAAATCATAGGAAATCGTGATGATGATAACAGAAAATAAGAGAAAGAAAGTGATAGATTGGAGAGAGGATCAGATGAATGCCATCAATTTTGGGACCAAATGAATTCATAGTTATCAAAGGCAAAAACTAAATTGAGTTTATACTTCTTTTTTTTTTTTTAAAATATTCTTTCATTTCTTATTCTCAAATCAAATTTTCAAGTAATCTTAGAATATATTTGTAACATCAATAGTAAAAAAAATTTACAAGATTAGTATGAATAGAATAAAAGTTATTTTTTTAATTGAGGTAATTAAACATTTAAATTTTCTATACAATTAATATAATTGAGTATGTGTAATGTTAGTATTTATTATGTGTGTTTATTAAATAAAAAATTAACGATGAGAATCACTAGATATTTTAAATCTTAAAAAGTAAGAAGAAAAGGGTAGAAGCTTTTCTCTCCAACCTTAATTGAATATTAAATTTAAATGTTTAATTAACTTAACTAAGTTGAAACAAAACTAACATAAAATTATTATTTTTTGTACTAAGAGTGTATTTGCTTTTATTGTGCTAAAAAATAAATATGCAATTACTTGTATTGAATCGATTATTGACTATTTTAATTGTATATAAATAATTAATTATTATACTATTTTTAATATTTATTTAGCGATTTTTTAAGTTTAAATTAAAAAAAATTACATTAATATTTCATTACATTATATTGTATGGAAAATACATTTAATAAAAATTATAAAAAATAACAATATTTTAAATTAAAATAATTAATTTAATTAATATTTGTGAACACATTTAAATAAAATATCTTATCCAAATCAAAAAAGTTCAGGAAACCATATTAAACAAGGCATAGTTTAATTTTTGTTAATAAAAAAATAAATATATAAACGTTGTCATTATTAAAGCCAAATTGATATTTTAATTGTTAATTATGGTACAAGTTTACACATACAAGAAAATTATGTTATTTATCTATTTATAAATATTTACAAAATCTAAAAGAATGAGATGTTAGTTATTTAAAGTCCATAAAAATAAAAATATAATAAAATTATGAATTTTGTGGACACTATTGATTGTAGGCCCTTGAAAAAGAAAAGAGAAAGAAATATAAAATTATTAGCAGGTGGGATTTTGACTGGCTGCTGAAGCCTCCATGGTCACCCCACCCAAAATTTTACCAAACCTTTAATTTTAAAGGTTATGTAATAAATATGTGGTCAAATATGATGAGTTAACATACTTCATACGTTAATTGGTAGTTAATTAATTTTTAATAAATTATAAATTGATAAATTAATTTATTAAATTAAAAGTATTTGATAAACTAGATATAAAGTAACGTAAAAAAATAGTTATACAAATGAAATATAGGTTTTCTTGATAAAATGTATTATTATGTAATTATAGTTTATTTTTTAAATAAATAAATTCTTATTATTTTTTAATTTATTTAATTCTTATTTTGACTAAAATATTCACTAAATTGAATATTTTTATTTTTCATAAATTTAAACAACCGTTAGATTGAATTGTTTTTTTTACAATGTTTACTTTGGATAATTTTTACATAATATCAAATAAAACATTATTTACTTTAATTTATGTTAAATTTTTAATTTAAACTATATATAATAAAATTTGTATAATAATTAATTTTCTCAATAAAATTAAAACAAATAATAATAGATAAATAAATAAAGATAAAAATATATATTAAAATATAAAAAAAGTTAAATAACTTATAAATTAAAGTAATTTTCTTTATATTTTATAAATTAGTTAAATAAATAAATTTATTAAACTTACTAGATATATTCTGTCTCTATTTTTAGATGTAGAATGCAATTTTTTTGTTTTGTAAGTTAAATCAATTTTTTTATGTTTACTATGATGCTACTCTTAAGTGTATTTGTTTTTTAAGATAGTTTGGTTTGAATAGGGTAAAATTATTAGAAATGATAAAAGAATATTTTGAATATTTAAAGTGGTTGTATATTTTTAGAATTAGAAGAGATTTTCATGCTAGTTTATGAAAGTGTTTCTTGATTAAGTGTAGAGAAAAACGAAAAAACTTTTTTGTAATAGAAAATATCTGTAGTTTAATTTGAAAACATACTAATAAATATTTAAATAACATATATTGCACATTTTTATTCTTTTCTTTTTGTGGTACTACAGGGTTTTTCTTAGCCTTTGGCAGTTGCCATGGGTTTTCATAATAAACAAGAGAATGAATTTTCCAACAACTCATCTTCCATTCCAAGAACTTCAGTTAAGAGTCCTTTTGGGTCTCCCAAGAGCTATTTATACAAAATTTTCTTTTCCCAGAAACAACATTCAAACACAAAGAATGTCAAAGTAAATTCCAGAACATCACAGAGAGCTTTGACTTTTTTCTTTGAAATTTCTTCAAAAAGCTTAAAAAAATGTTTTTATAATTTGTGTGGTTGTGATTTGAAGAAACATAGGCAAGAGAGAGTTTAGTTAAAAGAAACCAAATTCTTACTTTTACCAAAGAGACCAACTTAGATTTTTGTTTTAACTGTTTTTTATCTTTTAATTATTGAAAAAATAAAAAATAAAGAACCTAATATTAAAGAGGTGTCTTAAAGATTAATTTTTAGATAAGTATTTATTTTATGCTGATATTCAATCACAAATTTAATCTCAATAACCTAACTTATTTTTAACGCAGATTCTTTTTATACACAAAAAAACAACTTCTAATAATTTAATTAAAACACACTCTATAAGTATTTAAAAAAAATACTTAAACGTTGATGACGTATATTTACATTATCAAAATTTTCAATATGATGGATTAAAGTATCTTTATCTTTATTACTCTTTTTTTAATTTTAAATTTTGATAAGAAGAAAGAATTTGAGTTTCTTGATTAAATTTAATAATCATATAAAAGAGAGTTTGTTCATAACTTTGTGGAAAGTGTTTAAATATTTGTGAAAAGATGGGTATCTTTATAGCTTGATTGATGAAATTACATTGTTATATGATATTGATATGGAAATGTTGAAGGTTGAAGGTTGAATGTTGAATGTGGTCCATAAATGTTTGAGCATGCGTCTCTATTATCATCATCAATCCACCGACAAATGTACCTTACCTACATATACCTTTTAACATGTGTATTAGAACCAAATTTTTCATCAATTTTATTCATGCCGTTCTCTATCTTATTCATAACACAATCAAAACTCTTCAAATCAATTATTATGGGGATTCAAATATGTAGTATAATATTAAGAACTCCAAAACACTACTCCCTTTAGAAACCTAATTAAGAATTTTTTTATCAATTAAAGCAAATTCCAATAATAAATAATAATAATTAAAAAGTAAAAAAAAAAATTATATTATGAAGGTAAGGTGATATATTCCAAACTTAAAGATAATATTATCGAAATTTAAAACTTGAATGACTTAATTAAGAAACCCTAAACCCTAAAGCAATAGAAAAAATCATAAGTTGGATGAAAATCAGGAACAAATATAAATGGCTCACTCACATCTCCATCCTCCATTGTAATTGTTATTGTCGATTGTCTCTGAAAACACAGGTTGTGACTCCATGTCATGTCCAGGTTGTGACTCCATGTCATGTCCAGGTTGTGACTCCATGTCATGTCCTTCAGCCCTTTCATCTTGTGTGTAATTATGTAGGGATCCACTAATTATGATATTCTATCATTATTAAATTAATTACGTATAATTACGTACAATAACGTACAATAATTATATACAATAATTGCGCATAATTTTCTAATTATTATTTTTTAAAACATTGTCTCTCATGTAAGTGAGCCATTTATCTTTGTCCTTGATTTTTCATCCAACTTATCATTTTTTTCTATAGCTTCTTTCTACCATTTCTTCTCTTCGGTCAATTTTTCCTTAATTGTAACCATCACGTCTTCCTCCATTGTTGAGCGTAACACTGGTGTGGATGAAGATTTGCTGAATAAAGAAGAAAGGAAGAAGATGAAGAAAGGATTGAAACTACAAGAGTAACCTAGGGTGTGTTGGCTGCACATATGCTTTTAACATACTGCCTAAATGTTTATATACAAATTCAGAGAGGTTTCTTCTGCCCAAAGGTTCCTACTGCACATTCTGCCATGTTCCCACATATGCTTTTAACATACTGCCTAAATGTTTATATACAAATTCAGAGAGGTTTCTTCTGCCCAAAGGTTCCTACTGCACATTCTGCCATGTTCCCACTGCACATTCTGCCATGTTTAATTCCCACTTCGGAACCGATACCATTCTAACTGCCAAATGTTTTCCTTTTTTTGGTTAAAATTGTAAGTAAAAACTTATCTTTTCACTTTATATTTAATGATGCAAATTAACTAATATAAGAAAAACCCAAATGGAATTATAGTTATTATAGGTAGATTGAACATTTTTAAAAATGTAAAAAGATAAACACCAATTATAAATATAATGTTTAAAAGTAGCATTACAAACCCATAAATTCAACCCTTACAAATAATTACATTCTTAGATGTCAATATTTCATAAATATATTGAGAACCCAACCAACTACACGCGTAAAAAAACTAAGTAATAGTAATCCTATGACTGCAATCCAAACGTAAAGGATTCTATAAAATATGGTTTCGGTTGAATCCCAAATATGATAAGGTGTGACCATACTTAGAACAACAATGTAGGTCAAAGAGAGAACTTAACATCCCGTACATGCCTAATGACAAAATGTTTGATAAAAATCTATTAGCCAAAGATAAGCCAGTTAGGAATGAAATTAAACATAGACGGTTTAATTTAAGGAATAAGACATACTCATTCGAAAAATTTTCATATTGACCTGGTCTAACATCACCTGGTGGATTGACAACATTTTGAAAGCTAATTGTTGCTATTACTATAGCAACCATGCTCAATGAGCCATTTATCTCTCGCTGCCATCCAACTTATAATTTTGTCTTTAGGTTCTTTCCACCATTTCTTCTCGGTTACATTTTGCTCCACTGGAACCGTGACTTCTTCCTCCATGGTAACCATGACTTCTTCCTCCGCTGTAGCTGCAAACAGGTTGTGACTCCATCTCATGTCCTTCAGCCTTTCATCTTATGTGTAATTATATTAATTGTGTACAATAACGTACAATAATTACATACAATAATTGCGCATAATTTTCTATTTATTATTTCTTAAAACATTCCCTCTCATATAAGTGAGCTATTTATCCTTGTTCTAAATTGTCATCCAACTTATCATTTTTCCTATAGCTTCTTTCTACCATTTCTTCTCTTCGGTCAAATTTTAACCGTCACGTCTTCCTCCATTGTTCAACGTAACACTGGTGTGGATGAAGATTTGTTGAACCAAAAAGAAAGGAAGAAGATGAAGAGAGGATTGAAACTACAAGAGTAACCTAGGATGTGTTGGCTACACATATGCTTTTAACATACTGCCCAAATGTTTATATAAAAATTCAAAGAGGTTTCTTCTGCCCAAAGGTTACCCACTGCACATTCTGCCCTGTTCCCACTGCACATTCTGTCATGTTTAATTCCTAATTCGGAACCGATACCATTCTAACTACCAAATATTTGCCTTTTTGGCTTAAAATTGTAAGTAAAAACTTATCTTTTCATTTTATATTTAATTATGCAAATTAACTAATATAAGAAAAACCCCAAATGGAATTATAGTTATTATAGGTAGATTGGACATTTATAAAAATGTAAAAAGATAAACACCAATTATAAATATAATGTTTAAAAGTATCATTACAAACCCATAAATTCGGCTAAAACAGATTGATCTAATCTAACACCACCTAGTGGATTGACAACAATTTGAAAGCTAATTGTTGCAATTACTGTAGCAACCATTCTCAGATTACCTCTCATCTCAATGAGCCATTTTTCTTTCGTTAACATCATCACGTACATGCCTAATGCCAAAATGCTTTATAAAAATATATTATCCAAATATAAGCCACTCAGGTTGACCTGGTCTAACACCACCTGGTGGATTGACAACATTTTGAAAGCTA
>Ga0123342_1005535_pt1 | contig 18215 bp, 4 predicted proteins | sample Turbeawhitnodule_FD_89960 | JGI IMG/M metagenome (GOLD analysis project Ga0123342, IMG submission 89960) | Root nodule microbial communities of legume samples collected from Mexico - Turtle bean Mexico white nodule | ecosystem: Host-associated > Plants > Roots > Nodule | place: Mexico: Nepantla...
CCCGCGTCCTCCATTTTATTACTATTCTGATTTATCTCCCAGTGATTGCTTATTTAATCTGCCACTCATTATCAGGACAATATTTGATGTTCAAATTGATAGTTTTGAGGAGAAACCATGGAAATACCCTGGTGTTGATGTATCAGATTTTTTTAACTTCGGTTTGAATGACGATACCTGGAAAGATTATTGCAAACAACTGGTAATTTTTTTGCTTATATTCTTTTCCAGTAGAAATTTAGTGTTAGACTGAGAAAATAATTGTGACTTTCTAGGAACAACTACGCCTGGAGTCTACGATGCAAAGCAAGATCCATGTTTATGAGAGGGGTCGAACAGAGCAGGTAATGATGTTAGTGTTAGCTAGAAACAGTTCCTTATCACATTTGTCGGGAGTTGTTTAGATCCAGTGCTTATTTAAAATAAATTAAATCATCTACTAGATTTCATTCCAGGACTATGATCCAGATTTGCCCCCTGAATTAGCTGCTGCTTCTGGTAGACATGTTCCTGTTAATAATGCTAACTATGTAAAGTCAGATGTTGGACAAAATGATATCATAAAAGGTTCTGGACCTATGCGACCACCAATTGTATGTATTTCTACCATTAATTGAAATCCTCTATTATATTTTGGCCAGATACTCTTTTTTCTTTTTTTTTGGGCGTATTGGCCTGCTTGTATCTGGTCATTACAGTATAAAATATTTGTAGGATTTTCTGCTTTTCTTATTTTCTTGCTAGGAGTTCTTGATATTATTCATTTTATCAGCCAACTGGAAGAGCAATACAGGTGGAAAGTGGTTCCGGTGATCGTCTTCCTTCCATTGACACCCGACCTCCTCGAATCCGTGATTCAGATGCTATCATTGAGGTTTGAGATTGTCATTAACAATTTGTTGGAATTAGATTTGTCTTTTATTGTTGCATCCTACATCTGCAGTGTACTTGTTACTCACCATATTTTTATGAACAGATTGTTTTACAGGATCCGGCAGACGATGATTCCAATGCAAAAGTTGATGTTCAAGATCAACAAGAGGGTGGTGAGCCCCAGAGAAAGGATTTTAGTGACGACCATCTATCTGGATATGAAATTCCAAGGTTAGAGTCCAAGTATTTTAATGGTCAAAAGAGAGAGCTGATTGGAAGAAGAATGCCCAATATGAAAGCCAGTCCTACTAGCATACCCGTAGAAGATGAAAATTTGCCCTTCCCCCAGGGAAAGACAATGGACTACTCTGACTCTAGGTACCGAACTCCTGGGTCCTATTATGTTCTTTACATTGTATAGATATACATAATTCCGCTAATCCCAGTTAAATTTAAAACCGTTTTTAACTTCATTCCACTTTGATTCCTTTATGCAAGCGAAGTTTGTGTGTATCTATGGGCGGCATGAGATATCACAATTAACTAGTTAATTCATGCAAGGTTTGGTGTAATTAACAAAAGTAATGTAGACAACTGGGCATTTTCCTAAACAGTTAAATTTGAATTGTACTTTTTTTATTGGAGAAATCAACATATTTTGAAAATGTTAAAGTTGAATAAGCATGATAAATTATGTATTTGTTACTGAAATCTTAGGCCAGAATTATAGTACAAGACATAGACAACACGGTTCCACCCTAACAAGGCTCTGCCATTCAGCAATTAGTAAAACTACTCTTCAATGAAACCACCTACAAAGCTCATACACAAATTATCACACATTAACTGTCACAATATTTTATAACTGCCTAAATAAATGCATAACGAGAGAAATAGGATCAAAAAATGATAATTCGGATCCATAAAGAATTGCCTAAAGACACAATTACTTCACAAACACTATTAGTTCAGGCCAAATTGGTCCATGTCGGCTTCTTATCCTTCTTACATAAACATTCCATATCCTATCAAAATATTGAATGCAGACATAATGAAATATATCCAACTCCTCTTAGAGAAAAAGAAGGTTGAATCTAAGATCAATCTTATGCAACCGCTCAATGTAGAACATAATTTGGTAAAAAAATATATTTGTCAAATTTTTATATAAATGAAAAGGAAAAAAACTGTCCAACATCTTAGAGGCTTAGAAACCTTACATGAAGGGATGGTTTTTCAAGTGTAGAGGTGTGTTGGCGTGTTAGTTAAATTTTTCATTTTTAAGGACAACAACTTATTTTGTTATTCTTTGCATGTCCTGATGGTTTTTGATGAGTATGCAACTAATGGGCTCAGTTATTCTATTCTGCAATTCATTAACACCATCTCTGTTTTCTATTTGCAGGAAAATGCAAGGAAGTGCATGTGATCAGTCTCCTCGTTTTACTGGTAGTCAAGAAGTGACAATTGTTGACAACAAAAAAGAAGAGTCAGTTGAAAGCATGGAAGGTAGACATAGTGCACACTTGTCATTTCCTGCCGTTGTGGATGTGAAGGAATCTAGCATTCAGAACAATCAGCTTGAGGAAACTGGGACAGCGGATGGAACTTCCAGGTTGGAAAAGGGAGATATTGATTTAAATGCAGTGGACGACAGAGATACCATTAAGGATGGGGTAGCAGAGAGAGAGAAAATAACATCTCAAGTTGAGCAACCTTTGCTTGGGGATGGAAGTGATTGGGAGGACTCAAAATCTGTAAGAAGTAGCGATAACAGCAAAGCAAAATCAGAAAGCAGCAGAGATTATCATAAGCAATGGGATGGTTTTGAAGTAGTTCAGGATCCACAGTCTGTTCATATGGGTAGCATTAAAATGCAATCTGACGATAATGAGCTGGTATTCCATAGAAGAGAGCATGATGGGGGTAAAAAAACAGAGACAAATGGTACAGTGATTAAAAGTAGAGAGAATTCATACCCTCACAAGGAAAGACTCCCTAGTTCGTCACATCCATCACACCTAAGGATTGATGGATTTGATAGTCAAAGAGATAGGGTTAGCTCTGACATGGATTGGGAACGCAGAAATGACGATCTCTATGGAAAAAGGATTAAACATGATGAGCCAAGAAAGAGGGACAGGGGTAGGGTTCGTGAAAATGAGAGAAGCGACAATGATGATACCTTTCGTTCTAGAAAACAGTTGGATAATGGTAGCTACAGGATTCTATATGACAAGGATATCAGGTCAAGAGTCTCAAGACACAAAGAAAGAGATGACAGTTTGAAAGATAAGCATGAAGCTTTGGAGGATTTCCGTAACAAGAGGAGGAAGAATGAGGAATATCTTAGGAGGGAGCATGTAGCCAAAGAAGTTGCACGTGGGTATAGAGAAAATGTCAGTCGGCACAAGCCAGAAAAGGATTCAGTATTGGATCCACGGAAGAGAGATGATCATCAAAGAAATAGAGACGACCTAGATGTTCAATATGCTGCCAGACAAAAAAATGAGGCCTGGCTACTGAGGGAGAGGGGTAATAGGAAGAGAGATAGAGAGGAGTGGCATCAGGTTAAACAGTCTCGCGAGGAACATCCACTCAAGCGTGAAAGAGGAGGACGGGATTCTGTAAGAAGTGGACGAGGAGCTGAAGAAAAGATATCGACTGGCCTTGTTAGGGCTAAGGATGAACATAAAGTTTCGGAGAAAGAATACCAACATAGAGAAGCAATGCGACACAGTGACCAATTGAAAACAGCGGATCAAATTAAGGGTGAAAGCCCACATCGTAAGGGGCATGATGATGCTTATGTCCGTGGAAATCAATACAACAGTGAGGAAAGGCGATCCAAGGAGGAAAAATCAAGTAGTCGAGGTTATTGTGCCACTAATTCTTTAGAGACCCAAAGAGTTCACGAGAGAAAGCGTGATGAGGGCTCTAGGAAAAGCAAAGAACCCATTGCTGGTAGTTTAGGCACGTCCAACAAAAGTCCAGAAGCTCAAAGTGGCCAGAACAATTTCAAGGTATACTTGATGCTTATATATTTAAAATGTGAGATTTATCTGAAATTTATCCGAAATTTATCCATCTCTATGTGCGACTCGTAGGAGTATGGTTCTATAATAATGGTAAATATAATGGGTAAATTAGTGCCTAACCATAGAAAACAGGCTTGGCATCGGGTATCTAATTTCATTCACACGGTTCCTGTTTCCCCAACTTAATGCCTAGGGAGAAAGGGATAAAGCAGAAGATAAGATCTTTTATAGCAAAATTTTGTCCTTTTCCAGTTAGGCTTTATGATTTAGTGCATAATAGGAGTCATGCTTAAGTATCTAGACAGTTAAGAACCAATCTATTATTTTAAGTAACAAGTTTCTTTTTCTTTACTGGTTGTAGTTAGTCCTTAATGTTTTTGTACAAGAGATTGCTATTGTTTCTTTGACTGATATTATCTGTCACTGTCAGTATTAAGCTTGATCCCTGTGGAAATGGCACTCACGTGGTTAATGATTGGAAGAAATCTTTCTATTACTCTAGCGTCTCCGCATAATCTGATTAGACCTGAAAAGCTCATCATCTCACTTTTTTCTCTTTTTCCGCCATGGTCAGCACTTGAACCTTAGCCAGGTTTTCGAATTCCCTTGCCATGTCATTGTATTTGACAGATAGGTTAATTTGTTCAGCAGGATTCGGGCTGAGAAATATCACTCTTGGAAAAGTGAAATTTGGATGCTTATTTCACAAGTGTGGTTTAATATTTCTTAGTAAGCTTTGGACATCGATTTTAAATGCATTTTTCCTTGCTCTTTCTGTCTCTTCCGAACCAAAAAGTGATTGTGGAATAATTTTTTAATCGCTCTTCTGATATTGAGCTCAAGCGCATGTAAACAATTACTGGGTACTAACTTATATATTGTCTTCTGTTTCTATTTATGAAGGGCATGAAAGGCTCTGGCGATGAAGAACATGCTGAGGATGAAATTCCAGGACATCGGTTGTCCAGAAAAAAGAATGGGGAAGCCAACTCAGATGATGAACAGCAAGATTCTCAAAGAGGACGGGGACGAGGACGTTCTAAATATGAACGCTGGACAAGCCAAAAGGAAAGAGATTTCAGTATCAGCAGCAAGTCATCATCTTCCTTAAAGTTCAAGGACCTTGATAAGGATAATAATGATAGGTCTTCTGAATCTGGGAAACATGTTGACGAATCTACTAAGTTAATTTATACCAATCACCAACCACAATTATCAGTTGAGGGGAAGGATTTTGTAGATGTGGAGATTAAGGATGCTAAAGCCAAAGAATTAGAGGATCAGAACCCTGATACTGTTGACAAGTTGAAGAAGCGTAGTGAGCGGTTCAGGGTTCCAATGGCAAGTGAGAAAGAGGTCGTAGTTGTCAAAAAGTTAGAGGATGAACCTCAGCCTTCTGCCGAATATGAAAATCCAGTGGATTCAGAGGTCAAACAAGAGCGACCACCCCGGAAAAGGAGGTGGATAGGTAACTAGATGAGAAATCTGGAAGCTTATTATTTTACTACAATTCTCGTTTAGTTTGTCCCCGCCAAATTTTCTGCCTGGCATGATTTTGTAAATTCTTGAAATCTCCCCTTCCTCCATGAAGACATTCAAAACTCCTTTACCATAATTCTTAACGGATTACCCAATTTAGGTTTAGTAGTACTTTGTGATTTTGAATTTGTGTTGAATGTAACATTTTTAGTGTTTGAGATTATATGTAGTTATACCATTTTTGTAGCCACGCACCAAATACATTATTATACACTGTATATACAGGTAAAATGTAGAACTTGAACTTTCACAATACAGGCACGTTTTTCTGTCTAAATGTGATCCATATCGGAATTTGATCTGGATTATTAACATGACCAAGTCTTGTTGCAATATGACACTCAGAAATTATTGGTATGGCTGGTGATGCACTCAGAGCCTTATGCTGGCACTGTTCCTCTTGTGACCGAAACCAAAGGCATCATGATGAAGACGCAACCTCTCTATGAGTGATTGATTGTAGTTGTTGTAGACTGTAAGTTAATATTAGTTATATGTTAATAAGATGTAGTTCATGAATTTCGATAGTAATAAAAGGAGGTATCAACGCAAATTATTCCAATTACAAATCTGTCAATATTTGTGTTTATTTTTTATGAAAAAATGTTTTTTTAATAAAGTATCATTTATGTTTTATTAATTTACATGAAAAGCATCGGTACTCTTTACTTAGTTGTTCTTCAATGCTAAGTTTAGATCATTTGAGTGAATACTATTTATTCATTTAATACAAAAGTAAATACCCAACAGGTTTATTTTGATTCATGTACAAAATTTGAAAGTTCGGGAGAAAAATAAAACGACTAGAAGAAATTCATGTAATACATATTAAAATATCAAATTTTTTCTCAATTTTTCCTTTATATTCATATAAAATAATTAGTTATATTATAAAATAAAAATATTAAACATATTTATATTAAAAATAAAAGTATTATAGTTATCTACTCAATGTATTGGAAAAAAGTTTGTGACAATTTTTGAAGTAACTTGAGTTTGATTAATTGGAGATTTGCTATGTTAATTGTAATTCGAATTTTTGTGTTTTTGAGATAAATTAGTTATTGGTTTAACATTTGATGAAACTTTAATTTCATGTTGTGGTTTCCTCATATTTTTTATTAAATAAGGTTGGATATGTCGTCTAGGTATATGTAAAGTAAAAATAGCTTTATTGTTCATGTTCTTTTCTTTTGTTCTTTAAAGAAAATAACTGCTATACAATGCTTAATTGAAGAAATTCACAACCGAAGGTCTTTTCTTTTTTTTTTGGTTTAAGATAACTTACATAAATTTGAAAAATAACGTGCCTCTTGAAAGCTAAACTGGGTAATTTAGGAGGTTTCTTTCTCCTTTTGTATTTGGGGTACCTTTCCTAATAAGGTGTGGATAATACTCTTACATGTGTATATTTATTTAAACTATTAACATATAAAGTTATAATTTTATTTTAGTTGAATGGAATACATAACTAAATATTAATTACTATTCAGTAATGATCACTTGTAGGTTACATATATAAGAATTTTACAATAATTCTAAATATTAAAGTATTACAATATGTGTTGGAATCGGTTCTTACTCGTGTGAATTTGAAGAAGTTGAGAGTTGTTGGATATAATTGTAATTGATAGATATTTTTTTTTTATTCTTCTTTCTTTCCTTTTGGTAGTAAAACTTGATGATATTTTAGATGGACTTTGGAGGAGTCTATTTGATTCAAGACTACCAACAACAAATGATACCCTTAAATAGAGAAAAACATATGTTTGAGTAAAAAGTAGATTCATTTTGTTGCAATGGATTGAGACTAGATTAAAAGTATAAATAAAATAAAATAAAATAAATTATATTTACTTTTTAAAATGTTGATTTATTTATTTTTGTATAGTTTTACTTATAAATTATGTAAAATTTTATTTTATTATATTTAATTGAAAATTTATTTAATTAGATAGGACAGGACATTTTACTTATGATAGGTGGGAGTATGTATATGTGGTCAAACTTGTCGAGGACCAAGAGTTCTGAACCAATGTTGACGGCGGATGAACTCATTATATGATTAGTAAATGAATTGTTATGTGTTTTGGAAATTTTAAACTTTGGTATGATTTGATTGTTTAACGTTGGATATTGTGAGATTCAAAATGTGAATTTTAATTAAGACATAGTATTTTTAAGAAAGAAAATATTGTGTTAAGATTGTTTAGGATGTGCATTGACTAATGATTCGTCTAGAAGTAGATATCTTGACTCTCCTGAGATAATGGAATCATATAGATGAAGTTATTTAGGTGGTGAGAATCGAAGTAGGTTCATATGAATGGGTGAATTGTTTGAAAGATAACTAACTTGATCTGTTATACGAGTTAACCATGTCATATTATGAAAGATATGATATTGATATTATTTATGTACATAACTGTGTGGATCTCACAATGATATAGTATGACAGGTGCAGATCTCTGAGTCTAAGTCAACACACAAGTCTTCCAGAAATAGACGAAATAGAGTCAAGTGTCTATGTATTGTAAGTCAATACAAGTCTGACATGTGAAAGTTGAATTATGAATTTTAACATACACTTGATGGTTTGAGAAATTGTATGAGACTTGATGAATTATGTTTATTAATTTGAAATTGAAATTATGTAAAAAAATTATATAATTAGCTTACTCGGTTTTTTGTTTGTGTTTGTTTCTTTATATGTGATGATATTGTTTTACACTAGAGCATATGAGATTGCATATAATAGAGTTCCCCAGTAAACAACTCGAGGATGAGATAGATTTAATTTGAATGTTTTGTTTTATTTTTAAAACTTTTGGTGTGTATATTAAAATTCCTATGAAAAGAGAATTTTTTTTAATATATTCATATGTTAATTACATATTGCTTCTTTTACTTTTATTTCATTATATATGGTAAAAATTAGGATGTTACATATATAAATTCTATAACATTATAAATGTTATACATAATTAATATATATAATTTTTCTTATAATTAATTATATATAAGATATAATCGATTAAGTTATAAATTTTATGATATAAATATATAATAATATTATACAATAATAAAATAAATAATACTAATATAAATATATTTATATAATAATAATAAAATATTCATACTAATAATCTAAATATTAAAATTATAAACTAAAAACAATATTCAAGTAAATTTATAAAAGTAATAAAAAAAGTAATTTATATTTAATTTTTAATTGATTTTAATGACACAAAAAATTTAATCTACATTTTTATCTATTGAAATTTATTAAAAGTTATTATATTTCTAATTTTCTGCAAATATTTTTTATAATTATGAATATTAAAATTTTATTTTTAATTGAAATAAAAAAAATTAATAATTTTTTTTATGTTTCGATAATTTTATATAATTCATATTTTTGCAAAATAAATTCTTACACATCATCCAAAACAATGTTTTGATTACAAACAATTAAAATATATTAATTAATTAATTAATTTTTTAAATTATTTTTAAATATAAGAATAAATTTGTAATTTGATTTTTTATCAGTTAAAAATAAAATAAAATTTCAGTCACATCCATCAAATTACTCACAATTTTTATTAATTTTTATTTTATTTATCTTAATACAAATAACCTCATTTTTTTCATATTTTTTTTCTCAAATTCATTCAATCAATTCCCTCAAATTCACCCGGTGAAAAAAATATATTTCAAATTACATAATACGAAAGCGTATTCTTGAATTCATAAAAGACTTCCAGATGATGTAATATGGGATGTATATTTTTCAAAATTCAGAAAAAATTTATGGATTAGGTAATTCATAATAATTTTTTCAAAAAAATACTTCTGGATTCTACCGATCCAGAAAAGGTTCCTAAATTATAAATTGGCTTCTTGATATTATGTAACCTATAATATATTTTAAAAAAAAATACATTCCAAATACATAATCTAGAATATAATTTTGCATTAACAAATTGGTTAATTGGAAACATTTTACTAGATTGGGGAATTGTAAAATCTAGAGTGTAAGCGGATTACAATATCCAAAATATACAGAAACACCTTCATAACCAAACTTTCAAACATTTAACTTTTTAACAAAAATATATTTTTGAAATTATAAAACTTAAGGGGTGCTATATGGAGGTGCAGGAAGAAGCAGCACTTTTGGTGAAGAGTCGATTAGTTACCAACCTTGTGTTCATAAGCTAAGTTAACTTGTCCACAACAAACAAAGTATACTTTTTTGTCATGTCAAACACTTACACATCAATTGCTACATCATCAGTGATCATATTAAGCCATTAAAATATTGAAGTAAACCACCATTAACAATTGCATATTCTTCAATATAAAACAGAAAAAAATGTTTAATATAAGAGATTAAAAAACAATTTTCAAATTAATAAAATTAATAAAATTAATTAATTTATCAAATGAAAAAAAAATCATATAAAAAGTATATCAACAAAAGATATAAATATTATTGATATAAACGTGATTGGGGCAATAATTTTATATGCATGTAGGCATTTAATTTAAATAAAATAGAGTATTTGAATAAACTTTTACAAGAGTAGAAAAAAAATGGAATAATATGTATAAACAAAATTAATTTACGAAAAAAATACTTTCTTTCTGATAAAAGTGTTATTTAAACTCTAAATTATTTTTCAAAATCAGATTAAATAAAAAAAATATCATATAAATTTCTTGATATTTTAGTTTATTTGGTATTTGGACATCATGGTTTTATAAGAAATATTACATCATATAAGATGATCATGCATGCCTAATGAAGATGAAAGCAAAGTAGAATTCAACAAACACAGACATTTGTATCGTCAATCCTGGAAAAACCTTAGCCAAATCTGAATATCCAAGAACACAGAGAGAGAGACAGAGAGGTGAAGAAAAATGTACGTGGATCACGCGTTCTCGATTTCCGATGAGGACATAATGATGGAGATGCCGTTCACGGAGAGCAACAAGCAACCGATAAAAGAGATCGCCCTTGCCATTTCTCTTATCGGCTTCGGAACCCTAGGCATCCTCATCGGCTCTCTCATGTCCTACTATCACATCGGCGGCGACACCGCTCACGGTAACATTCCTTTCTCAGAATGAACAACTCTTTCATTGCTTTTTTATTCAATTTTAATTCAATCGTTGATGCATAGGTATCTTCTTTGCGATACTCGGATCAATCTTGTTCATTCCGGGTTTCTACTATACGCGGATTGCGTATTACGCTTACGAGGGATACAAAGGCTTCTCTTTCTCTGACGTACCTCCCGTATAGTAGTTAGTAATAGATCTTCCCTCTTTGTACCGTTTTTTCTCTTTTTTTTTTCTTTTCTCTGATAATTTACTACTATCTATACTTATACAGTTTGCGTTTCTAAACTAGTATATTTGTTACTGCTAAGCTTTTTTTTTTAGTGAATCAGTTGTTCTGCTTTGATTTTCTTTTTCAGTTTTTTTCCATTATAGGATTGTGAATAGTTGAATTTACTTTGTATGATGATTTCTCTTGTTGGTGTATCTGCAAGATTCTCAACGAGGACGTTCTAATATGAACGCTGGAGAAGCCATAAGGGAAGGGATTTCAGTATCAGTGGGAAGTCATCATCTTTAAAATTCAAGGACCTTGATAAGCAACGCAAAACATCCATGTATCAGACCATGTCAAGATAAAGAAAAAACCATGACCAGTTTCATTCTCTAGTGCATCACACAAACCTAGAAACAGAGTTCATTTAATCAAAAGACCTAATGTGATCGAGATTCAGCTTCTTATTAAAACCAACAAATAAACTACAGAAGCCATACTATGAGCTTTGGACTTTTTTCAAAAGCTAAAAAAATATACATCCAAACCTCATTTTTAAACAATAGAGAGCTTATGTCAGTAGAGAAGCCCCTAGAAGAAGAGCTTCTAAGAAGCATCCAAACAGCCCCTTAACTGATATCCGCCCGATCAAGCATATCCACATGGGTCATCCTCCTTGGAAACCTTGGTGGAAGTTTCAAAACCATGGAATCTTCCATCTCAATGGGTAGATGAGTCGCCACAATCACAATTCCTCCGTGTTTCCTATGTTCTGCGATGATATACTCAAGTAACTTTACACCCTCTTCGTCTAATGCAACTGAAGGTTCGTCTAGCAACCATATGGGGCGATCAATTGCCAGCAACCTGGCAATTTGTAGTCTTTTGCGCTGGCCCATAGAAAGCATCCTTGGTTTTTCTTTCGCTAATCTTCCTAGTCCCATCAACTCCACAGCAGCCATAGCCTTCCCTTCCTTGTTCTCAAGAAGTTCAAACCATTGCACATTGTTAAGAACTGTGAACTTATCATTAATGGCGTCCTTGAGAGAGAGCCAGTTAAGCTGAAGCTTATACTGGTGGAATATTGCGGATTGTTGAATGTCATGCCCATTCCAAAGGATTTGACCAGCAGAAGGACGTGAAAACCCAGCTAACATACGCAGGAAAGTTGTCTTCCCCGATCCATTTGCGCCTGTTAGCACAAGCGCCCCTCCATCATGAAGAGAGACATTCACATGACGCAGAACTTGCTGGGCATTTCTCATACAAGAGACATTATTCAGGAGGAGACGAGGGAGTGGGGGTCTTCTGTTCATAGCGTTTAACAATTGAAAAAAAAATAAAAAATAAAAACTGCCAAATGTGTTCAAACAGCAATTCCGAAATAATGCTTTATGATCCTTTGAATTATATTGATGATACAGTTAGCACAAGTCACAGCGTTTCCTGCACAAGCCTGCCACGAAATAGAAGAGAAAAAGGACAATTTCTCTGCTGAAGAGTAACTCAATCTTAACTACCCATAATGCAGAAACACCTATTAAAAATATTATAAGAATTACTTCTGATGTTTAAGCATTTTCTTCACTTCCAAATATAGATGAACCTTGAGGGTTGGACAAACATGAAATTGGATTATAATATAAGCACTATAACCCACAGCAAATCATATAAGCAGCAAGTTGCAATGCAAATAACAGTATGAGTCTATAACAATATGCAATAGTCTACGATCAAAGCTGACATAGATTGGTCACCAAACAAAATCAGAATGAAATCAAAATTTCAACACCAACCTATTGCAAAAAATCAGTAATAAATAATACCAAATCAGAGTCAGATTAAATTTAAGGATCAGATTCGGAGTGCCAAACAATAAAGATCAACCCTAAAAAAACAAAATATAAGTCAATGATTTGATGTGAGAAGAGAAAACGGAGGACCAACCTGGACGGCGACCACTGGTTTCACGGCATTGGAAGCTTCCCAGTGGTGGCGGCGTCGTTGGGGGCTGCGACTGCTGCTGCACCGCGGCGGCGACTGCTGGCCTGGCGTGAGAGGAACCAGGCGCCGCAGAGAGATAGAAGGTGAACGGAGAAGAAACAAAGCCTTTTTTCTCTTGTTTGAAAAGCCTGGTTACACTGTAGTCATGTTAAAAGAAACTAAGTTAAAAAAAACCTAAATATAAATCCCTCTTCTATTTTTTTAATAATTTTAATTAGTTTTAAATATGTATCCGAAAGATATCACTGCTAAAAATATTAAATAATACCAATAAAAATTAAAATGTTTCACAACTATAATTTTGATAGACTAGTTAACAACTCTCTTACAAAACTAATTTAGATCTAATAATTTTATGGAATTGAATTAAGTATCTATTATATTTGTTCTTCAATTTAAAAAAGCAAAGTTACATAAATTTGAAAGGGGTTCCTTCTCTTCTTTTTTCTGTAATTTCTTCAATTAATGGGTGATAATAAGACATTCTTTCTAATTCTTTTAATTATCACTTTGCAACTGCGTAATTAATTAAACAAAAGATGGGAGAAATAGGAAAATATGTATTTATTTTTGCAAACTAAATTCTTGTAATTTTATTAGGTTGTTTTACTTTAACTAATTTCTCCCTGGACTCCATCAAATTTGAGAAAAACTGTTTTATTATTTGATAAAAATGTTTTTCATATTGTTTCTTTTTGGAAATGTTTCTCGAACCTACTTTCAAGGAATTCTAAAATATATTTTTGAAAATGTTTTCTAAAATATAAATTTAGAAATAATTTTTTTGGAATGTTTTATATATATTTTGGAATGTGTTTTTCAAAGTAAAATAATGAATTAAATTGAGCATTTTATCTAATTGATAGGATGGGGACTCTTTCTTCTTACACCTTCATACCGTACCACCTCATATACTAAATATGAAAATACTGTTTTATTATTTTTTTTGTCATCTTAAGATGTTTTTGAATTTGAAAGTGTTCTTTAGTTCTATAAAATCCAAAACTCTTTTATTTATTTGAAATAAGCATATGGAATATGTCATCCGGTATCTGGATTACATAATCCAGAAATCAATATCATATTTAGAAAAAACTTTCGAATTATGTAATCTGAAAGCTAATTTAAAAAAAAAGCTTTTGGATACATAATTCAGAAACTAATATTATGTATAGAAAAAACTTCCAGATTATGTAATTCGAAAACTAATCACAAAAGGCTTTCAGATTACATAATCCAAAAACTAATTCTAGATCTAGAAAAAAACTTCCAGAATATTATGTAATTTAAAATATTAAAAAAATAGTATTTTTCAAAAAACTTACGGGGTGGCACAATAGGGTATGGAGGTGCAGGAAGAAGTTGCCTAGGGTGGGAGACTGGGCTGCTTCTTCCTGCACCTCCATACCTTCTTCTCTCACCTCCATAGATTTTTGTATTTCCAAAAATGCCCCTTTGTAATATTCCGGATTACATAATCCGGAAGTCATTTTTCAAATTTGTAATTAGCTTCCGGATTATATAATCCAGAAGTCTTTTTTCAGATGCATTATTACTTTCTGGATTACATAATCCGGAAGTCTTTTTTCAAATGCGTTTTCGGATTACATAATCCGGAAGTTACTCTATGGGGGTGGCACAAGAAGGACAAAAATGTATTTTCGTTTTGTGTATGGAGGTGCCAAAAGAAGATATGGAGGTGCAGGAAGAAACAGTCGGGAGACTGAAGTGCAGCAGCCCAAATACAAAGGCTTGAATCGATATTGTTAAATGACTAAAATGCCCTTTATTTTTAATCCGCACAAACTTTGCAAGCAGGACGTAATTGGAAAAAGAAAAACGGAGTTCCATATATAAAGTTTTAGCCATGACGAAGGTGAAGCAGATTAGGGTTTCTTTTTGCAGCCGCCACACTCCATTTCAGAAGGAGAACACTCGTTGATGGTGTTAAAGAACCCAAATCTCATTCATTCTTCTTATTTTCAACACCCTTTAACTCTTCTTACAATCTTAACTATCTTTCTCTCTGTCTCTCTACTCGAAGAGGCTGTGAAGATGGTTTCGGAGTGTGGATCCGATGGGTCGATCGCCGTCAAACATGGCTCGCCGGTGGCGTGGCGACTTAATCGGATGTTGGATTCCGTTGCAGCCATTAATGGCGGTGCTGTCTTTCGACGGCGGATCCCATTGTTTTACTATATCTGAGCCTCACTAAATCCATAAATTTTTTTTTAGAAATGTTAATGGAGAGCTTTTTAAAGTTTGCATTTGTTCTTTTGATTTATCTTTAAAACCAATATTTAGTGCTATGCTACACGGGAATGTTTGTATTATAAAATTAAAAATTTATAATTTTTTTTGCTTTAAATAATATTTTTAAATATTTAAATTGTTCCTTGAATTATTATAAATAATTTTTATTTATTTTAAAAAATGGTTAAAGTATAATTTAGAAATTAAGCCTAAAAAGATAAATTGCAATAGATAAAGGATGACTAGGTTAATTATATAACTAACATGTAAAATGGACTAATATTAAGGATTTTCATCAAATATATAATTAAAATTTTACATGGAATTTAATTAAATGAATAATACATCACTATTTCAAAAAGCAAAACCTAAATTTAAGTTTTCTTTTAATTAAGTCAAAAATAATTTCAAACAAAAACGGATTTTCCCTCAGCACAAATCTCATTATATAAGAGAAAATAGACTCAAGAGAATTTAAAAAATTACCTTTATTTAAGCGATTATCGTTTGAGTGAAAAAGTGCAAATTAATAGTTCATAAAAAAAAATCCTTATTATTTTCACCAAAAATTCACATTCAAACTTAAATTCCTTAATTTCTGTCACAATAAAATAATAATACTTTGCTCATAGTAACTCTAATTGAATTTTTATATCAACGTATATATTCAATTATTTATAGTTTTTAAACCAATTTTAACATTCATATTCAATATCAAAACTTACAAATCTTATACTTCAAATAAATCATAATACAATTCAAATAATACAATATTTTACACTATATAAAATCAACAAAATCATCTCTTTCACATTTAATTTCAATCAACACACTACTTTATTCAAAAACAAATAATTGTGCAAGAAGATTTGAAACTATTAACCACATCATCCTCATATCCAAATATCTATGGTTTTATTGAAAATTAAAACTATTGACTTTGAATATGTGTACTCACAATGAGCTCCAAACCTATAAGATGTAATGATACCTTAACCTGCAAGAATCATCCTGATCAATAATCTAAACATATCAATGAAACTTTGAACTATGGACTAAGTTTGAAGCTAAAAATAGTACATGCAAAACATATGCAAAAAAACAATCTAAAATATTCAAAACTGACTTTAAAAAAAGAGGGAAAAATAACTTATTCTAACTAAACTTCTGATTGAGTAGTTTTGTAGTATTAAGTATTAGGAATCCAATGGTAGACTCCGATTGTTAATTTGATAAGCGATGAAATCAAAAACTTAAGAAAGAAGGTAAAAAAAAAAAAAATAATAATTATAAAAAATAATTATTATTTTAAAATGAGATATGAATAATTGATTTTTCTATTTATATATAATTTTTATTTTCATAATAAAATATCCAGTATCATCACTTTTATTCTAAAACTATTTATGTATTTCTTTTATCACCATAATTTTATTTTAAATTATTAAACTATTTTTACTTTATTTGATATTATAATTTAAATTTAAAATTTATACAATTGTATTGTATTTCTTATTATTTAAATCATAAGAGAGAAATATGTGTCATTTTAACATTTAAATATTGGTAATATCATATTTATTTTACTATAATTTTATTTTTTTACAAAACATATTTAGATTAATACAACAAATACAAATATAGTTGTCACTTAATGGAAGAAAAATAAAACACACATATCATATATTAAAAAGAGAGTATACTTATTTACATAAAGAATAAAGATAAATATTACACCATCTTATTCTCATATATCCATTTGTAATTATTAAATGTATTAATATATATTTTATCATTATGAAAAAATATTCATTAAGGATTAAAATTCTTTATATAATTAAAAACTCACTGTAGAAAAATTAGGATTGATTTATTTAATATGTTAGTTAGATTTAATTATTTTTAATCAATTACAATCTAAAGTATTTTCCTTTAGTTTTCAAGGTTCACAAATATATTTTAATTTCTCGTATTTAAAAATATTTTTAGTCTTTAAATATTAAATTTTAAAAAGATAAAATTAGTTTGAAATTTTTATTTTTTTAAAAAAAGGTAAGAGAACCCCTTCATTTTCTCTATCATACCAGTAAGTTTGTTTTAGGTTCCTAAGTTTTAGAGTGATTCCCCAACTTCAATACTAATTTCGTTGAGATAAAAGATCATAGGTAAAAGAAATTATCTATGTTTTTTTTATATAATAAGTTAATCTATAAATTGTATGTATGTTAGGATATAAAGTTAGTTAAATTGAATTTGTTTATGAGTTTGAATAGTGGAGGTTGAGATTGTAGTGAAATGATTTGAAAAACGAGGTTTGAACGAATTTTAGTATGGATAAATCTTTTTGAATGATTTAGAAGTTACATGGTTGGATTGTTTTTTTAAATGATATTTAAAAAAATATATTAATTAAATTTACTTCTTTCTCTTTGTTTTCTTCTTATATATTCAATAACAAGTTGATTATATACGATTTCTTTTTATAAATATAAAATGAATATTAGTTAGTATATTTAATTGAATTGTGAAATTTCTAAATGATATGAATTGACATGAATGATGGAATGAATATGAATTTGAGACATATATGTGATTGATTTGAAAATCTTAAATAATGTATGAGTGGTTGATATGTATTGCATGTGAATGATATGCATCATACAAGTAAGGTGACAATGAAATTATACGAGATTGAAATCATACATTTGAGATCCGGATAATGTATGAATCGGTGATTGGTTTGGTATTAAGTATTAACATTTATGTTTAACAGATATCCTCTAAGTTCACTAATGATCTAAGTAACGTAGACTAAAATATCAAGTGGTGAGGAGCCGATGAGAGAGTTCATTCTCACTGGGTCCCGCCATAGACATTTGGTTGTAAAAAGCGATTTTTTACAAGCAAATTTACCCTGATTCTTTATCTTATATTTGCCTGTAAATTAAAGCCATAAATATTGGATCAGGGGTAGAACCTACTTAGTACAAGTCTTTCATAATTTTATTTTCGATAGCTTACCCTTACATGTGTTGTGTTGTCTGTGTATGAATTGTAATGACAGTACTATGTACACGAAAATATATATATATATATATATATATATATATATATATATATATATATATATATATATATATATATATATATATATATAAAGAGAG
>Ga0123342_1005536_pt1 | contig 18212 bp, 15 predicted proteins | sample Turbeawhitnodule_FD_89960 | JGI IMG/M metagenome (GOLD analysis project Ga0123342, IMG submission 89960) | Root nodule microbial communities of legume samples collected from Mexico - Turtle bean Mexico white nodule | ecosystem: Host-associated > Plants > Roots > Nodule | place: Mexico: Nepantla...
ATAAATTGAGTTATGCATTAAGAAACTTCTCTAGTTTCATATTTTACACAGATCATCCCTTGTCAGCTTCTTTTTACCTAGTATGGAGTAAAATCTGTGATTGCAAAATACACATGCGCACACACCGGGTGCACGTAGATATAGATTTTGCAAGTCATCGGAGTTTATTGCATAATTTTAATCTAGAGGGGTGGAGGCATATTTCAATAATACCTTGGGAAAAGGATTATTGACTCAAACTTGTCTTAACATTATTCTCTAAGGAAAAAAAATGGAGATAAGAGTCCAGAGATATTTCAGAATAGAAGCGCAGAATTTTGAAAATTTAGTAGAATACCTGCGGATTCAACACGTGCATGTGACGTAGAATATCATCCTAACATTCAAATGAAATTGTCAATAGATTTTTCCATTTATTAGTGAAGGAATAAAAATTATAAAACTAGATTTCCATTGCATCTCAAGTTATTATTTATTACGTAATCACTTCTTTTTAATACAAGTACTGCCATCAATCTGCATCATAACTTCTATTTCAATATTTTTCATTATAATATTTATATAGCATTCTTGCAAACAGGTGGTTTGCTCTGTTATTACATTACTGTTTTTCTTATCATTTTCCATTTGCAACAATAAATGATGCATGATTCGGGGTAATTATAAAGAAAACAATTAGCAGCATGCATCAAATTATCAAAACTTGAATCCTTCACTCCTTGCTATGAATGAAATAAAATCTTGCTGAATAGTTGTTATTAGGGTAGATTAATTTTCTTTCCTATACTTCCCCTATTTCCCCGTTTTATGTTAAGTCTCCCTATTTCCTTTGGCAGTTTGCTGAAAAGTTTGTATCACAAGGACGTTATACTTTGGGTGAACCTTCCAAAGGAACTACATACTCAACCTTTTTTAAAGAAACAGGTATATTGGGGTGTGAAACAATTGGAGTTACCATTCAGCATAACTCTATAAAGCACGTACACAGACACTAGTAATGCTTAAAAGTACAAGACACTGTAACACATCTACACTCATCATAAAACATAAATAATCTACTATATCTATATTATATAATAAAGAAACTACTGGTCTCTAGGCATTGAAATAAAAACACCTATATATAAAAGGGTAGTGTGAAATTGAAACACTGGAATGCAACCAAAATCGATAATGTATCACTGAGACTTTGTCGAGCTGTAAATCTTACACCAAAGATGAAGAACTGAGAAGTTGGATGCCAAATCTCACACCAGAGATGAAGGAAATAAGGATGAAGGCATACACAAGAAGTATTTTAAGCAATCTGTCTCTTTCGAAAAATTTGAAATTTGTTAAATTTTTAAATTAAAATTAGATAGTGTTGTAGTGATGCCTTCTTTTCATTAAAGCCAAAAAATATTTTTTTAAATCGGACACTACAAGTGTGTCTAACATGTGTTGTGCGGCTGTTAGTGTCTAATACTTGAAGATGCCTGTGAATAGCAATGTCCGTGTTTCTGAGGCAGAACGATAAGATTGAAATTGATGAAGAAAGCCCAGCAGTAGAGGAGGCTGTGTACTAACATGAAGTAGATATAATCCTCCAATATTCATCGTAACAACCTTTATTGCTGTTTTTCTCTCTTCTTTGTAAAATCACCCATCAGACAGTAAGTTGCTGATGTCTGATCCAAAATCAACAAAAGATTCAAGTTTTTCACAAAAGATTCAAGTTTTTCACAAAAGACTGTTGAACTCCAAGGCCTTAAAACTTCGTACAGATTAAATGGGAAAAACATTCTCAAACAGTCCCAAGCTGTGTGGACCTATCTCAAGGGAAACGGGTGCCTTTGTCATATCCTTGAAAAGGGTTCAAGTAAGGAGAATCCAACGTTTTCTTCATGGGATGAAAAAGATTCCATGGAGCCCAACATCACTGACACATGTATGTTTCATAATACAAAGAAGGATACAAGGGTTCTCGCACATATTTTAAGGCAAATGGTGCAGCTCAAGTGTTTTGAGATAAAAGTAAAAGATGTTGCTGTTAAACAAAGAACCAAAGGGGTAACAGAGTATGCCACTTGACTGCAGAATTTCTGGCTAGAGTTTATCCATTATCGAGTCTTTGGAATGAAGTATACAGAGGATGCAACCCTTTTAAAGAACATCACAGAAAAGGATTGGTTGGGTATATGATTTTTTGGCTGGATAAACCTAGAAATTGATCAGGTCAGGGTTCAAATTCTTGGACAAAGGGAAACACCATCCCTAGAGGGAACCATTTCCATTGTTTGTGCAAAAGAAAGTAGGAGAAATATCACGCTTGAGATCCAAGTTGTGGATGTGTCTGCTTTGGTTGCTAAACCAGAAAGGAAAGAGACAAAACATCAAACTCAGTGGAAAGAAAACAAAGATAATGTATGGTACACTTATTGTAAGAAGCCAAGACACAAAAAGGAGAAATGTTGGAAGCTGCATGGCAAACCTCCATGAAAGCAACAGGTGGACATGGACGGATAAAAAAACCTCAAGCTCACATGGTAAAACAATCAGAGAATGAAGAAAATTCAAGGGAGGATTCAATAATGAGGAGACAAAAAGACCTATTAGGAACTACTAGACAAAAAGAAACTCTCTGAATTGTGCTCTTGCTCTATCAGGTAATGTTTCTTGTATGAGTGTCTCAAATAGTGGTAACTATTGGATTGTGGATTTGAGAGCTATGGATCATATGGCATACTCGTATAAACTTTTGTCCATCTTTTTGTCTTTCTTCGGTGAAATGAAGAATCAAATTGGAAAATTTGATACAATTCTTTGTAGTGACAAGCCCAAAGAATATTATTACCCTAATTTCTCCTCTTTTGGTAATGATGGAAACATTTGTATAGAAGGTTATGAGTGGCAGGATGACTTAAGTGGAGAAATGCATAGAAAGTAATTAGTGATCGCATAATACCCGACAGGGTGAAATACAAGTTTTATTGGATGGCTATGTCTAACTACACTATATGGCAGTGAATTCTAAGCTTTAAAGGGACACTAGAGAAAAGTAGTTCTAGCCAGTACGTATGATGGTGAATGAGTGATGTGGGGTTGATTTCTACACTGCCATCTTTGACATTGCGGTCACTGATGTGAAGCGCAGCTCTTGGCCCACCAACAGCCTCAACAATGGCAATGTTGACAATAGGGAGGGTGGTAACACCTATGTATGGCAGCTGAAGAAAACAGGCAAAGCTATGTCGGATCAGGTGCTCCGTGCCAAGTTGAATTGAAAGGGAACAGTGATCTTATTAATTTTTTAACCTAATTACATTATTCAATCTCCTTTTACATAAAGGCTGATAAATAAGAAAATAAGGCAAAACTTCTCAAGATATTTTATTATTACAATATGTTGCAACCAAAAAAATAAGTTAGAGGACCAAATTGAATAAGAGCACAAGGTTAAGGAAGGAATTGAAGCTTTAAATAAACAGACAAAGAGTATATTTTAGTTTTAAATAGATCATTATGATAAAAATGATAACATCATACTCCAAATTATTGCAACTAAAGAAATTGAATTAGTCTCAATCCCTACAAATTGAGTTAATAGGAGAAAGAAAGTATGCAGGAAGAATGTTAAGACCTAAGATGTTGCTAGTGTACCATGTCAATAAAATAAAGTCCCATATTTTCTGAATAAGTTAACCTAATTCGTTTGTAAAGGATAAAAACTCAGGTTGTAAATAAGAAAAAAACAAATCATTTTTCATTGGCCCCTCTTAATATTTATATGAAAGAACACTCACAGCAGAGCTGATCACGTTTCAAAGTTTAATGAAATATTAAATATATTAAATAAAAAAGCATTGCAGTGTTTGCATACCTCCAACATCCCTGGGTTTTGCATCACTATCCCAAGAACACGACGTCTAAGTCCTCTGTAAACAATGTTGTTGATGGTCCCATTTCCATTGATCCATGGTAATATTGGCATGCACGATTCACCCAAAGAAAATTTTAGAGTTTCTTTCTGATGATTGACTCTGCATAAGCCAAGTCTATCTTGCTTACAGCTTTCATTCCTATCACAAGCTTGATTTATTGTCACTCCTTCCGCGTTATCAATAGTAATCTTTCTATCGCTCAGAGTATGAACAGAAGAAGTATCCCTTTTATCTGATTCATAATGCTCACATGTGAGATCACTCTTCTCAATAGTTTTTCTTGAGGAAGGTTGTACATCGTGACGAAAATGAGATGGCAAAAAATACTTGTGACGGTATAGGACATCAACAACACATACAGTATCATAAGCATTAACCTATACAGTAAAGAGAATATTGTTATAGAAAATGGTGGGAAAGAAACAAATTAGAAAAATAAAATGAAGGATTTTAAACCAGTCTGAGAATAAGTTATTATGAATTTCTGCAAAAACCTTTCAATTTCAGAGGGAAAAGTCTCAAATTACTACTACTTCAGCAATATATATACACGTGCATACACCTGCATGCGTGTGGGTGTGCACATGGAATCTGGTAGAAGAGTATGATCACATTTATTTTATATATTTTATAGCAACAAATTTTGAATTAATTAATTCATATACATCAAGAATTATGTGCATTTATTTCTATTATAGGAAATTAATTTTTCTGTTTATTTCCATATTTGTAGCAGAATCAGTATTTTAATTCTGCATAAGTATTTCCTATTGTTCATTAGTAAATTGACCTGTGACATGGATTGTCGTGTTACTTTTGACTCCTCTAGTTGCAAGTTTCAGGAATTAACATTGGGAAGGATCATTGGCAGTTCTAAAGAATTTGGTGGTCTCTACTTCTTTGAAGATGGATCTAACTCATGTGGACAAACTCAGCAAGTCATATAGAGACTTGCGTAGGTGACATACCATATTAGATGACTCCCCGTAAGCAACAAATCCAGGAGGTTTCTTCATGTAGACATTTTCGTCAAGGTCTCCATGTAGAAATGCATGATGTTAAGCTTAAACAAATTTCAGTGGTGAATAGTAGCAACGGAAAGAGAAGTTGAATAGGTGTCATTTTGGCAACAGGGGAGAAAGTGTCAATATAATCTTAGTTGTGCATTTTTGTGAATCCTTTGGCAACCAAATGAACTTTATAACAACCAATGTGATCATCGGGTCTTGTTTTAAGATTATACAACAATTGATTGGCCAGTTGGAAGAGGAACTAATTATCAAGTCCCACTACTATGAAGGATGCATGTATCATCAATCATCGTTTGTAGCCACTCCAAGTGAGGCAAAACTTCACCTGAAGACTTAGGAGTAGGAATAGAAGATAATGAAGACAAACAAGTATATTGTATAAGGGAAGGCCATGATAATTGAATATAGAAAACACTTCCAATGGACTCTTCATTAACCAAATCCAAGTACATTTCGAACAATCATCAATAAAGGTAAGAAAATATTTAAAACCAAAAGGAGTAAAAGTACACGCAGGACCCCAGATATCAGAGTGAACTAAAAAAAGGGAGACAAAAATCATTTATTAAGACTAATAGTACAAGAATGACAAACATGTTTTCCTAATTGACATGACTCAATCCAAAGTAGACAAACATTTTAAACTTGGAACTATCTTTAAAAAATTTCTCAGCTTATTCCCTATTTATAACATAATCAATATTTTAATTCTCCATAAATACCCAATGTACTATGATTCTGAACAATTTAGAAGAATAAAAATATACTTTAATCATCTAATATATATACCACATTCAACAAACTAAGAAAGATACAAAGATTCAATAAAGGCATATGATAACAATATTAGGAAATATATAAAATAAACAATCTATCAATGCATAAAGAAGCACACCTACATAGCCCAACAGTTTCTAAAAGTTCAGAAATATTTTAGTCCACGTGTGTTTATATTGACTCAGAACATATATCACAAACCCCAAATCCTAGATCTGGTTTTAAATTGAAATTGAAGAACAAATCACAAGTTACATTAAATAATGGGTTGTGTTTGAACATGATTTTGGGTCTCAAACCCTTGTTTGAGTAGAAAGGGGAAATAGTTGTTTTTCATTGGGTCAAACCATGAGTGAAAGCAGACAGGCATTCTTTAAACTATTGAAACAAGGAAAGAGGGAGGAACCTTTAACGTTTTCCCAAATGCTTGTAGAGCATCAACAATCAAGCCATCTACCTTAGCTCCTGAAAGACACCCAAAGAAAAATAAACAATCTCAAGTTTAAGTAATTGAAAAACTTTATATATTTTAGTAGATTTCAAGTCAATTTATACACCGCTAAATCTCTGTATATATACCTGGAAGGTTTATAATCTTGGAAATTTCTCCCATGCTTAATCCTTGGTCACCAGCCTTTTGAATGGCAGCATAAACAACCTTGAAGACCTCTGCACAAATGCCATATCCATGTTCTTGATTGGAATACTCTAACAGCAATCGTCGTGCATAACCTGCCATAGCTTCCCAGGGTGATTCAGTGTGATTTTCTTCCAGAGGTTTGGGGTCACAAGATTTAACTATTTCCAACATATAGTCACAAAGAAAATAATCGCAACTTTGGCCAATGTTTAATTGTAAATGACCCCTAAAAGGTTGGCCATTGTTATCATTATCCTTGAAAAAATTTAAAATATCAGCTTTGGATATTGTTGTTTGGTATGCAGAAATGGCGATACCGGGAAAACCTTTTTCCCGACGAGAAATAATTTCACCTTCTACACCAAACAAGGATTTTGATTTTTTAGCTTTATCACCATATGAAGACTCAATAGCATCAAATTTACGCTTTGCACTTCTCAAATCCTCAGCCTCTCCAACACCGTTATCTGGTAGGCTTGGCAAAATTAAAATGTCACCTGAAGAGACTAAAGCAAACAAATGAAAAATGTCCCCACATTTTAAATCTTCAGAAATTTTGGCACCCCCTTCTGTGAGGTCTTCGCCTCTTTCCTTCAGCCACGCAGCAAATTTAACAGCTTGCTTTCCAGTATTAAATGGAAACGGTGACTTCGAAACACTTTGCAAGAACTGCTGTGAAAGTTCAAAACGTTCACTGCCAGTGCCCCCAACCTGTCAAATGATGATGTAATTAAACTTGTAGAGAAACATGCTTAGGCACACACACGACTAAAAGAATTCCATATCAAAAAGAAGTCAGAGCAAGAAATTTTCTGAAAACTATAAATATTGTGTTTATTTCTTGTCATTCTCAACCTGATAGAATCAGTTTACATACTTCAATCAAACTTGCAATGAAAGATAACCTAACTAATTGACTAATAGAAAACCAGTAGTAAGACTATGAAGAAGTGTACAAGTAGTCCCAAAAGATGTTTCTTTTAGTATTCCACTACTCTATTTTGTTGATTGGTATTAAGGACATTAAGTTTGATGAACAAGAAATACTATTGGAGATGCCATTACCAGCTAGAATTGGTGAGACAATTATTCACAGGCATTGTCCCTAAAATAGAGAACTTTATAAGGTATAGCAAAATTATGAAAACTTGATATACTGCCATATGAATACTACTTTTCTTTATTACTCTATTACAAACACATTTAATTTGTTTGTACAAAATAGTAACTAGTAAAAGAGAGGAGAAAGAGAAAAACAATTTGAGTAATATAGAATCCTAAGAGTGAAGTGTCAAATTAAATAAATGGGAACAATACCAGAAAAATATCATAAAATTTTTGGCCGCTCATGGAACAAGGAATGACCAAGGGGGGTTGCTTGAAATAGTTTTACCGTCTCCAGAAGTCTAGAGCAACATCCATAAAAATGTCAAGATCACATCAGAGAACACCTATTCCACTCATGGCTAAACTTGCAAAGAAATGATTTGGCCACAGCCCTAACATACCAAATCTAAACGACATTGTTTTATTTATTTATTAGTTTAGCAACTTGTATTTTAGTTTCAACACAGACTATTCAACTTTGACTTCAGACCATCATTTTAACCTTGATATTTAAGTAATTCCTAGTATCAAATAAAAAATATTCATTTGTTATGATTATTACATATATTCCAACCGACGTTTAATATCTTTTTATCACAATATCTATTATAAAAATAGTAAAACATGTTCTAGTTTTTCAAATACAAATATTTATTTAATATATATAGTAAATTTAATAGAAGAATATTTATTAAAATAATTTTAGTATATAACAGTTTAATAGCATAATATTTATAGTAAATTTAAATATTATTCTCATAACAATTTCTAACTAAACTTGTACATTTCATGTTCTAAGTTAATTTTTTAGTTATTGATCATAGATATGTTCTTTAATGTCTTAGTTTACATATGCTACACCTTATTACTAATCATGAATCTTATGGTTCACGATTTTATTTGCAATCCAAATAATGGGTCATTTGATTCATGATTTGAATCCTTATTCAACTATCTTGAACCTAAAAATTAAGAACAGTGACCCTGATAAGATTTATCTTCATTGGGATTTAATTGAGTATGTGACTACCAATCAATGACTTTGATATGAATTCCATAGCTCAAATAAGTATTATTTCAAATATACAAGCACGTTTCACCTAGCTTGGGGGAATGTAGGAACTTTTAACTTGGTATAAATATAAACATATTTTAATCCATACTCTATATTTTAGGAAACCTTTGTACACGTGGAAAGAATTTGGTGAATCATGGTACTAATAGTAATAATCAGTCTACATGTGAATATTTATAACCTGTACAGCCTTCAACAGAATGGAATCCGATTCTAAGGCTAACATACACGATTTAATTTCTTAATCAGCTATAAATCAGTAACAGTATCTCTCATTCACATGGGCTTAATTATAATACTAACAACAAGAATACAAACATTTTCTCACCAAGTTAAGTTAACATTGACACAAGATTATCTTGGAAGCGACCCTATAACCACATGGCATATCCTTTTCAACAGGTTAAGCTGCAACTTTCTTGTAAGATAAAGACTACTTCATTTACAAAAACTATACACACCCAGAAATAGTTTGATATTGCATTCCAGAGACAATTCGTAAAATATGGGCAAAATTATATGGAAACATAATAATCAGTGTATGCATTACCAGGCGTATGGAAACATAATAATCAGTATATGCATTACCAGCCTTCTCGCTATTTCACAAGATGACAAATGTAAAGATGACTATATTAACTAACAGCACAAAGACAAGTTAAGCACATAACAAATCAAATCAAATCCTTTTATGATGCATTTAATAAAACCAATGAGATTGGGAACACCTTACCATAATTTTTTTCTCTCTAAGATAGTTAAAAGCAGCAAATAGATCATGTTCTGAGTATCGGTGAAGAATATCTGCTAGTAAATTTGGTGGCTGAGGACCAGTTGAGGTGCTTAAAAAAACAAGTTTAAATAGCTCTACAGCATTTGAAATAGCTAATGATTCGTTTACTTGTCCATAAACATTAGCCATGTTCTTCAGAAACCCGGTAAATTTTTTATCAAGTCGCTGCCGACGTGATCTTTGGGAGGACAACGAATGGGCCTTCCCACGATGACTCCGAACAATTTCACAAGGGATAGCTGATGTAATTTCTGCATTTTCTTGAGATTCCTGTCAAAGAAGATTTTTGTAGTCATTGTGTCAGACATTTTTCAGAATACCTGAAGACTATGGAACATAAATTGTAAAAAAAAGGAAAAAATTCCTCTGAGAAGGATAAAGAGAAGAGAGCAAAATGAAAATTTAGAAATTCAAACTTAAAACACAAGATTCAGCAAGAAATATGTTAAGTCTTCTTTAGATACTCAGAAACAATGACTTCACACAACTGTTGTTAAAATCTTAGAGAATTACATAGCCATCAGCATTCAGACTTGCATCTGAGCACCCTTCATATTGCATTTGACCCTTTTGGGAGGAGGCATCCAGCTTAGCTATAATCTTGCAGCGAAGAATCTCCTCAAGGGCTGTCTTGATAGTTTTGTTCTCAAAGTCATCCCAAGCTTCTCTGTTTAGACTTCTCGTTTGAATTTCAACATCTGGACTATTATTTGAGATACCTTCGTAGGGCTGGGAACGCACAAACTGTTTGCATTCATCTGAGTTTAATGACATGTTCTGATACTTCTGCAGATGTTTTGCATATCGTTCACTAAGTATGTTACAGAGTTTATTCACGGCTGTCCGAAATCTCAAGTTACCATTCAACAAAGTCATTCTTTCCATACAAGCAGTTGGAGAAGTTGGTAGATCAGAAATTGACTTCCAATATACACGACTTTTGGCACCAAGAACAGCACGGTGTTTAACATATTGGATCACCAACTGCCTGAAATGATATAAAATCATGCATACTCAGACCACAAAAATAATAATATATTCATGGCCTTACAGGAGAGACAGACAACTAGTAATCTGAATTACAACAAATATGCCTCAACTTACACAATAATAGAATGGACACAGACAGGGAGGAAAAGTACTTGTTATCTTATTAAATACTAATCCTTGACACTCTTAAGCTATTTATACATTATAATTCAAGCCAATATTTTTAAAAAAAATCTGGTTAATGAAAAATTGTTTCATTAAATCGGCATTCATATCAATTAAAAGTAATTTATTTAGCTTTTATCCTTTCTTTGCAAGTTAATCACAATTCTTAAAATAACTATTCGACATCAATTAGAGTCACAATAGTTTTTGTCAGAAGTTATCACAAAAATATGCATGACAAAAAACTCTTGATTTAAGTTTGCATTACAGGTTCCACTAATAATGCTAACAAAATAAGCAAGAAAAAGAGATGAATTATTTAATTCAATTTGGCTTTAATATATAAATGGTTCATGTTCAGAGAGTCGTCATTTCCATACCTAATCTAAAATAAAATAATTATGTCACTTGAGATTTAGCATGTTCCTAAAACTTCTGTTACCTCTCAGTTTTGTTTGACCAACTGAATCTTCTACGACGTGTAGGCTTCATTTTCTTTAAGACACCCTGGTTAATGAGGGGGGTACAGTCTTCAGGTGTACTTCCCTCAAATTCTTCCATGCCTGTGGCACAGTCTCCTGACTGCACATCCAAATTATGTGATTGTTCAATGTGCATATCCACAACATCAGTTAATGCATCAATTCTGGCATGTTTTGCGGGCCTGAGCTCGGTGAATTTATTTTTCCTACGACAAGATGAATCACCCATGCCTTCAGGTGAATTATCCTGTTTCTCCTCATCTTTGAACTGACTAACAAAATGGCGACGGCGCTTACAAGAATACATGCTAAGTACCTATAAGTGGCATTAATAGGAAAGAATTGCAAGAGTCACTCATTTTGAAATCGTGCAACTTAAACTTTTATTAAAATAAAAAATAAAAAACACTTTTCTCATTTAGAAATTTTAAATTATGAGAGTTCATTTCCATTTACATTTCTCAGTATAGTCTCAAACTATAAGCAGCAACAAGTTCAAAAAACGAAGTGTACGAGAAATTTCATCCAATATTAAAGCCATTAATTTCCTTCCATAAATAAGGTTTCTTGTGAACTACAACTACACAATCATGCTTTCTTAGAAAAATGTAAAAAAATAATAATATTATTTTGGGGGAAACATATTAAAACGACTAACCTGCCCATCTGGAACTATAACACTTTGATTTTTCTGAATATCCTCCATTACAAGTATCAATTCATCATTTTTCTGATGTGAAGTACTTTTCCTGGGAAGAAATGTTCGTATCCTATCTTCAATTTCATCAAATAACTCTGGAGATAGACTCGTGGATGGACGCACTACCACACAAACTTTTGTGCTCAAATATTCAAAAATAACAGGTGAATATACTTTTATGCATTTGACCAGCACTTGTTTTTTAAGTATGCTTAATATTCCATCAATAGTGTTGGGATCCACTTTTGTAGGCTTATCCTTCTCAAAGCTACTAAGCCACCTGTTTAGTTCAGGTTTCAAAATGAACCTTTCATCCTGCATGCCGAAAAATGCAAAAAAAATGACTTAGGGAAGTCGAATATAAATTTTAAGGAAAACAATATTTAGTTTATTTGCAATATGATTAGGAACGGGAAGAAAGACAAACCTTTAGTCTTTCAAGTATCCTATTTGCCCTTTGAGTGTCATCCACACTTAAAGAAAAATTTGCATGGCCAGCAAGTTCCTCACTGGCAGTCGAAGCCACAAGTTCGGGTTTAAGTTCAATTTCTGGTTCAAGTTTGAAATTAGAAGACCAAACTCGATATGTCTTAGATTTTAGGCATTGTTCTTCCCTTACTATCATTTTAAATCTACCGCAAAAATCTACAAATGGAATGGTGCTTTTTTTCAGTTCAATCCCAAGTCTCTCACATATCTGTTTACAAAAAACACCCAATATATTCTAAATGAAAAGGCAACAATATTCAAATTTAAGGAATCATCAGGAAGAAGCAACACTAATAAACAAATCTTCACTTGAAGCCAGAAAGATTAAAAAAAATGGAGCTCATTTTAGTCAAAAGAGTTCACAAGTGAATAAAGGAGACAAACAAAATGAGAAAGTTGGTCCAGAGGTAGATATAATGTATTACATGTAAAATATTTGTGGTATAGCAAATTTAAATCCCACACCTTTTCTTCATCTTAATTCGTCAATTTCATGAACAACATAAATTAACTCTAACTTTTGTTTATTCTTTCTTTTCTCCTGCAATTGACATATGTTCATGTCTTACCAAAGAGCATAATATAAGAATAAAAATAGTACCTCCTTCAAAGTAATGCCACAAGATCCTGCAGCATCAATAATATCAAAAATTTGATGCTCCGTGGGAAGCTCCACAAGCTGATCAATAACTTGACATGTTTTTCCAGAGTTCAACTTTTTATCTTCATTTCCAGATCCAGCAGTTATTGGGTCAAGAAGCTGCAGGCAAGTTTCAATCTGCAAACACATAAAAACTTACATTTAGATTACAAACAGAACAAAGTTATGCCTAAGAGGTGGGAGGGGGGAATTGGCTGGCTGACCCACTGAAAGTACAAAATGTTCAATTGATATGAAGTGTACCAATGTAATCATGAGATTATCAATCTATATTAATCTAAAAGATTGAGACTAGGAGCTAAAAAAAGAGATTTGGTTACTCAGACAATAAATAATATTAATCTCATGCCATAGATAAGGGAGAATTTGTCATCGCTGACATGTTTTTTGAAAGGATTGTGTTAAAGCCCATAACCACCACAACCAAGTTTTATGTTTTCAGGCAATCTTGCAACAGTAAAAATGTCATACTTAGAAATTAAATGGAAAAAATGATACATTGCAAACCCTAACAATCTGTTTTTACCCTTAATGTGACTGTTTATTTATTAGTTATTTTTCACATAATAATGTGATGGAAAAGTTGAATCTCCTTCCCATGAGATGAAGATGATTTGTAATGCTTGCCAAGAAAGACAATGCAAAGACAATTGTAATATACAGCTGAGACTAAAAATTCATCAAAATGAGACGTAAAAGTAATGATACAGTGTAAGCTAACCAACCTTGCCATTCACCTTAGCAAAAAACTGCTCCACAATACCATCTGCATTCAACCTTTGAGTAATCTGGTTGCACAAGAGCAATAAGGCAAATCTGAAAATAGCTGAATACATAATTATAATTTGGTAAGTTCAAAGTCAGAAAAGCAATACTTGATTCCAAGCCCTTCGTTTTGGACGAAATCCACAGTAACCAAGATCCTTCCTAATATCCGACACAAGAAGAACCTTGAAGAAAAAGATAACAGTAAAAACGTGAGCATAAATGATGATATTAGCTGGTCTGGTTGGTAACTTCAAAGAGAATTGAAGGAAAATGAACCTTGCCTTTGGCTTTTGCAAGTTTGTCACAAACAGCTTTCATTTGAGGTGAGTAATCATCCTTTAGATGAACGTCTGTTTGAAACGTGGTTCCATCTGCAAGATGTTTCGCATAGCAACGAAGGAACACTAAATTGGTAGTTACAGATGAATAATTTTCAGACTCACCAAAACTGGAGATTCGCTTCTTCCTCTCAATCGCAGAGCGCTTGACGATTAAACCTCGACACTCAAGACTCCTCAACACATAGTGGAATTTATTGGCATCGATGTTCAACCGTTTAGCAAGCCGAGTTTGAGTAATACCATTTCTTCTAGCTTTAGCGAGAAGGTGAAGCACGCGCGTTTGAGCATGTTGAATTGATTGCGATTCGTATAGACCGAGAAAGTTGTGAACAAGGCTCGATTGAGGAAACACCTTCAAATTGAGGTTCTCAGCATCCTCCAATTCCGATGAAGATGGCGGTGGTTCAAAACGGAGAACCGGAATGCGGAGCAGGTTCGTCCATAAGGCTCTTTTCACGTTGCGATTGAGATTGAGATTGGTGGAAGAGAAACTCGGTGAGCCTTGCAGTTTCTCCCATAAGCCTGCAAGAGTTACGCCATCTTCAATCCCACCACAGATCTCTTCCACCGCCGCATTCACGACGGAGTCCATTATCTTCTCCACACTCTAGTTACTCATCTGATAACATCAAACAATGCCCAATTCCACACTCTACTCCATTAATGGAGTTTGATTTAAATCTCTATTATATTTTAAAAAAATTACAACAGTTTTTAAACGTATAACAATTTTAAATTTTAAATATATTTTCATCTCTTTAGTTCTAGAACGATTATTTTCCTTTTTGAAATATTTTTATTCTTAACTTTACATCTTCTATCAATCACACTATAATATTAAATTGATTAAGTTATTTTATCATTATAAAATTATTTTTAATTCTAGATACCTATATAATAATTATAAAAATAATATCTATACCTTTATACCTATTAACTGCTTTTAATTTTTTTTTTCTATTTTATCTTTATATTAATATTTATTTTTATTATTGTATTATGGTCATTGTGTCATTTCTTATTCTCCTCTTAACTGTTCTTAATTTTTTTTTCCATTTTATCCTTACTTAATAATTTATTGTATTAATTTAATTTATTTTGGTTATTTGGACATTTTATAATTTCAAAAATTAATAAAATAATTTTTTAATTTATTTTATTTGTTATTTTTTAACTAGAGAATGGAGATGGTGGAGAGATTGATTAGTTACTTTTCTGTTTTAAAGATCTTCTTCTCTATTAAATAATGTAATATTTTGTTGACCACTCTAGCAGGAGGGTGAAAATTTGTTACGTTACTTTTCTGATTTAAACTGATATTTTTTTTTATTAAAATTGATTTAAGAAAGAGATTTTATGATTCTCCACTAACACATAACCGATATATCCTACTTTCAACTATAGGTACCTACTTCCCACTTTCTCTCCCCACTACTCTTTAACTTCTCATTTTAATGTTATTAAGAAAAATTGTTTTTGAAAAATACTAAAAAAATAAAAAATGCAAATATACAGGCACGTTGTTCCGTAGTAAATATATAATAGAAATAATTATTTCAAAATTAAATAAAAAAATAAGGGTAACATTATCGAAAAATTATTTCCAAAGTTTAAGAAAAATTCTATCTTTAGACTCACTGTTAGACAAATAAAACTTTCAAAAATTAAGGTTTAGAAAGATCAGATACATATTTTTTTTTAAACATTATAAAAGAGGAAACGAAATGTTTAGATATGTTTAAACTTTCAACAGATTTTTTTATATTCATTTACCATATTGTTTCCTTTTATGATACAAGTAGAATTTACGTTTTTTCTTAGAACTTACGTTTTTTTTTTAAAATATAATTTTTTTAAGAATATAGATTCGAGAAACATAAAATATTTATATTCTAAAATTGTAAAATAAAATAATAATAAATTTTCTAATACAATTGAAAAATAATTGAAGCAATCTATATTTTAATCAGTAATATTGTAAATTTATATAAATTCTTATAGGTATATACATCCTTCTGCACACACATTTACAATATTATATGATATTCAAAATATATATAAATCAAATTCAGTTTTTTTTTTATGATTTCTTACTTTCCTCTGATAAATTTATGTTAATTTTTCCTACTTTCAATTTTTGTAATTTTTGTTTGAACATGCATTGTATTTACTTTTAAATTTTCAAAATTATTCATTTTGGAAAAAAAAATACATCAAAAAAACAATTCCAAGATATAAAAAATACATTTAGACAAAACAATTCCAGAAAATAAAATCTGAAAACATATTTAAAAAAATAAATTTTAAAAATGTTCCATAAATACAAATCCGAAAATATATTTTCAAAATGAATTTTCTAATATATTTTAATAACAACCCTCTTATTTGAAAAGATATTTTAATAATTTTATTTGACTTAAATAATTGGTTATGATTTGGTTATAATTTGTTAAATCACAAATTGATCAAACTACTAAATTTTTAGAACAAAATATCCAAATTTATTTCTAACCTTTTGTATTTTAATAAGTTATTAGGTTTTTTTTTGGATTTTCAAATAACAGTTCAATTATAAACATCCTTAATCTTTATAACCCAATCAGGATGAGTATTTTAGAAAAAAGAAAAAATAGAGCGAAATATATATTTTTTCATGATTTGGGTGTGTAAAAATTAAGGGAAACGGTAATCAAATTTTTAACTCCATATACCAAAATAATTTTCTTCTCGTAAGACATGAAATAAAAAAATTTGATGTTTTTAGAATAAAAAGTGAGATTTATAGATAACAACTTACTATACAAATGATACTTAAAAAAAAAAAAAGCAAACCAATAATAAAACAAGAGTATGGTTTATATTGTCCTCAACTATGTATTACATTTAAAAAAAATAGAAAACATATGTATTGTCTTTATACATGTGTATGTGTATCCTGTTTCAGTCCTACTACATTGTGCATACAAAAATAAAAAACATATTCAATTGCTTCAACTATTACAATTTACGTAAAAAAAAAATAGAAAACATATTTAATATATTGTCTTTATACATGTGTATGTGTATCGTGTTTTCGGTCTTCAACTATTACATTGTGCATACAAAAATAGAAAACATATTCAATCTATTGCTTCAACGATTACATTGTACGTACAAAAATATAAAACATAATCAATTTATTGTCTTTATATTGTCCTCAACTATTCATGTGTGTATTCTATTTCTAGTCTTCACCTATTACATTATATTGTATGTACAAAAATATAAAACATATTCAATCTATTATCTTTATATTGTCCTCAACAATGCGTGTATGTGTATTATGTTTCCAGTCTTCAACTATGGCATATAAAAATAGAAAACATATTCAATTTATTGTCTTTATATTGCCCTAAACTATGCATGTGTATGTGTATCCTATTTTCAGTCTTCATATTACATCGTACATACAAAAATAGAAAACATATTCAATTTATTGTATTTGTATTGTTCTCAATTATGCATGTGTATTTGTATCATGTTTCTAGTCTTCAACTATATTACATTGTATTACATTGTACATACAAAAATAGAAAATATATTCAATATATTGCCTCTTATTGCCCGTGGATACAGCTAGTATCCTGCCCATCAAATTAAAATACATTATTTAAATCAAATCAAACATTTTAAGTAAAAAAAATATGCATAACATAAGACTTACTAGATAGACAATCTGCTTCGACTTCGTTTACAAAAACTAAGCTTTCAGAAAAGTAACCCATATAGAAAGTTTCAATCGCCTTGCTTAATAAAAGTTTCACTGCTTATGTCCAAACAACGAAGCGATAAATCTACATTTAATTCCATATGACACAACAATGTATTGTCAGCTCTATGAAATAAGAGAAAAGAAATTCCTATATTCATCTGAATGTCACTATTGAAGTCAAATAAGGTTGAGGAGATGTAAGAGTCGGTCCAATCAAAACTGAAAATTTGATTCAAAGATTCTTTTATCCCTTACCTATTCATCACCCAAACAGCAGCGCATATTCCCTGAAGAAATCAAAGAATCAACTCTTAAAGGTTTTGTACTAATTTGTAAAACAAATACCCCTGAAGAAATCAAAGAATCAACTCTTAAAGGTTTTGTACTAATTTGTAAAACAAATACCCGTTGTCACTCTCAGATAATAAGGAGGGTCGTCAGTACGAGCTCCCCAAAAACTCGAGTTTCAGGATTAAATGTCAATAAAATAGTGTCATGAGTTTCCAATCCATTTCTTTGCAC
>Ga0123342_1005537_pt1 | contig 18210 bp, 8 predicted proteins | sample Turbeawhitnodule_FD_89960 | JGI IMG/M metagenome (GOLD analysis project Ga0123342, IMG submission 89960) | Root nodule microbial communities of legume samples collected from Mexico - Turtle bean Mexico white nodule | ecosystem: Host-associated > Plants > Roots > Nodule | place: Mexico: Nepantla...
AAAAATATAAAAGAATTTATTTTTGTTAATATAATTCATAAAATATAAATTATTTTTTTTTTTTTTTTTAAAAAATAAAAAAAAAATTCTTTTATTTTTTTAAAAATAAAAAAAAAAAAAAAAAGGCTTTCAATTTCTGTAATTTAAATCTTCCACATATTTTTTTTTAAAATTTTTTAGTAGTTAAAAACTTACTCCATTTAATAGATCTGGTATGTTCATATATAAGTTAGCAATTGTTGTGATAAATGGTCATTTACTTTTGGCGTGTAGTGGAATTAAATAATGTCGATTTTTTAATATTTAGTTTTGGAATGTTTTTTATAAAAAAAATTCCATTTACGTGGTCAGCACATGTAACTTTTCTTTATTATCCTCAAATTAATTTATACACATAAACGCAACATCAATGTTAATATTAAATATATTTATAATAAAATAAAAATAAAAATATAATATACATTTATAATAAAACTTAAATATTATATAATATTATAATTTGTTAATAAATTATTATCTTATACTAACTAAATGTTTTTAATCCACATCTCGAGTGCATAAAAAATACAGCTGGTGACGAAGAAAGTGATAATAACTCAACAAGAACAAAAATTTCGTATGGAACAAAAGAATAAAAGCTCTTTTGATTCTGATTTCTATACAAATCGTGAAAGCGTGATGTATGCATAATTTGTTGGTGTGGACTTTAAGATTTTATTTACAACCTCAAATTATTAGCTCATTTTTTTCATTTTGGAGTTAGGTTTGTTTGTTTTCATTAGTGGAAAAATTCAACTTTCTTCACATTGATAATAAAAAAATGTTTATTTGATGGTTTTTCTTATAGTGTTTATGTTTCTTTAATTTATATTTATTTATTTAACAACTAAGAGATGATACTTGTATAATATGAATAATCCATATCATCACTATCGTTATTAATAAAATAAAAAAAACACAATTAGTAAAATTATGCATTTTGTTTTTTTATTTTATTTCACATGTTCATGGTTTATTGAATATCCGTAAATAACAAAAAATTTCCCTATATAACTAGATGTCACTAATAATTAGTTGTGTTATGTAATAAATAAAAAATAATATAGTTATAGAAAAGCTATAAGAACTGTAAGATTGCGCATGCTCATTCATCAAATTATATTATGGTGTTCTGGTTAGTATTGAGCGTAAATATTAAGGGATTATTTTTGAGTTGGGAGGTTATTTATCAAATAATAAAATTATTTTTATTTAATAAATGATAAAATATTATAATTAAAAATGACACAAAATAATTATATTTTTTTTATATAATGATATAAATAATAGGGTAAAAAATTTAATCTTGTCCTCTTTAAAATATTGATAATTTATAGCTCTTTACAAAAATTATAAATTGTTGTAAGTCTAACATTATTACAAAAATATGTGAGAAATCAAAACCATATTTTAATAATAATAATAATTTGTCAATGCACCTAGCATCAAAATCATAGTTAGAATATTAGAATAAAAAGGAGATATATTTTAACCCATTATTATATTTATAGGTTTTTTTTAAGTTTAGGTTGTGATGATTTTGTGTGTGTAAAGATTGATCACATGTACTTTAAATACTGAAGAAGATAGTCCCAACCAACCAAGTGAGTGAAGAACATGATCTGATTGATGAGTGCAATCCAACAATTACTTGTGATATGCAGCTCATCACTCACATGTGTGGGGTAATGCCTTCTCTTTCTCTTTCATTCCTCCTTTTCATCACACAATCTAAACACTCTTTTTCTCTTCATACCCAATTTCATTCTCAATCTCATCAATGCCACTCAATTTACATTTATTACAGATTTAATGTTATCAACTAGATTAACCATTTTCTTAATCTTAAACTTCTTTTTAAACTTTACACAAAAACAGTATTAAAGAAATTTGTTTTAGTGATCAAAGGGGTGGTGGCGCAGTTGGCTAGCGCGTAGCTCTCATAGCTTTAGAGTAATCCTGAGGTCGAGAGTTCGAGCCTCTCTCACCTCAATTCAGTTTTTAACTTTCATTTCAACATAATTTTTATTTGTGAAGTTGTAAATTGCCATATGTAACAAGAGAACATTTTAGAATTTGGACTTTATATGTATTGCTATTTTTGCGATGGTTTCAACATGAGATAAAAATGAATAACTCAAATTTACAATTCAACTTTATCTTTATCATTTATAGTTTCTCTCCATTTTCTCTTAGTGACTTCCTCTTTTGCTTACACTCTTGCTTTTAGGGATGAACTTACTAAAGCCATTACGACTTTTCTCATTAGTAACTGATGAGTTTAACGAAATGGATGAATCAAAATCTCTTTCGGGCGTGCTCAAATCACTATGAGGTAGTTTCATCTGCTCACCATTTTGGGGACCTTTTGTGACTTCACAGGTTGACTCCATAGGGTTGTCAGTATCAAGTAGAAAGTCTTCCAAAGTTGCAAGACATTTCAACTGCTGTCCAAGAGATGCAATGGTCTTCTGACACTCAGCAAATCTACCAGCAGCCAATGCAAGTTCCTTTTCCTGCAGAGACCATGCCAAGTTAAAGACAAGTATAAAATGGATGATGCAAGATTTTTTTTAATCAACAAGTATCACTTGTATTTGTCTTGCAAACCTTGATAAAATTATCAGTCAGACAGAAGTTGCTTGACTAGCAAGTTAATACTACAAAAACATTTGATGATAGACCATGATTATAAGTTTTCTATAAACCAAATCCACATGAACTAGTTCTTGCACCAAAAAATAAAAAGGTTGAAGAATCATGTTTAGGATATTGCTCTTGATGAATTCCATCATAAAAATATTGTGCAAGAAGATTAGCTAGCATGTTTTAACAAATATGAAATACATTAAAGAAGGCTTAAAAAATTAAGTTTCCTATCAGTTTTAGCAAACTGACCTGTTTTAACTTCAAATTGTGATTAACGACTTCCCTATGCTTTATCTCGGTGTCTTGCTGAACATGAGCTTCTTGTTTCATATTCAAAAGCTCTTCCTCCAATTTTCCACGTTTGATTGTATTCTCTGCAGACAAAGCTCTCTCCTTCTGAATCCCTTCCTCCAAAGAACAGATTTTTGAAATGAGTTTTTCGACCTCAGTTTGAGTCAGCGTGAGTGTAGACTCGACTATCTCCTTCTTTGCTTTTGATGCTTTCAGTTCTTCGCATGCTTCTTGATTTGATTTTTTTGCAAGAGCTAACTGAGTTTGAAACTCTGATACCTTCAACTCTGCTTCCCTTATCCGACTTTCTGATGTCTCAAGCTGCGTATGGTACCTGGTTAAAACCATCTCAACCTCAACTTTCCCTGCTTCCATTTTCTCCAGCTTCTTCTCCAATTCAGAATTCTTTTGAATCATAGCTTCCATTTCAAATTCCATTTTCCCCAGCTTCTTCTCCAATTCAACATTCTTTTGAATCAAAGCATCCACTGTAGCCTGACCAACATCAGATTGATCTGATGCAACTCCTTCCCTGACAAAATTGCTTCTACTTTCATTCTCTGGAAATGCAGCAAGCCTTTCCATCTCAAGGAAATCATCCATGAGATTGATCTCAGTTGAAGGGACCATGTGATTTTTACCACTAGTCTTTTCATTCTTAAGTTGATCAATTTCCATAACTAAAGAAGACGAGCACGAATCAAAACGACTTAGCTCACATTCATTCACCTCCCATCCACCTAATTTACGCAAATCACTCTGAACTGCTAGTATCCTCTCTCCACTATCTGACAGGCTATCCGTGAAAGACTCAACATAAACTGAAGATGCAGTCACAGACCTGTGATCATTGACAGAAAATGTTTTACGAGTCATGGCTTTCAGTCTTCGGCACTCAGCCTCAAGCTTAGCAACCTTCTTGACACTTTCCAAATGTTGCTTGCTAGCTGTCTCAGCTGCTCGAGAACTTAAATCCCTCTCAACTATCCTCAATTCTAGTTCCTCCAGTCGAGATTGCAGCTCATGCTTAAGACTCGAATTCTCTTTCTTCACAGCTTCTAGCCTCTGATGAAGATCAAAACGAATCGATGCAGCAGAATCTGCTTTAGCTGTTTGAAGTTGAGCTTCAAGATCAGCAACTTTCCCCTCAAGTTCAGATTTATTGAATTCCCACTCACGACAACTATTCACAACAGCTTCAACAATCTTTTGCTCTTGCACTTCTCTAGCTTGTCGAAGCTGCCTCACACACTCTTTGAGTGCACCATCAAGATGACCAACTCGGTCTTCGAGAATTGAGTTCTTCTGCCTCGTAGCATCAAGCTGTTGTTTTAAAGATGACACTTCATTTTCAGCTTTCTCCCAGCCTAAAAATGAGAAGCCAATCAAAAGATTGTGTTAGTCATGATGACCACCAAACTGTCCTAATTTATTGGTACACAAGAACGACACGATGAATAAAATCTTTCAGAAAGACACTCATAAATAAGTGTACCATCAGAAGAATCAATGAATTTAAATAGTGTCCAAAAAAAGTGCAGAAATCATTATCTAAAAAAGTTAAGAAATCTTCATCAAGAATTTTCCTTTTTAATCTCCTTAGAGTATCCATTTTGTGGTGCAACACCCAACCCATTTCTTAGTGATAATAAATATTTGAGGTAGCACTATTTCCATTGATATGCATGGTAAGGGCCAAAGGATAAATACCTGATACAGCTTCTTCTGCAACTTTAGCATGCTGCTTTACCAAGTCTTCTTTGGCACCAATATTCAGCAGAGCAGCACCTAATTTTTCTGTAAGAATCTTTACATCCGTAACTTCTTCTTTACTCATTTTTGGGCTATTAACGTCGTCATTTGGTGCAGACTTAGACGTGACTTCAGGAGATAAAGCAGCTTGTGTTGTATACACCTTTACAACATAGGAAAAAGAATCAGATTCGTCATACTACTTTTCCAACTTCACAGTAATCCGAAGAAGCAGAATTCTCACACTTGAAAAGGGAATAATTAACCACAAAGTCCACCATGCTTAGAAAATGAATAAGTCCATTTAAAACCTGCAGACCAAGCAATAACCATTTTTTTCATCTTGACTACACATTACAGGCTATCTCACAGTACGAACAGTTGCATAATTGACTCCACGATCATGATTTCTATTCAAAATGGTACATTTTTTAACTAATCAAGCCTTGAAGTCATATCCCTCCCTCTAAATTCTTCATTTCAGTTAACAAGGAGTGTGATTTTAACTTCAGAAAATGGTCAAAACCCAGACAATCTATTTCACCAACAAACAACTATCAAAGCTGTCCAAGATTGAATTGTCAAAGATATAAAGAAATAGGATAGGAGGTTTTAGAACATGATCCGTGACTGCAATTGACAGCCACATTTGTGTGCAATTTGAAGGATCATGACGAAATTACAATATCAAGCATCTTGAATAGGATCTAACCGTGCGAACCGCTACCATAAAAAGCACTTAACAATCATCTGAGCAATCAAAATTCAATTTAAACACATGGATACCACTTCCGTTCCAATGCCCACCTGATCATCAGAGAATCTTTCTGAAAGAGATGAGATTGAACCAGAACTCTCTGTTTCACCTGGACTTTTCTCAGATGACTTCCTGCGCCAAAGCCAACTCCTCCGGTCCATCTACGATATTATAAGCAAAAGCAGTAACTGGTACCACCTCCCTTATTCCCTCACAACAGTGACCCACCTACAACACCATTACACAACACAGCACAAAAAAACTCAAAACTTGATCAGGGAAACAAGACTCAATGGTATATGACAATGACACCAATCAGGTAGCTATCAAAATCTGCATTCGGCAAGCGAAATCCACACCATAAGGGAAACAAAAATAGGAGAGTGAAACCAGAATCGAGTTTGAAATAGAACAGAAGGGAAGTGGTTAGTTATGAGCTTTGCTTAGAATTCACTTCCCACCCAAACCCATCTACCTCCATTCTCAACTTTTATTGAAAAACTTTCCATAAAAGCTTTGTGCTTTGAATGGAAGCTTGAAAGGGATCACTCCCAAACATCAAAAATAAAATAAACAAAAAAATGAAAGATTTCCTTTCTTTTCTTTTCCTTTCATTTAATTTCATCTCATTTTCATGGATACTAATCTAAACTGGAAATAGAAACAACTCCTCTGACAGTCACCTACCAAGGACTACTCAAATTGACGCCATTGAATCCGACATTGAGGATAAAAAAATCTGCAAAAAAAGAATCGGTGATTGACCCACTTAAATTATCTCTCACGATATTGCTTAACAAGAAGTGTGATGAGCACCCAATTGAAAGGGACAAGAATGGGATATAGTACCTTCCACTACTTCCAGTGTGTGGAAAGACAAGCTATGGAGATCGGAGAGGAATGTCAGAGGAATTTTTCATAGGTGAAGGAACATCATGCGAAGATTCAGAAATATTATCCAACACGTTTCTTTGTGACAGATAAAAACCAAAAATTAAAACAAAAGAAATAATGAAAGAGAGAGAGGGTGGGGAAGAGCATTTGAGGAGAGAGAAAGAGAGCAGAAGAAAAGTGTTATGCAATCCTGGTTCTTTAAAAATTTAATCTTTTTTGTTGTGTTGTGTTGGGGTGTTTACTTTGGCCAAGATTTGGTGGTAATTATTAGATGTGATGAAGGTGTGCGTGTTTTATGTGTTTTTCAAATGAGGGGCGCGTTATTCCCGCTCATTGGTCCTTTATTCTCACTACAAAATCTGATTCCATTTTTGTTACTGATTATGTTTTTGTCCTCTGTTACATCCTATGTTACTCACTGTACTTTCCTCGCACACATCATCACCATCTTACATCTTCTTCTTCTTCTTTTTCCACCTTACAGAATAATTTCACATGTTGACAGCTACATTTTCTAAATACTTCTTCATATTTATACTTTCGACCTTATTAAAATAGACTTTCTTACATTTTGTCAAAGATCATTTATAAATAATTTGATTGTGATGTCATGCATGTCTTTCTTTAAAAACTTTGTTATTAGCTTAACTAAGTTTTAATTACACTATAAATTTGAGTATTTTTAGTTTAATCTTTATGGTAAGATGACAATTACTTCACCTAATTAAATAGTAAAAACTTTTTTAAATACTTAATAAATAATTTTTTTAATAAAGCTTTAATTAAAAATACTCAAATTCTACTTAATATATATTAAAAAAAGTCACATTAGTAAGGACTCTCAGGCCTAACTTATTTGACTTTTGGGGTGCATTGTCCAATCATATGTTTGAATTTGATGAATGCTGTTGTTTACATTCATTTTCCATTTTTCTCCCAGTGCTTGTGTTACGTTAATACGATATTCCGCCGTCCAATTTATTAAATAATAAATGGAAATATTATTGAAAGTAACTACCTTGTTTTTATATCAATTGTGTATTAAATTAAAATTATAATGTTGTTGTTGATATGTTACTCAACACGTAATTGTCAATAATACTTAATCATCAACATAAATTTATGTCAGATTTCGTAAAACTCTCAAAGACTGTTTTGCTTAATTTAGTTTAATAGATTAATTAAATTTTCTCACTTTTCACAAGAGTTGTTATTTAATATGCATACGCTTTACCACGTTTCGCATTAAATAATGCAAATAAACTTATACTCTTAACTGAAATCTAGGCGTAACTAAATATTCTTCAATTATTTCTAATGTTTTTTCATTTAGCTGTAATATTTAGAATTTAAGACTATATTAAATTTTATTTTTATTTTCTAATTTATGTAATATTTAATTATTAATGCACAAATGAAAGGAGTCAATTTTATACTTATTTTATTAAAAGGAAAAAATATATTTTTTTATATTAAAAAAACTTAAAACAAAATAGAGTAAAATTTGATTGTGACTTTTTGACAGCAATTTAATTGTAACTGTTTAAATCTCTGTCAACTTAATTTACTTTAGATATTTTGCATTGTTTAGTTTTGATGTTAATAGAATAAAAATGAAAATTAATTGACACCACTCAACACGTTAATAATTATTTATCATTTTTTTGTCACAAAAACTTAACAGTGCGTGAAGCTGTTACAATCTTAAAATGAAAAATACTTACAACTAATAGCTGTTGGATACAAGTGTTTATTGAATTTAACAGCTATTAGTAAAAATGAAAATAAAATAAAAATGTAGACATAGTTTTGGATTCCAAAATAAGTATAGTATTTGCAAAAATGTTTAAAGAAAGATAAATTTCTAAAAAAATTCAAAACAAAAACAAGTAATTTGTCATTTGACCTTACCATTCATTAAAGTTACCAAATAATACTTATATGAAAAAATTAATATATATATATATATATAACCTAAACTTTATTTATACTTTTTTTTTACGTATAGGAGATTTTAATAGAAAAATAAACTAATTAGTTATGATTAGAAATTGACAGAGAAATAACAGACACATCACGTATAAATTTAATTGTATTTTAGACTATATGTAGATGAAATAATTAATTAGAATATAAGAATGTGAAATCACAGCCTGTATAACAAAATATTAATAATAAATGTTTTAAACAAATATAAGAATTTAAAATGTTCAACCTTTTACTTTTCAACCAAAACTAAGAAGGTTTACAGAGATTACAAAATGCTAAATTTTAAGTGTTATTTAAAAAAAAAAATCTCACGAAATTGATTTTATTTACAAAAATTATTTGTGTGTTTTAACAATGGTTGTGAGATTGTTATAGAGAAGTCGAAGTCAATTGCACGAAAGCAAATTTGAAAAGTTGAAAATGTGTTTTACACGTATTCTGAAAAGGCTGATTCTTAAGGGTCCCATGAACATGCCACACTCAACACATTGAAGGTTTATGTTTGGTTTCACCGTGAAAAATAAAAATTATTTAGAATAGTTTTAATATCTTAATTAATTTTAGTGAAACCAAATGTTCTTGGAGTGTGGGAGATGGACCTAGAGAACTATTGAAGGCTTTTTTTTTTTGGGGCAGGTTGTTAAAGTTTTACTGTGATTCTTATGGTCTTCGCACTACTCCTTTGGTTCTCAGTCTCGGATGAATGTCAAATGAGAGGTACCTGCAGCTAGTAAAGAAGATATTCGGCATTCGGGTGTGTACAGTAATAATAACGTATATTTTTTGTTTGGATGTGCGCTATTTATATTATTTTAATGAGTTTACCTTATTGGGCCTAATTAGTAGAATGAATCACACTTATGGTTGCATTACCTAATTCTTAATGATAATTTAGCTTCACTGACATTGATTTGAGCGTTAATGGTTAAATTTGTCGGTCGGCCAGACTATCCATAAGGGGTCTCGATTATCTCAATCAGAAGATCGAATCTCGACCATCTCATAACATTTTTATACACCTCAAAAAGGAAGTATTAGCTTTCATCGGAGACTTTAGATTCTCATAAAAAGTAGTTAATTGAAGAAAGTCATTATGAAGTTAAACATCTTGTTATTCTTTTTGGAATAAAATCTATTTTCTCTTAAAAACACTTATTGGCCAAAAATTCGAAAACTTCCTATTTGAAATAATTGTTTCATCAGTGATGATGGAGAATGAATTTTGTTTGGAAAATTAAGATCCACATGATATGACATGCAGTGTTTTAAATTATTTTATGGAATATTAGGAAAATTGTGGTGGTGTGATCCAGTGAATCTCAATTTCTAAAAACCAAAACTAATGTATAGTATATGACAAAACATTATCTCAATGTTTGCAGATGCATGCATGGGTTAGACTCTCCATTTATTTATCTTCTTTCTACGTTTTCTAGCTTAAATTTGACCAAAACTTTTATTCTGTGTCGTCTCTATGCATAAGGTGAATCTCAATTATTTGCATAATGCATAACCATATTCAAAGCAGTCAGAAAAAAACAAAAACTATAAAAGGACCACTTAATTTACAGGCACTATTATTGAAAAATGGAGTGTCTATGAACCAAACGTTGAATGACGAAATTTTGAGTAAATAATCAATTCAGTATAATTTATATATTTTATTTTTTAGTATAATAAGAGAGAGAGAAAAAACTACACAATTTTAATTTTGTTAGTTTGTTTGAATTGTGTTAATAGTCAGTATAATTGAGAAATTGTCTTTTTGCTAATTATTTATTAGAAAATAAATTAATGTTAATATACAATTAGTTTCGAAGGAGCTATTCAAGATTTTAAATTTAAAAAAAAAGGTAATGGGTAGAAGAATTCTTTTGTTGTACCATAGACACGATCATTAGAAGTTTTTGAGGACATTCACGTGAGTGTAGAATGTCCGTACATTATATATTCGACTTTGTCTCTATCGTTGCATTCATATATGTGTGATGTATATACTCATACAAAAAATTATATCATAGTTGAATCACTTGGTTGTGGTTACCTCTACATAAGTGTGTTCATATGTGAGAGGTGTGCTTATATAGAAATTATAACAAATATTTGATCATGGGATTGTGACTATTTTCACATGATGTGAGAGTCACATTCATGCAAAAAATTCAATTACAAAACTATGACTATGTATACACATGTTTGGAGATATACTCCTTAAGAAAATTGCACACAAAAAATTGACCATAAAAACGTAATTAAAACAAAAGTACATCCTCAAGGTTTTGACTAATTTCAAAAAAAACATTGAGAGGTGTACTAATATAAAAATTATCTTTTGAATAATAAAAAATATTCTTTCCATTCGTAAAGGATTTAGAAAAAAGATCGAACACTTTTTTTTTTGTTTGTGTGGTCAAAAAATATTTTACTAACATGGTGATTATCAAATGTTCTATCTAAAAATGAAATATACATGAAGTAAATTTTGAAAAATAAAATGATCTAGCTATGAACTTATATATATAAGGTAGATAAAGTCATTCAAATATTGAGGGGTTTTGACCACCATGGTGCCTTTTTTTTTCGTTTTTACCAAAATGGGGTCGCTTTTAAAAAAATTACAAATTTGGGCAAACTTGGCACGACTTCATTGGCACGGCTTTATCACGTCAGCCTGAAGTCGTGCCAAGTTGACACGACTTTTACCACGTCAACCCTTGAAGTTGTGCCAACTTGGCACGACTTTGTCCATGTCATATATATATATATATATTAATTTTCTTGTAAAATTTTCTTATTTATATATTGAGTAGTAAGTTATGTAATGTTTAAAATTAATTTGATATATAACTTTCTAAGGGTGTTAGTTTTAAACAATAAAAAAATGAATAATTGTGTATGAATCATGTTTGACGATAATGTAATATATTAATTTGGTTATTAGATTAATAAAAAATATGAAAAACAAAAAAAATGTTCATATTGCAGAACTAAAGGTCACAATAGAAGCAATTGTCCGCACAACCAAGCTTGATAATAAAATTTAATTTCAAGTTTAATTATCAATTTCCTCATTTTCTTTACCTAAGTATTTATTCCTTCATACAAAAATTATTTATCAAATTAATTTCAAATATCACATAACTTATAATTTTAATTATAATTAAATAATTATAATATCTATATTTATTTATTTAAAAACAATATTTTTTTAAAAAAAAAATATTATGCGGACATGCCAACTTGGCACGACTTCTACATATGAAGTCGTGACAAGTTGACACGACTTATTCAAGATTTGTAATATTTTTTACAACGACCCCATCTTAGTAAAAACAAGAAAAAAAAGACCCCATAGTGATTAAAAAAACCAAATATTGAATAGAAGTTTACATACATCCGACTCTATATTTAAGTTAGCAAGAAATTAAATAATAATTATAAGTGATAAAATGAGTATAGAAGTATATGTTAATTAAGGTGTCTATATATAAAATTGGAAAATATATAAACAAAGATATCTTTATTATCTTGAGTTGTCTTTGTTAGTATGCATATCTTTCAAATACTCAAATGTTAATAATTATTTGAGAGATACTTGAAAGTTGGACCATTACAATAGGCTGATTATTAATGTCTTAGGTCGTTTTTTTATGGGTATGTGTTAGTAAGTTACTTTCATATGTGCTACCATATTATAATAGTTTGTGGTTATTTCTATATTCTTGTTGACATATATTATAGAGTATAAAAAATATTTTTTTTTCTTGTTTTCTTTTATCTTTCTTTACCACATTTTATCACTTTATAATTAATTATTTGATGCTATATATGAATATAATTTACACCATAACAAATTAATTTACTCTAACGAAAACATTAATGTATAAAATGGTTTATTATGCCATGACATTGTTAATTAATATTGTTCTCTTAATTAGCATACATTCGTGATATATAAAGCATGTAGGGCATCCATTAAGTAGAGAGGGGACATCATAACATGCCTCCTTAGTTGGGTCTAGGCCCAATTGTTTTTTCTTTTTCTTTATCTTTTTTCTTCTTCTTATGTTAATTCCTTTTCATTTGGTAATTCTTTTTCTATTTCTCCATAATTTCATCATTTTTTTAAACTTCTGATATCATTTATTTATTTTTATATATTTATTTTTTGTTACGAGAATGCTGTGTAAATTCTTAATTTATTAGATAGTATAATTTTTTTTGTTCTTATTTTTTATTTATTTAAAGAGTTATTCTTTTACTATACAATTTTGCATTCTCTTTTTTAATGGGTTCAATTTGTTGGATAACCATCACTAGGTACTTTTCTCTTAACATTTTTAAAAAAATAGATGTTTTAATTGTCATTAACTCTTAATAAAATAGATGTTTTAATTGTCATTAAACAACATGTAATTGTTGTTTAATATCATGTTTTTTATTGTGTTTTATTTATGAAAAATATTTAATTAATATTTACAAGAATGTCCTAGCAAGTAAAAATATGGATATAAATATACTCATTATATTATATGATAAAAAAAAGGAACAAATTTAGTCAAACTCATAATCACTCCATTTAATTGTTAACTTTAATTTCATTAATTGTTTAAACTTTATAGAGTTTGTCATTAGGTAGTGAGTAACTTGAAGAGATTTATTGTACACCAATTACATATTTGTAAGTGTACGAGTATTAATGCAATGAACTTATTAGGTAGTGAGTAATTTGAAGAAATTTATTGTACACCCATTACATATTTTTAAGTGTATAAATATTAATGCAATGAACTTACTTTAATTTGTAGAGCTTGTAAATAATGGTGCTTAAAATAAGTAAGATTTTAATATCTATTATAATATTTTTAATAAGAATATTCTAAAGACATCCATTTAATATTTTTTATTTTAAATCCATTTGATCACGAGTATACATTTTGATATACAATGCTTTATAAATAGATAATATAAAGTATTTTGATTTATAATATTTTTTAAATTATGATTTATATTAATCTTATGTTTAGTAACTTACTCTATTTACATTTATTGTATATTTTTCTACTGTGTCAGAAAAATACTACAAGTTAATGAGATGATTATGACAATGACAAAACTCATGTTCTGTGAATCCTTTCTTGAATAATTTATAACTGAATTATGTAAATATTTATACAGTGAGTTACCCATTTTTATACACTGTAATATAGTGGGTGTTGCTCATTCAAGTGTCCAAAAAATAAATTTAAATTCAACTAACATCCAAATTAAAAAATTAAATTTGAATTAAAAAAATACACTTAACATTAAATTACATAATAAAATACAAAACACTGAACGACAATCTATGAGGTTGTTCATACTGTTATTTTTAATTACTTACTACTTTAGATCTGTCTTTTAAATTAATTTTATTTTCAAATTAATAACTAACTTAAATTATTTATTACATATTTATATAATTTAATTTAAATTAAATGTGATTAAAAAATATAATTTTGCAAAATATTATCCTGTGGAATTCTAAAATAATGATTAGGATTAATAGTTAGTAAATGAGTGAAGAAAAAGAACTGTTTTCCAAGAAAAGAGGTTTTTTTCCTTAAAAAAATAAAACTAAGAGACAAGTGGAGACATACAAACCACAACTCCCAACCAAACTTTGTTCTATTTTTACAGTAAAAACAAAATCCAAATCGTGTCCTTTTATTCACTTCTTTACATTTATTGGGTTTTTTACTCCAAAAAAAAAAATAGCATTTTTCAGCGAAGGAAGAGGAAAAGAAAGGTTGGAGAAACAGAGACAGAAACAGGGGCGGTGGCGACAGAGGGAGAAGGAGAGGAAGAAGAACCTAAGGTAACCTCTGTCTCCGAAAATGAGTGGCCAGATAACGAGAAGAAACAATGGCCCTCATAGACGCGCTCCCTCGTTGTCCAAGAAGATCGAGAACGGAAGCTTTAGCGAACCTCCCAGCAAAGCTTCTTCTCCGCCACCACCAGAGTAACTTCTTCTTCTCTCCCATGTTCTTTGATTTCATCTTTTCATCCTCTCCTATTCGAATTGGTTTATGATTTTCTATTTTTAACGATAAACCGATCCGTGTAAATCCAGCTAAGCCTTTTTTATTTATTTTAGAGATAATAGATTTGGTTTTTGTACCTATGTTTGTTTGTTTGTTTAAAGTATGGTTTTCCCTGACAAGATGCGGTTGTTTGGAAAAGTTTTGGTGCGGGTTGTGATTGATAAAAAAGAAAGCTTTTTAAGGGGTGTATAGGTGGGTTGTCGTTGAATTGAATGAGTGTTTTGGTTTAATTGTGGTTAATAATTGAATTGATTTGATTAGGTTTGATGGGGGAGAAAGGACCGTTAAGAAGCTTCGGCTATCGAAAGCCCTCACTATATCTGAGGGGACCACGGTTTCTGAAGCTTGCCGGAGAATGGCGGCTCGGCGTGTGAATTGTGTTTTGCTAACTGATTCCAATGCTTTGCTATCTGGAATCATGACTGACAAGGTTTCTGTTTCTGCTTTTTGTTTTTTCTTGTTGGAGTGTATGCGTGTGTGTTTTTGTGAAGTCTTACAAGTTTGTGTCTTGTGCTCAGGACATTGCTACAAGAGTTATAGCTGAGGGTTTACGGCCTGAGCAGACTATGGTTTCAAAAGTAATGACTAGGAGTCCTATATTTGTGACATCTGATTCTTTAGCCATAGAAGCTCTTCAGAAGATGGTCCAAGGTTTGTTTCACCTACTGTTAATGTCAGTATTACTATTGGATTTTTGGTATTTCTGAACTTGGTTGTTTGGGTTCATTCCTCAAGAAAATGGATGACACAACGGCAATTGTTTTTCTGCTGATCCCGATTAATTTAATGCATTTTGTGGAACACTTTTACTGTGGCTGTTTTGTATTTCTGAAGAGGTCTGGTTACATTGAAGCTAGGATGCACTTGACGTATGTGTTTTTGGACATTGGTGCTCATAAGATCATCAGATTTCTGATATGACAAGGCACTGCCTTATTCACCCAGGATATGAGCTAACCAACTTGCACTAATAGATCAGTTGTTTGCATTTATATTGCAATTACTATGCTATGGAACAAGAATGATGAGTGATAAAAGGATTTGTGCAATGTTCACCAGAAAATTCTAAGTAGATATAGTGATTTTCTCACTGCAATTGGGAGAAGTTGTTTTGTAATTTATATTAGTGATATCAGTATATTCTCTTGGTATTATTATTTAGTTTAACTGAGTTGTCAAGAAGTTGGTTGGTTTGTTTGTTGCATGATGGGTTGCACCAGAATCTGGATACCACTGGTAACTAGTAACCACTATGAAGATGACTTTCCGTAACCGATGCCAGAATTGGCAGTTTAGGGCAGAGTTTGCCGCCTATGAAAGTCAAAGTTCGAATTGACTTGAGAAGAATCTGGAGAGGGGGCAGAGAAATTACCTGGGCCACTGTAAGGAATAGGAACCGGACCAGTTACTAGTTGACCACTGTGAAGGTCCCCACTCTTGACCATGTGGGTGGTGCATTCCTACCACCATTGCGCGAGGGTGCTGGTGATGGGTTAGGCCATGGCCATGTAGGTGGATGAAGATTTGCTTTTCTGTGACAACACACATTGGTGTTGGGACTGATCTTACATTGAACTGAGGAATGGTCAAAGGAGTGACCTTTGTGGCTGTGTGAGCAACCAAAACAGCCATTGTGGCCTCTGCATGAATCACAAGAGAACTGTGGATCATTGACTGGTTCTTATGCTTGATCTTGTGTGTACTGATCTTAATTGGGGCTTGGGAGGGACTTGTGCAAGATTAGCTGAGAGAGGTTCAACTTCAAGAATATCACACGGTTCTGCTTGATACTGAATGATTGCAGCAAGAGCACTATACTGTTCTGGTAGACCTTCAAAAAGGTCTTCAAGAGGTCACAGGTTGGCACTATCATCAATAAAAAGAAGCACTGAAGCACATCTACAATGGCTTGGATGTGAGCTAAATACTTATACTCCACCATAGCACAAGATCTCCCTTGGTGATAGATTTCAGCGCAAAATGAAGTTGGCTGGATCTAACATTCATCTCTCTGCAGAAGAATTTGAATTTCATCCTGTACTTGTCATGAACGAACACAGTGAACTACTATTGGAATAATGATGTCAGATAGAGTCGATAGTAGCCAGGTGAAGAGCGATGAATCTTACTGTTCCCAGCATGTTGTAACCATGTATACCAGGAGCATTTTTGTGTGTGGTAAGCTTGAGGCTGATCTGGTGTGTGAAAGTAGCAGAAGGACATAAAGGACATGTTTCAGGATTAAGAAGTGTTCCATTCCATGTGGGGAACCATGACTGGATGAAGAGCTAGAAGCACATTTGATAGGAAGTGAGCAGAACGAGAAAACAAGAGAAGAGATGGATTGAGACAAGTGGTGAGAATGATTAACTGATTCATTGCTAACTAAATAGTGGAGAGTATACATTTATAGGCTACTGACTGCTAATTCAACAGTGAGTTACAGTCAGTCACAATGGACAGATCAATTACAATGTAATGTAACTGACAGGCTAACTAATAATTTCAAGAGAATATCCTAATATCTGTAATGATTTAGATGGTTCAAGAAGGGATGAGCTTCTTTAGTGTGTTTATCTCTATACAGGACATATCCTGGAAAAAGATACTCTTCTTTGGGAGTTCATGTTTGCTGTTCTGTGTATCTTGTATCACTTCATTAGTCCCTACAAAGTTTGGTCACCAAGTTAGTCCTTCAAAGATTCTTTTCATCACTACTTTAGCCTATTATAAGGACAAATATAGTGACATCTTAGATTTTTTAGGGACTAATAAATATATTGAAAAATTAAATATCAAGGACTAATATGGGCAGTTTAAATCATCGATGGACTAATTTGGTGACTGGTGTAATTTTGGAGGATCAAATTGAGGATTTTGTCAATGTTTTTTTGTCACTTCTTGTAGGAGTCACGTCTTCTGTTTCATGTCTAAGTTTATTTTCCTGGGAGCATAGCTTTATTATAGTTAAATAAAGAATATTATGATCATTTGACATTCCATCGCTCAGACCTTTGTTTTCAGAGACATATTTGAGAGATAGATCTTATATTATTATTGTTGTTGTTGAATCATTGGTGACTTGAGCTCAATGCCATGATCTTAGGAATGCTCCTTTCTTCTTTTACCTTCATAGTGGCATATCTCATATCCATAGAATATACGGATTAGTGATAATCTTGTCACCTTAAACTATTAGCTATTTACACTATTCAATTAGACGGATTAAAAGCTAAATCGTTTTCCATTTTCTGCTTCTCTATTCTCCCCTCAGTTTTTTTGGTTCTAAATCAATAGGTCTTAGTGATTTTCTTAATGCACATTGTAGATTTTGACTTTCATCATTTTTTTTGTTTTACATCACATTTTATTAAATGGTGCTGTCTTGAAATGTTTTTTTTTTCTTCATTTCTATCCCTTTAGACTGCCTTTCTCCTCTTATGATGCATTGCATTATCATCCTCCAAACCCAGCAAATATGTGTCTGATTTGCAACAAAACTTATACATTAGTTTCTTCTTTGTTATGGAGTTCCTTTTTCCCCCATTGCTATTTATCTTTATTTGGTTGATACCTGATCATGACTTGGCCATATTTTTCTATTATCTGTCTGTTTAAATTTTGTACTGATTTTGACAGTCATAAAGTAATCCATTAAATGAGATATGATTTATTCATTTTAACTGATAGGTAAATTCAGGCACCTCCCTGTTGTAGAAAATGGTGAAGTCATTGCCATACTGGATATCACCAGAT
>Ga0123342_1005538_pt1 | contig 18210 bp, 11 predicted proteins | sample Turbeawhitnodule_FD_89960 | JGI IMG/M metagenome (GOLD analysis project Ga0123342, IMG submission 89960) | Root nodule microbial communities of legume samples collected from Mexico - Turtle bean Mexico white nodule | ecosystem: Host-associated > Plants > Roots > Nodule | place: Mexico: Nepantla...
CGGGCCACCCCGTTCCGTGTGAAGAATGACAGCCGGGGATCGGCTTGGGGGGGGGGGGGGGGGGGGGGGGGGGGGGGGGGGGGGTACCTGCGATTGCACTCTGACACTCAAGTCAGTGCTGAGATTTAGATGTATTATAGTAGAATGTAAAAAATGTATCTTACTCTTTTCTCAAGAGCTTTATTTATATTATTGCTTTGTAGGTTTTTGGCCTTAATGGGTTGGAGATTAGTTGCTAACTGAAGTGTAGCAGTTCCTTAATCTCAGGGAACTGTATATTCGACTTAATATGTTTTATCCATTATATATTGGAGATATTTCCCGGATATTTTGGGATGTGCATTGACTCATTTAATGTTGGTGATAACTGTTATTTCTTATATTCGTTATGTTATATGTTATTTGACTCAGGCGGTCGGTTACTGAGACTAACTTGTCTAGTACCGACCGGTACACTTGCCCCCCAGGCTCGAAGAGATTAATTTTTGAAGAGCCGAAGATAACTGATGGAGTTCCCGAGGCGAGATGTGATCGCTGGAAGCATTTAATGCTTGTCAGAGATATGATGTTTGCTTTTTAGGAAAAAGTCATCGTTTTGATATTTACTTTTTAATCAGATGAATTTGACGGTGGAGATTTTGTATCGTTTTGTATACCGAGTGATATTAACAGTTGGATGAAAATAAATCTGACGACTCCAAACGAGGGACATAATAACCTCTCTTCTATTTGGTTTCCTATAAATAGGGCATCATTTCAATGTGACAGAGTTTACACTTTCGTCATTGCCTATAGAACTTGTGTTATTTGCTCTGAGTGCCTATAAAACTTGTGTTATTTGCTCTGAGTGCCGAGTCTACCAGTTTTCTTCTTTAGTTGTCGTATCCTCAGGTCAGTAATGTCTTCTTTTGTCGATTCTTCGAATAATATGGTTACTATCGAGTCTTTTGAGGTTGCCCGTACTACATCTGGCAGTACGAGAGAGACTAGTAACTTAGACCGTTCAATCTTAGAAGGTTCGAGTTATGAGTGGGTCGATCCACGTGTGTTGAAAATCCCCACATCTTTTAGGGATTTTGACATTTTGGATAAATTTCTATCCAAAGTGTCGTTTATAAAATCTGATGCTCCCTCATATACGTTGATGGCCGATATATGTGGTTACTCTGACCAAGTTTGTCACGGGCGAGAAAATGCGCCCCATGATTTATTTTTTGTCTATAATACATTTTTCATGATTTACACATAACCCTTCCTTTTGATGATTTCACTACGGGGGTTCTTCGAATCCTCAATATGGCGCTGACTTAATTGCATCCCAATTCATGGGCGTGTCTTCTGGTGTTTAGAATAATTTGTGATATATTTAGGATCATTCCAACACCTAAATTGATTTTGTTTTACTACAATTCGTGCCCGAGTACTCCAGTTAGTTGGTTGTCTTTATCAAGTCGTTCGGGAAGTGTTCGGTTTGCAGCGTTTACTACCTTTTATAAATTTTTTTAAAGAAAAGTACTTCAAAATATTTGTGGAACCTGATGGTCGAGACTATTTTTATAACACAGAGGGTCAAACAAAATTTCCTTTTCATTAGACCCGAAATCCTAGTCAAATTGTCCCCTGCATGTGGTCGTCGATGTCACCTCTGGATAAGGCATTTTTAGTTGTGTTTGAACATCTCCAATATAAGTTTCCTACCCGAGAGTTGGTAGCTTTGTATGGGTCGTCCGAGAGGTTGACGAATTTTACTGGTATGTAAATTTCTTGTGTATATGGTCATATTCATCATGTTGATGGTATTTAATTCATTTTTGTTTTGCAACTATCATGACTCAGATGGATCCAGCCTTGGGAGACCTCATGGCCAACTTGAGACGCCAAGTGGCCAATAGGAAGATCAATAGCTTTGAAGCGGTCGGGAAGGGGAATCCGGTTGTCCCAGCCGACGTAGTGCCTCTGCAAGCCATTGCTCTTCCAGTGGCCAAAAAATGAGGTCGGCTTGCCAAAATGTCCTGACTTAGTGCAGAAACAGGACCATCCACTAGGTGGTCGTCCGTGCCGAACCCCTAGTTGGAGGCGGCATCGGGCGTTCACATTGAGATGACTCTGGAGTTTGAAAGCGTCTTGGTGGTTGTTCTAACCAACAACTTGGTCGCAAAGTGGGTGGAGCTGCAGAGTCGGTCGCTGGTGGTCGGCTGAACTCTTGGGAAAGAGTTGGAAAGAACTATTACAGTGGTGACCAAGCAGAATAATGAATTGACCAAGTTTGCTAATTCGCTTAAGAAAACCTTAGAGGCGATGGAAGCTCTTAAGGAAAAAATACGCCAAGACAGTTGCAACTGAGAAGGCTCAACAAGCTTTAAAGGATGAGTTAGTGACAATGGAGGCAGAGAAAGCTGAACTTGCCAAGGAGAAAGTCGAAGCTGAGGAAAGGGAGAAGGAACTCTCGACCGAGGTGGAGAAGTGTCATGCATTCATGTTGCGTATTAGTGAAGATTTTTTTCACCAGAGTCTTCGACAAGTGGCCTTTTACCACGGGGTACCGGTCGAAGACCCTCGTTATGACTTAGATAAGGATGTGGTCGATGGCAAGCTAGTGCCAATCGGCGGGAATATCGATACTCCCATGAAGGATGCAGGTGGGGAGAACGTTATCACTCCCCAAGCCGAATTGGAGCCATCCTTTGAAGAAATACTAGAGCCACTTTAAGTGGTTTTATTCTGGACCTGGGATGTGGGCTTTGAACAATTTTAAGTATATATTTTTTATGCATCTATGTGAACATTCGATCTTTCGAAACTACATAACTTGGTGAACTTAATGTTTATGTATTTTTTAATCTCTGCCATAATCGAGTAATTACACAAAAGTAGTGTCATGTTGAGCCTTTAGGAATTTGATCTGTATGAATTATATTTATTCACAAGTAAAATCTGACCGAGTGGTACGATTTTAGTATTTGATAATTGGAAGATATGTTGTAAGGATTCTGACCTTGACTAATTGGTAAAATAAAGTGAACAATTGTACCATTCTGGTCACGCGATACAATATTTTTGTTTTATTTCGACCACACTAAGCAGTGTATATATGCTTGTTCTGATTACTCTACGTAATGCATTGGTTCCAATCGTTATGAACGATAAATATTAGTCGTGTGCGATGATAAGTACACTTGGAGTTAAAACTCCTAAGTAAATCGTGTAAACGATGTTCGTCCCAACCGAGAAATGAATTCTAGTAATTGCTCTGATTGTTTTAAACGATGGATATCGTGTTGAGTTATCTTTCATGACTTGATTATACAAGAGTAAATACACAGGTCGAGTCCATGGTCTTAATAGATTCGATGGGGTCTATTCTAACCGTACGAGGGGTAGGTTTAGTTGGAGAAATAATAAAACAAAGATATGAATTTTAAAGTGCCTCGTTAAAATCTTATCGGTCGAAAACCCTCCTTAGGGATAAAACGACCGACCGAGGAAAGATTACACTATTTTATTAAACTTTATCAACTGTAATAAAATTTAAGATGCGTGGCATTCCATGTTATTGGTACATTTCTTCCTGATAAAAATTCTAAATGATAAGCATCGCCTTCCATTGTGTCTGCAATGCGGAATGGTCCTTCATAGTTGCTCAAGAACTTTTCGTCGTCCTTCCGAGCGTCGTTGTGCATGCGCCAGTCCAAGTCTCCCTTTTGGAAGTTTCTTGGCTTGACCTTTGAATTATACCTTCTCGTCGCGCTTATCTTACACGCTTCTTCTCTTATTCTGCTCCTTTCTCTGAGTTCGTTGATAAGGTTTAGGCCGGTCAACAAACTTTCTTTATTCAAATCCAAATCCAGAGTTTGTCATCGTAGAGAGAGTTTTCCGACTTCAACAGGAATCATCGCTTCAGTCCCATAGGTCAGACTATATGGGGTTTCTTGTGTGGTGGACTGGAGTGTGCATCGGTAAGCCCATAAGACATCGAGAAGTTCGTTGGTCCATTGTGGTGTGAATCGGCCAAATCAGATGGCTCCAACAAGATGATGCATGGCTATTTCGAGCATCAAATTTCTTATACCCATGCATACTTTGTTGAATCTGTCCATGAATTCCCATAAGGACTCCCCATTTTCTTGCTTTACATTTAGAAGGGACATGGATGAATTTTGACGCCAAGACTTTGACATTTCCCACAGAGTTGGGAGGGAGACTGGTGAACCAACCTAGCGATCCCTCTTGGAGAGAGGCAGGAAAGACCTTACACCATAATGACTTGTTGGTGGTGTATAAGGTCATTTGCGCTTTAAAGACGTTCAAGTGTTCGTCTGGGTCGGTGGAACTATTGTAGAGCTTGATGGTTAATCCTTTCCACTTGGCAGGAAGTGATGTATCGATGATCTCATCTGTGAAAGGGTATCCTCTTGGATCCCCTTAGTTGTCCGTGATAGGATTGTTTTTTAAGCTTTGGTGAGTTTGATGGGTTTGAAGGGTTGGTGGTGCCTAGGATTATTCTTCCCGTTCCTGTCCATCAAGTTGTTGCTGCAGATACTTATTTTGCTCTTTCAAAAGGGACATCCTTTCTTCGTGTCGACGTCGATCCTAGGGATAACTGTTATTTATTGTATTCGTTATGTTATATATTATTTGACTCGGACAATTGATTATTGAGACTGCCTCATCGGTACCGACCAATATAGTATATATTAAATAATATTTATTATTCTCACCTACTGAACTCTAACTTAGACATCAAAGTATCTTTTGGAAATACCCTCACCTTAACCAACCAAAGACTGAAGATATTGTAGTGTACCAACTAGATCAATAAAAAAAAAAAAAGGAGAATCAAGACCTTCACTTTATTCATTTGCAAGAATAAAATTTGGATCGGATGATTTGGGTTGTGTAAAGATTATTTAGTGTTCAGTTATTGAACTTTGATGAATGAAGCAAATGCTATGATAGGAGGTTTGAAATGCTAAGTTAGGGAAGAGGCTATTTTAAAGCAGAATTTACTATTTCTATGACCAATAGTCCCTCTTTGCTACAACTTTCAATATATTATTGTTCATTTAATGTTATAAAAAGTTGAGAAACACATTGGTAAAAAGGACCTCTATTTTCAAATATGGATTCTGAAAGTCCTTTGATAGCAACCGGACTGGAAGTGACAAATCGACGAAGACATGTTAATAATACACCTAAAAAATAGGTACATATAATAGTCACATTGTAGAATTTGGAAACAATTCATCCCATGGTCACTCGTAAGATTAATAACAGACATGAGAAACACGAAACTGTAAGCAACATCCAATCTCTGAACTTTGGAATAATGAGCAAAAATCACTTTCACTGCATCGTATGATTATGGGATAAAATAACTTCACTTTCTGTTCAATCTTATTCAAACCATGTTGTACAAGCTTGTGTCGGTTGCCATATTCAATTTCAATTTCTCCACTTTCAATGTGGCTTCCTGTTATTCAACGAAAACCAAAAATAAAAGGACCAATTAAGAATGTGGATTTTCTGCTTTTTTTTTTATTCTTCTACTCTATCTTTAACATATACTGATTTTAATATTTTAAAATATATTAAAAAATTTAATATATTTTAAAGACACAATAGAAGGATAATCAACACAAAAAAATTCAACAACAAATTTGAAATCTAAAATTAAATTAGCATCGACATTCTCGTACACACTCCAATTAGTTGAAAATCGTTACTTATTTGGTACTCTATAATCGACAATATCTGAATAAAAATGTAACCCAAAACTCAAAGTAAGTGTTGACTCAAACTCAAAATACTATCATTTTTTTTAAGTGAAATGAAGATTAGACACCAATTAAATTGTCATATGGTGAGTTGAATTAGCTTTTTAAAGTGATATTTCTTAAAAAAAATATTTTGGTATTTGTTCATTAGGAAAATTTTTAGATATAATATTATTAAGTTTTTTTTATATATTTTCTTATGAAAATTAAAATTTTACCCCAATAAACTATATAGTAAAGATTTATATTAAAAATCAATGTAGGCTATTTGTATTTTAGTTAGAAAACCGTATAAAAACTATAAAAAAAAAGTATATTAGTTTTCTCCAGTTCAATCATTTTAATAGTATTTTAATTAAAGCAATTGCTCGGGGTAAATATTTTGGGGAGTGTTATAAATATATTCTTTAATACTCTTTTTATTAAATAAAGTTAATTTGAAAACAAGATAATGAGAAAAATCCATAAAATAAAGTGTAAAATCCGCCAAATTTTATGTATTTAATAAATTTTAATCAATAAAAATTGTGCTTTAGAGGATGTGCTTTTAAAAACTCTTGAATATTTTTGCATATATAATCATATAATTTCATAAATTAAAATCATTTTATTCTATTATGTCAATTAATTAAGACAATATAAAAACAAATTTGAATTTAATTTTGTTTTGAAGACAGTAATATAATTATAACAATTATGGTTTAATGGATATAAAAAAAAGGTAGCAAAATAATTCACCTTTACTACACATTAGTGTATCTTTTCATAAGGTGTGGACAATCAAAACTATGTGAAGAAGTTTTAAGTTAAGTTTTGTATTTAAAGTAACCTTCATACGGAGTAAATTTGAAGAGATAAGGATGAATATTATTAAACTAGCTAGTTTAACATATATTTTAAATTAAAAAATATTTTATTTTTTTGGATGTATTTAGGGATTTTTGTGGAGACTAACCTAAGAATAATGAAGATTTTGAAGCATGTGATTAAAATATTTAAAAACATATTAGCAATTTAGATACACAAACATTTACTTTTTGAGAGGATGTGTCTCATTAATTTAGTGTTATCGTCTTTATTTTCTTTTTCATGTCATTTTTTAGAATTTCTTAAGATGTGACACGAAAAATGGATGGTGTGAGAGACATAAGTTTTTGTGTTTAATAAGTGAACTGTGGAGGAGCGCTTAGCGTTGAAATAATCAAAACTTTTTTGGATAAAGCAGAAAATAAAGTAAGATATTGTAAGTGATAAGTGGGTGTCGAAATTATAATGGAGGAGAATTTTTTTTATGAATGATAAATTAAGTGATAAGATAATAATGTATGAAACATCTTTATTCAGGTAATTATGTATAGAAACGAATTGAATTTCTTATATGTCAATGAAAGTAAATTTAATATTTGAGTGCTTTAGATAGTATTTCAAAACTAGTTCATATTTTAAAATAGTATAATCTTAAATTAAAGTATAAACCTTATAAAAAAACTTAATAACTTTCGAGCATTTCTATACATAAATCTTGAATCTTAAACTTTAAACACTAAAAATTTAGGATCATTAGGATTTGTATTGAATAATAAACAAATTTTGATTTGTGTGTGAAGTGTATTGAACAATAAACAAATTTTGATTTTGTATGAGAGGTTAAAATAATGTGATTATTGTAATAGACAATAACATTAATAATATGTTTGTTTCTAGTAAAATATTGTACACGGAGAAGAAAAGACATTGATAATGTCTCTTTATATCTATTGATATTGGCCGAAATAATTTTTTTCATTGTGACTTTTTTTTTTAAAAAAAGTTTAATATATTATAATTTAATCATATTATTCTTAATTTTTCTAAATCAAATCATTTCAAATTTATTTTCTTAAATTCTCATACATGGTCTTCTTAATCCGTTATAATAGTAGTATATTTTGTGCTTAAATCAAATCAAGCGCTTGTAAATTTTATAAGCTGTTTATTAAATATATAATTTTGTAGAACTTGTATTATTAAATAGTTTGAGGAGTTTATTTTGGTTTTGTTACAAGTTATTTATAGTTTTGTGAGTTATACAAATATATCAAATTTTCAACAGGCGTGTATATTAAAAAAATAATGTTAAGTAAATTACAGCGTGAGCATATATGCATTATTTCTTGTGTTTACCATTTAAATTGATTAAATGTTGAAGACTAATTTGAGCAGTTGAGTAGTTTGTGTTGAGTTTTATGCTTTGAAAGAATAATAAAATCCATCCGAATCAGAAATAATGCAGTATAAATGGTGAACAAACTTGCCCACCCAATTGGTTCAATCGCCATCGTTGGTTCAAAAGAAGTATGATTAGTGGGTCACCCAAGAGACGCCATGCTTGCTTTATCAGTCAATGTAGAAATGCACAGCTTACCAAATTTGCCACCATCATCAATAAATAATACTCCAAAAGTCTGACTCTTCAATTTCATCCTTATCTTTTTCACTTTTTCACTTTTATCTTCAAAGAATATTTTTAATTTTACTTAATTATTATTTAAATAAAAACATTTTATTGTAAATTTTATTTTATCATTTAATTTTATAAAATTAAATTAAATTTAAAATTTATTTTTTAATATGGTATCATAATTTTATTTAGGATGACAAAGCATGAGGATTCGTATGAGTCAGTCCACGACCTACTGAAAAAATTGTGGATCAGGTTGTCTATTCTAGACCACTGGTCTATTTAGGTTCGTCCTGCATAATCTACAATCGCAAACAGATTAATCCGATGATCCACATAACTTAAAAATCTTGAAATTTTTTTCTACACCCCCAATTTTCTTTATGCTGTCTCACATTTCACATTGTAGAATTTTTCTTACATCCTATTACGCATATGTCATATGTCATGAGAATAATATTGTGAGACCATTTATCTAATGTATCTAAATAAAAAAAATTAAATTTATTCAAAAGAAATTTTTTAATTTTGTTTTATATTAATTTTTAGAAGATATATTTCTTATATTGACTAGGGTTTACATAGAGTATAGAGTGGGTCAAACATAAAACGGATTTAGGATGACCAATTGCATTGTTATCCTAATTTTATTTTACAACGAATATTAGGGTTACGTTTTCTTTTTCTTTTCCTAAAGAGAACTCTAAACACATCTAGAAGAGGAACCAGTAGTAAAAAGATAAACTTTATTATGAAACGGGGAAGTTATGAGATCAAATTATTATGAATTAGGTTTCTGTATTAAAAAAGAAAAGTCTATGTAACTCATGTAACTTATGTAAGCTTCCAGGAGTTTCACACAAATACCACTTTATATTAATTAGTTTTTCCTTGTAGAACAAGTGTTATTTAATTAAAAAATATAATAATAAATAATTTTATGTATCAAATGAGTCGTTACTATTTAATTATAAATAAAATAAAAATAGATAAACAAGTGTTTATAATGAAAAATAACCGCATAGATAAAATTAAATGATCAGTTTTTTATTAATTAAAATATTATTTTGTAAATTGTAACTTCTTTTGATCCTTTCAACATATTAACTGTTTTAAAAATTGTTTATTACTTTTCAAACTCTCTTCCTATTTTTTTATTTATTCAACCTCTATTCTCTATTATATTTTATGATACTTTTTTGGCATATCTTTTATTAATTGAAATATATAAGAAAAATCTCTTATTTAGCAATTTTTCTCATGATTTTATATTTTTTAATGAATTTTAATTCAGAAAAATGTGTTAAAGTGTATTTTAACATTTTTATATATATAGAAAAATAGAAATACTGATGGTGACTCTCATCTTGAAGGTACCCATTATCATAAGTGTAAGATCTAAGTTTTATAAAACTACTACACTGAACTCCTCTAGTATGATGGTAAATTTAACACCCTAGATCTAAGATAATAATATTTTGAGTTATAGAGATAAACGATTTATTTTTTACATAAAAAATAACTTTTGCTTCATAGAAGTAGTCCGTAATAATAAATGTTTTTATGTTGAAAGTGTATATCACATGATGTCTTTATAAGACCCTTGCATCATATAAAAATATATATAAGATCTTAAAATTATGTAGGATATTTAGACCACAAGAAATAAATTAATACTCAATCAATCTTGCAACCTAAATATTCTTAAAAAGTGTTAATTCTTGGGTCACATATTAATTTATTGTTGAAAGTAAAAAGGAGTAAATTCAACTTGTTTTTTTTTTTTTTTTGTGAATCATAAACTCGATCTGTCACAACTTGGTAGATTAAGTGTTTGATTCTTTTAAATATATTTTGTTTTTCAAACTTATTTTATATTATTATAGTACAATCAAAATGAATTAATTTGACTGACCTATTTAAATAAAAAAAACTCGCTTCACTAAATATTAATTAAACTTAAAAATGACATTATAAATATAATAAAGCAATATAAATATATTAATTTATATAATTGGATAAAAAAATTACACTTATATTTTTTTTTCAAGTTAACCCTACTCGAATTCATGCCGATTTTGATTAGCTTAACAATCCTAACCGCTATGTTGATTGAAATAATAATAAAAAATTCAAATTTGCATATTTAAGTGTTACTTTTCCTATTTTAAAATAATAGTTTATTATTTTTTATATTTAAAAATAAAAAAAAAATTATTTTATATAATTGTTACATTAAAAGGAATAAAGAATATTAAAAAATTTGTAAACATTATTATCTAAATTATGTCCGTGGATTATTTTTCAAGAAATATGACATTTTTTTTAAAATGAAGAGTATAGCATAAAAAATAAAGAAATATGCTGTGAATTGTGATGGAGTTACTTGGGAAACGAATGTGACACACGTGTGATTACTGACCGAACTTGTTGACACGCTTGAGGCGGGTCCACCGCCACTCCACCACCCTGTACAGCAACAGAGGTCCAGCCAGCACTGTGCAAAAAGCAAAGAGGGCAACTTCTCTGTATATTTTGCATAGATTCATTAGATCCTAGCCCCACACCACCAACAAAGGCAAAACCAAAAACCAAAAACCAAAAACCAAAAACCAAAAAGCATACACCCTCTCTTCTCTTTTCCTCTTCTCCCTCATACCTCACTCTTATCTCTTCCATCTCACAAACTCCACCTCCATTGTTTATGCTTTATCAGCAAAAAGAAACCCCAAAAAAACCATCCTCATTTCAGAAGAAACCCATTTTCTCCAAGGTAACAACATCTCAGCATTGTACTTCTTAAGCCTAAAAGAAAGCCCCTCCTTTATTTCTCTCTCTTTTTCTACTTCATGAGTTGGGTGCTACTGAAAATTTTCAAGGTTTTTTCCTTTTGCTGAATTTGAAGCACCCATTCGGTAAAAAAATGTTTTTGGTAAAAAAAATATTTTTGGTAAAAAAAGTTCTGGGAAAATCTGTTAGAATGGGAAGAGCACAAACCTGCGTACGATAAGCCGTGTAGGTGTTTTTTTTTTTCTTTCTTTTTGGTTAAAATTTCTGTGGGTGAGTTGGGTGGTGTAGAAAGTACTGAAACTAGAGAAGTAAAGTAATCCGATGGTGATGTTTGTTTGCGGAAATTAAGTAGTTGAAGGAGTGTCTTAGAATGCAGAAAGTGTGAAACTTTGAAGTGGAAATCCTTCATTTCATGGTACATTCTGTCGGCAGCTACCTGGGATATTCTAGGTTCAGATTGTTTTCGTGTCCTTTTTTTATGGATTAAAAAAATACTGTTTTTTTTTTGTGTCGTGATTTTGTGCTTTTGTTGAAGACAATCGGATCTATACAATCTTAAGCTTACACACTCTTGGTGTTATCATAGATCTATGCTTGCAACTCAGTTTATTTATGCATTAATTATTATTATCTTTGAGTTTTCTTAAACTGTGTGGTTTGTGTGTTTTAAAGTTTTCCAAATATTTAGGTGACTCGATTTGCTAGCTTGTAACGGCTATTTGACCGTGTTTATGTTTTTTAGGCTCCTCGGAACCGTTGTGCTTTTATTTCTTTTAAAGCACAACTGTTCCTACGAGTGGAAGTGTGGAACATTGAAGATTTGAAATAGTTGTGCCACAGCTTCCCTTATTATTTGGAAAAAGGGTATTTTGGTTCTTTGAAGCCAGAAGATGCAGAGGCCTCCACCTGAAGATTTTCTTTTGAAGGAGACCAAGCCCCACCTTGGTGGGGGAAAAGTCTCTGGTGATAAACTTACTAGCACTTATGACCTTGTTGAGCAAATGCAGTACCTCTATGTGAGGGTTGTGAAGGCTAAGGACTTGCCTGCAAAGGATGTCACTGGCAGTTGTGACCCTTATACTGAAGTGAAGTTGGGGAACTACAAAGGCACCACTCGGCACTTCGAGAAGAAGAGTAATCCTGAATGGAACCAGGTTTTTGCTTTCTCTAAAGACCGTATTCAGGCATCCATTCTGGAGGTCACTGTGAAGGATAAGGATGTTGTGAGAGATGATTTCATCGGTCGGGTCTTGTTCGACCTCAACGAGGTCCCAAAGCGTGTTCCACCGGATAGTCCTCTTGCCCCGCAGTGGTATAGATTGGAGGATAGGAAGGGTGATAAGGCGAAGGGGGAGCTAATGCTGGCTGTTTGGATGGGTACACAAGCTGATGAAGCATTTCCCGAAGCATGGCACTCGGATGCTGCAACGGTTAGTGGGACTGATGCTCTTGCCAACATTAGATCAAAGGTGTATCTGTCTCCTAAGCTTTGGTATTTGAGGGTTAATGTGATAGAGGCTCAAGACTTGCAGCCGAGTGACAAGGGTAGATACCCTGAAGTTTTTGTGAAGGCTACTCTGGGAAATCAGACCTTGAGGACTAGAATCTCTCAAAGCAGAACTATCAATCCAATGTGGAATGAAGATATGATGTTTGTGGCTGCTGAACCATTCGAGGAGCCTCTGATTTTGAGTGTGGAAGACAGAGTTGCCTCTAACAAAGAGGAATCACTTGGGAGGTGTGCAATTCCTTTACAAATGGTGGACCGGAGACTGGATCACAAACCTGTGAATACTAAGTGGTATAATATTGAAAAACACGTTGTTATTATGGAAGGAGAAAAGAAGAAGGAAATCAAGTTTTCAAGCAAGATTCATATGAGGATCTGTTTGGAAGGTGGTTATCATGTTTTGGATGAATCAACTCACTACAGCAGTGATCTTCGCCCAACAGCGAAACAGCTGTGGAAGTCCAGTATTGGAGTTCTTGAATTGGGGATATTGAATGCTCAGGGTTTGATGCCAATGAAAACAAAAGATGGTAAGGGAACAACAGATGCCTATTGTGTAGCAAAATATGGGCAGAAGTGGGTGCGGACAAGGACAATAATTGATAGCTTTGCGCCCCGGTGGAATGAGCAATATACTTGGGAGGTTTTTGATCCTTGCACTGTCATTACAATTGGTGTCTTTGATAACTGTCATTTGCATGGTGGTGATAAGCCTGGAGGGGCAAAAGATTCCAAAATTGGGAAGGTAAGAATCCGTCTTTCTACCCTTGAGACCGACCGTGTCTATACACATTCCTATCCTCTTCTAGTTCTTCATCCAAATGGGGTGAAGAAAATGGGTGAAATCCACTTGGCTGTAAGGTTTACTTGTTCTTCTTTGCTTAATATGATGCACATGTATTCACTGCCTTTGTTGCCTAAGATGCATTATATTCACCCACTAACTGTTAGCCAGCTTGACAATTTGAGGCATCAAGCTACTCAGATTGTTTCAATGAGACTGAGTCGTGCCGAGCCACCCTTGAGAAAGGAGATTGTGGAATATATGCTGGATGTGGGTTCCCACATGTGGAGCATGAGAAGAAGCAAGGCCAACTTTTTCAGGATCATGGGAGTTTTGAGTGGACTAATTGCTGTAGGAAAATGGTTTGACCAAATCTGTAATTGGAAAAATCCAATCACAACAGTTCTGATCCATATCCTGTTCATAATATTGGTCATGTACCCTGAGCTTATCTTACCTACAATATTCCTTTACCTCTTCTTGATTGGAGTTTGGTACTATAGATGGAGGCCAAGACACCCTCCTCACATGGACACTCGTCTCTCCCATGCAGATTCTGCACACCCTGATGAACTTGATGAAGAGTTTGACACATTCCCAACCACCAGACATTCGGACATCGTCAGGATGAGATACGACCGGCTTAGAAGCATTGCTGGGAGGATACAGACAGTGGTTGGTGATTTGGCCACTCAAGGGGAGAGACTGCAGTCTTTGCTCAGCTGGAGGGATCCAAGAGCAACTGCCCTCTTTGTGATTTTCTGTCTTGTTGCTGCCATTGTACTCTATGTCACTCCATTCCAGGTTGTGGCACTTCTCTCTGGAATCTATGTATTGAGACACCCCAGGTTCCGCCACAAGCTTCCTTCAGTGCCTCTGAATTTCTTCAGAAGGCTTCCTGCAAGAACTGATTGCATGCTTTGAGTCATGGACAGCGCACAAACTACAAATGGAACCTGCTTTCCTTTCATTGTTCAGCACCAGATTTTGTGGATTTGCATTTCATTATGTCATAGGATTTTCTGTTTTTGAACTTCGTGGTAGTAGTCCTGGTTAAATTTGTAATTTTGTAGGCTGTGAGTTGAAATTAACTTGTGTTCAATCAACTTGGTGTTTAATCAGATGCAGTAAAGTTTCTGAAATGGGAGTTTGAACCTACCCGCTCAAATGGCTATAGATATTGAGGTGAAGTGATTAATGATTTATGTTCCCCTTATCTCGCCTCCTGTAATTGATATTGATAAACAGGAAAACACACCTACTACTACTTCTTTCGTTTGTTTATTCATAGAGAGACCTTGTTCTGTGCTTTTCTCAGCATTCTTTTTTGTCTATGACTTGGACCTCTGCAATGTTCTCACTGTAATATGGCATTTTTATACAAAGATATACACGTGGGTATCGTTATCCCTCCCCACTGTGATATTAAAACAAACAAGCTGCATAAAATAGTTGATTTTGTAACATTTCTTTGGACCGCGACATTAAAATAAAGAAGCTGCATATTATAATGTATGCACTGTCCATGTTGGTTTGCAGTAGTTTATTTCAGACTATTTATTTTTGCTTCAGAGGACAATAATTCTATCAGTGGGACAGACATTAATGCTTCCGCAATAATTGGATCTTTTTTTATTTCTCGCCAATTGTTTTTCATTGCTTTTTTATTTTGAAAAAGATGTTTGTGTTGGTTGAATATTAATAATTTTTAAAAATATTTTAACTGAATTAAAAATAAAATTGTATTAACTAAATAAATGACCTATATATTTTTAGTTTCTGATAATATTTTAATTTTAGATATTACATTTAAATGCTGATTCTGTTTTTTTTATGGCCAGTTTCTGATTTCTATAGATGTGGGGGGACTCATTCTTCTCTCCTTTTCTTTTTCTTGTATCCATCTCTTACTTTTTCTTAAAAAATTCTTTTCTTTTTCTTTTTCTTATCTTTACATGCTGTAAATTAGTTTGTTGGTTGAGTTATTTGTGTTTTTAGTGCATAGTGTATGTATGGACAAAATCTACCTCTGCTATTCCCACTAGACTCAACTCAACTTTACTCTTCCCCAACAAAGCAACATGGAGCTCCTTTAGTTTCCTCTTCATGCTCCTACAAACTTACAGGTACGTTAAAAGTAGGTAGAAATAAAGTGACTTTAAAAAATAATAATGGTCGTAATCGATATATTAAAATTATACCTAATAATAATAATAAAATCTGAAACAACAACAAAGCAACGTTAATAAATTTAACTCAGTAGATGTTCAAAATTTTCTTTTAAATAATAACATATGCATTCTATTATTCTTTATATAAAAATACCAACGAAATATTAAACTGATGTTATAGGCTAAAATCACATAATTTTGAATTCAAACTCTACATCTACAAGAATATAGTATGTTTATTCCGACCCATATTGGTGGAGAGTCTGGAGAAACTTTTATTCTATTTTATTATTTATAGAATTATGCACTACAAGAAAACAGATAATTAGCTTCCACATATTTGCGTGGACAAGTGTGGATGCGTTTTTCGTCAACCACACTCACGCAAATGGACACAAACATAAAAAAAATAAAAAAAATAAGGTTATAATAATAAAATTTTAAATTTTTGAAGGTTTAGTCCACGTTACTTACAAGTTTAACCTACGTTATGATTTTAAAATTAAAAATAATAAAATTATGAATATCAACATACTTAAATAATTAATTTATTTGAAAACTTCTAGTTGTTGAAAACTGTTGAGCATACAGAACTCGAATGTGAGCAGCTTGAACATTTCTTCCTCCACTCCTTCTTCTTCTTTGACGACCGTGAACTTAATAGGGTTTAGGGTTTAGGGTTTAGGGTTTAGGGTTTAGGGCTTAGGGCTTAGGGTTTAGGGTTTAGGTGTAACCCTAGGTTCTTGATTTACAGTGGTTTGAAAGTCTAACCCTAACACTTTATTTCCTTCTCAATGATTTTTTGTGTTTTTGAAGTTCTTATTTTCGTGGATTGTGTTTGTTAATGTGGTGATGCACGCTCACTTTTGTGTTATTGAGCACTTGATGTAGTTTTGTTTACCAATTTTTTTCTTCTTACGTTGTTTGATTTAAGGGGTTGATTTAAGAGGATGCTAAGTTCTCGAATGATTTTGATGTTAAGTTCCTTGTAGGTCATTGATAGAGGAAATGCTGCTCTTCGACAAATCTCTCTTGACTAGGAGGACTGTGAATATCTTAGCTTTGTGAGGTTGGATTTTAGCAGGATGGTCCTTTAAGTGGGTAAAACGAAAGGATTGGACCACATAGTTCACTAAAATAAGAACAAAAATGAAAAAGAAATATAAAGTCTATATCAAACTATACAACTTCATTATTTAATCACAAGTTGTGTAATGTGATGATGTTAATTTACAGCCTTTAAAACACTTATTATGGTTCATGTTTAAACACATAGATTCATATAATTAGTGAGAGGAGGAAGAGCAAGTCCAATATTTGTCTACTCCGACACTCTTTCCCACTTGGGGTCCTCCATTACAGTCCACATCTACTCCCTCATTAGTTCACTTCTCTAGTGCTCCATCCGTTCATGTGACTCCTCAAATTCTAGTGCAACCCACTCTTACATCAGTTCAACCCACTCAAGCATCAATGCAACCTACTCATACATCAGTTCAGCCTACTCAGGCATCAGTGCAACCCTCCCCTAATACGCCAGTACAACCCACGACACACCATGATATCCCTGATGAAGAACATGATGGTAATGGGAGGATCATTCAACCAGGAAGGGTAAGTTTATTATCGCATTGAACTTTATTGTGAATTGTTTGCTATACTTCATGTTTAACATTTAAGTTTGCATGTTTTGTAGATGGACACCTAATCATTGTGTTACTAAGGCAATTGGACATGCAATTAGGTCATAATTTAGGGGTCCTTATTATCACTATGACGAAACACCAGAGGAAGTCCAACTTAAATGGTGGACTGAATTTAAGGTGATCTTAACATAACATTTAAGCATTTATTATATTCATTTCCATTTAAGCATTTATTATATTCATTAACTTTTATTTAAATTTTTTGTTCTTTTTACAGACTCGAGTGACTTGGGCCCCTCATGATGAGTGGCAAATTAGAAAAGTGTATGAGTCAAAGGTGAGAAAACGCCTCTCTGATATGCTTGGTAAAGCTAGGATGAAAGCAACTAGACCTAACTGGATTAGTGAACAAGCATGGATTGGTCTATTGGACTATTGGGATTCGAAAAAGTTCAAAGAACAATCAATCCAAAATAAATTGAATAGGTCATCAACTCGAGGTGGGGCATTGCATTCTACTAGTTGTAAATCACACCTCGACATTGCATTGGGCCCAATAAGTATCTATGTTTTGTTGCATAAGCTTAAATTTAGTAGATAATATCTAATGTTGATAACTTTTCCATTTATTTCAGGAACGAAAATTTGGTCGGCCAGTTGAACCCGATGAATTATTCATGGCCACACACTAAGAAAGATGGACTTTGGGTAGATAGTCGTGCCAAACAGACTTACGTAAGTTATTGCTCTACTTTTGTATACATGATTTATATTCCTAACTTAGTATTGCCTCACTTACAATTTTCACAATGAATTAGGAAACCTACCATGAGCGATTGAAAGCCCTCCAATCAGACAACTTTGAAGGATCAACTTCCATCTGCCAACCGATCAATCCAACAACAAAACTTCAATGCTAGAAGGATGTTGCTGGAGGCAAGAGTAGAGGTCGATGTTATGGCACTGTAGACTTTGGCTTCCAACATTCGCCATGGAGTGTCTTCCCTAACCCAACCTTCAATACTTGCTCCTTCCAGTGATTACTTTTCTCATAATGAACAACTTCATCAACAAGTGATGCAAGCAAATGAAAGA
>Ga0123342_1005539_pt1 | contig 18201 bp, 6 predicted proteins | sample Turbeawhitnodule_FD_89960 | JGI IMG/M metagenome (GOLD analysis project Ga0123342, IMG submission 89960) | Root nodule microbial communities of legume samples collected from Mexico - Turtle bean Mexico white nodule | ecosystem: Host-associated > Plants > Roots > Nodule | place: Mexico: Nepantla...
ATGAGAACTTTAAAAAAAAAAAAAAAAATTAAAAAAAAAAATTAAAAATCTTAAAGATAAAACTTTTGAGATAGAAAACTTCTTAAAATTAAAAAATAAGAATAAAATAAATTTGAGTTTGACAAATTTTACAAACATAAATTATTTTTAAAATAAAGTTTAATATAATATCAAATAACTGAAATTGTTATAAATAACAACTTCATAAAATCTAACATGATATTATTTTTTAAAATAACAGAAATAATAAAACCAGTCACAAAACTAGCTAAAAATATCAAAATTTCGACGGAAGAAAATGGTAGAAACTGTAATTTAATTTATCAACTAATTCAGTGTTAATTATTTTCACTTTACAGAGGATTAGAAAACATAAACGCAAATTTAGAGGGTTGACCACACTTTTTCAACCTCTAATCTATTATATGATGTTGACCATCTTCACTGCAATGCAAGAGTTTACCCTAAACCCCTAGAACAATATTTCAATGGTATTTTAAGTTATAAACATTACAATATAAATAACAAAATTACAAAATTGTGAGTTATTAAAAAATTACGTGAAGTAATAAAATCCATTTAAAATATAATAAATTTCCAGATTTCTTATAATACTCCTATAGATGTTGTTAGAAAACAAGTTTCACATCTAACCTAAGTATGTGTCTGCAATATTTTTACTTTTTTTTATTTAAATAAATTACTTAAGCATCTTCTCTATTTTAGATTTTTTACAAAATTATTTTCTTAGATATATACAAACATACCCCAACTAATATATTTTGTTAAGAACATTATGCAAGGAATTTTTTAATTTTAAAATCCAAAAACTGTGAGCAGGAATATGTTTATAAAATGTCTTCGTCTGCACCAAAAAAATGCCTCTTTTCACAAAAGCAAAATCATCACTCGGTGTCCTTCATCATTTCACTCCTCTTGTTTTTTCTTCTTCTGATTATAAATTTTAAAATTTACAAAAATAAATGATTCCTTTCTAATTTGAATATTTTTGTTTTATAACTTTAATCTAGGATTGAATATTGATCCATAAAATTAATTTAATCCAACTTATTATGTGTGTGAGAGTTTATATAAAATTTAAATAGAAACAAGTTTGTACAATAAATCAAAATCTCCATAAATATATTTTATTAATTTTATACAAAATCAAAACACTTCATAAACTCCAAACCTGATTTAAATATATCGAATATAGTATTATTCAAGTTAATTACCGTTGATAAAAAAAACTTGTGTATTTTGAAAACAAAATCACTTTAACATAATTTTATATACCATTTTAGTAATTACGGTGTTTAAAAGAGATTTATATCAATACTTTAAACTACCTTTCAAGTAAATGTTTCCATACATAACTAAACTAATTTAAGTATTTTTTGATCGAAATTAATTTCATAAAATCAGGTCAATTTTTTATTTGATTTTTATTCCTCCCTTAACTATTTTCTATATACATTCATGGTATATATCCATATATTAATTTCAATTATTATCATATATGCACTTTTCCTCCCTCAAATTACCTCAAGAGACACATTGCCACATACATAAGATAAACAGTGAGTAGTAACATGAATAAATTTTGAAAAATACGTGTTATTCAAAATTTTGGTCGATACTGAAGCCTATTTCGTAGCTTAACTTTAACAAAATCATTCCTATTTCAGAAATGCAAATACTAGTTATAGAAAAGGCTCTTGGAACAACATAACAACCATACAAATTGGAGAATTTTAAGGATTAAAAAACATGTAATTCATAAGAGACTGGTCATATAAAAATATTCCTACAATTATATAGATTATCTTATGTTACTGTCTGGTTTTGTAATATTCAACAAACAGACATTGTTATGTTTTATGGTACGGTGAATGATTCATGTTTTCGAATTCACGATTAGATAACTTTTTAAAAACATGTAGCAGACACCAAGTTCGAATAGTTGTTCAGGACTTTTCTTTTCTCTTTTGAAGTCAATTATTTTTAGAATATGCATTTTAATATTTATTCTTTAGCTAGGTAAATCAACATCGTATAGTTCAAAAATCAGTAGAGTCCCACTTGCAAGAATCTTATTATAAAGCATTTTCTTTAAACAAACACTAATAAGAGATTGGTATGATTTTTGTGCTGTCCCAAAGATCCATCAGCTAGTAATTTCGTCAAAGCATGCAAATAAATAACTCATAAAGCACGATATCAATTAAACCAAACCAAGAAATAATAAATAAATTTTAAAATATCTTATAATGAAAATAGAATGATTCCAAACAAATATGAACATTGATGGCAGGGATTGAGCAGCCAAATTTTATGAATGTGTGTGTCCCTTCTTTGCACTAACCCATCATTGTATATAGATAACATCAAAATCTCTTTAAATAATAATTATCAAAATTTATATACCAAATTACAATATAATCCTTGCTTAAAAGATCTCCTTCTCATTCACTAGTTTTGACACTCAACTTTTTTATACTCTTCGTGATAATTACAAATTAAATTCTGCCAAATACGACACAAAGAATCGCCGTTTCAGGTGGTAGTAGAAATGGGACTAGAAACTCTACACTCTTCCAAAGATCCAACGAGTACGACAAAATTTCAAACTAATGACAGGGGCACATTCGGAATTTCAACTTTCACACTGCATCAATGGCCAAAACGCGACACAATTACCAAACTGTCCCTCAGACTTTTAGTAAGGCCACTTCATGAACTCGTCGAGATCGAATTCATCGAACGCCTCCTCCTCCTTCCCGTGATGACACGTCAGCGCGACGTCAACGTCCGCTAGACTTAACGGCGCGTCGATGTGGAACCCGAGCGCGTCCACGTTGCCGTAAGGGAAACTGTCGAACGGCGTCGAGTCGCAGTCGTAGGTTAGAACGGACGTGGGCGAGGCCACCAAGTCGGAATACGACGCGCCACCGTCGGTGCTGAAGCTGTCGATTGCGGCGAAGGGAGACGCCGCCGCCGGAGGCGGCGTTGTGAGTGGGAAGTTGGTGACGGCGTTGGGCCCCTTGAGTTTGACGGCGGCTTTGTCGTACTCGGTGGCGGCTTCCTCCGCCGTGTCGAAGGTTCCGAGCCAGAGGCGTTTCCGGCGGTTGGGGTCGCGGATCTCGGCGGCCCACCGCCCCCACGGCCGCTGGCGGACGCCGCGGAACTTACTGTGGCCGTTGGCCGCCTCGGAGGATGGTGGAGGTTTTTTGGGTCTTCTGCACTTTGAGGCTTGTTCGGAGGAACAAGTGGAAACAGAAGCTGAAGCAGAAGAATAGGAACAAGAAGAAAAGGAGTTGTCAGGGAGAGGAAGGTGCATACTGATTTGGGTAATTTCCCTCTTGACTTTTCTTGCTTTTGGTTTGTTTTGTCGCTGTTCGTCGTCGGAGTCAGAATCAGTGGCGTCGTGGTCGGTGATTATGATCCGAAGGAGCCTCTTTTGGGTTTTGGTCTTGGTTTTGCATAGTGGGTTATCATCAAAATGAGAATTTGGGGTGGCGAGGTTCATGGGGTGGAGGTTCACTGTGGAGTGTACGGACATGTCTAAAGGGTTGACAGAGAGATATGGAAGAAAACTGAAGAATTGAAAGTTTTGTGAAGGCTGTTTATGTTTGAGTGAGTGTGAGAGTAAGAGGGGGAAGAGGGAAAGTGGTGGTGGTGGTGGTGTTGGAGTGCATGAAGGGTGGGTTTAAAGAGCTAGAGAATTTAGAGGGTATGGGGGAAAAGTGAACAAGTAGATGTATATGCTGGGGGAATTGAGACGTTTGAGAACTTTTGGTGCTGGTGATGCAGAAAGAAACCGAGATGTTTATGGGTAACAACTAACAACTTTTGCTTTTCTTCCGGAGATATATTCCAAGAGAGAGAGAGAGAAGAGAATATGGCCAACCTTGGATGCGCTTCTAATGAAATCTCACTCCACTTTTGGTGGAAGGATCTAACACACACGGGTTAAGCGTGAGTGAGTGAAGAGACAGTGAAGAAGAAGGTTCAAGAATTCAAGGCCGAACCTTGAATCCTTGGTGATGACAGGGGACGTTTTGGCGGGAAGGCAGAGCAAAGTAACCGGGGCTGAAGAGAGAGCGAGAGGTTGGAGAGAAACGGAGAAGAAAACGAGATGAAGGGGTACAGGGTAAGGGGTATTTATAGTGCACGGGGTGGTGTTTCTCCATTGGTTAGATTGTGAAAAACATTTTTCTCGTGAGAGTGGGGTTTTGGATTGAAGAGGGAATTGAGTTGGAGTGATTGGAGTGAGGTAAGGGGTGTGAGTGTGAGTGTGTGAGTGGAGGGTGGTAACCTGCGAGAGTGCGTGTGAGTGTGAATGTGTCCTTGTCGGGAGTAGAAAAAATCAGAGGTTCCAGCTGGCAGGCAGTGGTGACGTGTCCCAACCCAAGTTTCCCTCAACTAAAAAATCCCACTCACTTACATATATATATTCCTACTCCCACTCCCCCCAATTAACTCTCATACCTTTTACTCTTCAAAATTCATAATCATCATCTCCTTTTAAGCCCTACCTATTTTCATTTTGTTCTTTTACTTCCAGCGGGCCTTATATGCACAAGGGCGTGCTTCCTAATGGGGGCATGGCTGACAATACCTCATGTGAACTTTCTTTACGACTTTTCAACCTATTTTATTACTCCCAATGTATGCTTTCACAGTGAAGAAGGGTTTAGAGAAAGAGGGTCCAACCAAAACTCTCCCTGCTTTACACGTTCTTCAACCTTAGCTCCCTCGCACCACGCAATTCACCAGCCCTGACTTTCGAAACTTTTTCTCTACCGTTGAAATTGGTGTCAATGTGTCTTGCTTTCTAGTTTTTGCCAACGCGGTCCAATAACCTAAGACCCTCATGCAACAAAAACACCAAATTATGAAAGGGTCATCACTAACATAAACTAACATATAATTTCCCATCAACAAATTCTAACTCAGATAATTGTGTTCCTTAAATACCTCCACAACAGTTTAATTATGTTAGTGTGAAAAATATTTTGTTAAGACATCTATGTGTTGTTTTTTTCTTCATTCTTCTACTCCATTTCACTGTCTTGCTTCCCTTCTACCTATCTACAGAAGGTTTTGATGAAAAGTTATGTATAATTTAGGAAGGACACTATTGGGCTGGGTTAGTCCAACTCATGATGAGGCTGTAAGAGAGTCTTTTCAGTACAAACTTGTGCAGCATTTGTCTACCCAGAGTTTTCAGGACACTGCTCCGCTGTAAGCATTAGTTATCTGCAGCAAAAAAGGTCCAAAAATCATCATGCACGGATTGTATTTCACCAACCAAACCAAATTTGTGTGGTGGCCGAGAAACTTGTTTTTTCCTATTCTTTTTTATCTCAAACCACAATACACTTACCGCAATTGTATTTCAAACTAGGATTCTACAAATGGACAACCTCTTACTATTTAAATCATTTCTGATTTCAGTGAAAACCATCCATGCACACTTAAATGCTAATTCATACCTAGAGAAAAATAGAAAGAAGACAAAGAATTACATTTATTATATGTGATGAAAGAAATGCAAGAAACTGATAAATTTACTTTTCAAAGTATGAAACAAACAAACAAGGATTTGCATGATTAGGGTTAAATGAGGGTTTACCTATTTTAAACAGATCACTAAATACGCCATTAAACGCAAATAAACCATTTGAATCTAATCTTTTCCTATGGACACAGAGCTAAAAATATATTACGTAACAAAGTTTTATTTCCCTTTTACTAACTTTTTAATTTAGACAAGTGAATTTTTTTTTTCTTCGTTTTAGTTAATAGATGCTTTATTTTATGTCTGACATCTGATAAAAATATTTGTTTTGATAGCAAAAACTAAAATAAAACAAAACACAAAGCTGGAAGAACATGACACACCCATGTCTCCCCTCGCCCTATCTGACCACCTCTGCGTTGTTCGAAGGGCAAACAAACGATTCTCAATCGTCAGAGACGTGTCTCTAGCTGCTTCTTCTTCTTCCTTTTTTAATTCTAACTATCATAATCAGACATGGACCCTTCTTTTAAGGTAAATTGTCGTCTTCAAATGGCGGTTTATGGACAAATTATTGTTTCAAATTTTGAAGTCAGAGGTTATCTATTATGTGTCTATGAATATATACACTGTAAAAACAATAACACACATCTTATTAAATATTTCAAATTACTTAAAAACAAAGCAAGAGTTGAACAATTTTTTAATATATTAAATATTTTCATTTAAATTCCCTTTAGCTCCTCTAAAGTTTTAATTGTAATAACTCTTGAAACAGCACTTTAAGCTCTTAAGAAATTTTCGTATGGGTGTGGTATGAAGAAATTCAATTTTAAACTGTGAAGTTCTTCCCACTATACATCGTAATCTTAAAACACAAGTTCTGAAGCATGAGTTGGACCAATAACTAATACTTCAACCGTTGAAATTTCTAGTTAGACAAGAAGGACTCTGCATGCTTTATCAAAATTGCTATTATAAAAATAAACTGAATTAACTAAAACAAAAAACTACGTCATCTGTTTTTTTTTTTTTTTAAATTAAACTACTTTTAAAACAAACTATTTTGACAGACTTGAATTAGTCTGCCACAAAATAGGCTTCAAAATAAGATGGGTACAACGAAAAATTCAAAATAGTTTGAAGAGTTCGATATTTTTGTTTGAAGTTTCAGAGAGTGTTTAGATTTCAGTTGCAACAAATGAACCAATTTTAACTTTACCTTCTACTAAATATTGGGTCAACTATTGTTTTGTATTCGGATTTAGTTAAATGCAAAATTTAGATAAAACTCCAACTAACTTAAAGCTAATTACTTTTTTTAAGTTAATCTCCGAACTAAAATTCAAACCCCCTTAATTTAGATATTAGATGAGTTATAACAGTTGGGTTAATCTATTTGATTAAGTTGCATGATACACGTAAGAAGGAGGAATGAGTAAAATGAGGGAATGTTAACCTGATATGATGGATCTTAATTAAAAGGTTTAGTTAGGGTTTGGCTTGAAGGAGAAGCAAAGGCAAAATAAGGGTGCTAGATAGTTAAACACGTGTGGTGTTACCCTTCTGGGAGTGCGAAAACATTTGACAAGAAGACTGTGACCCCGCAATTTGCTTGTCAACCAAGTCAAGACTCTTTTTCATTACTTTTTTTCCTTAACTTTTCCTCCAAGTCTTTCATTTTTCTATTAACCACTCACTTCAATTCTAGCAACTTGTTATGACCTCACACACAAGCGTGCCTTTCAACCATGCATTTTTCATGCACCACAACAACTCAACCTCACCCTTCAACTATGTTTAGATATCTGCCTAATTTCACTGCATGATTTGGCAAACAGAACACAGGAAAAAATTAGTCATGATTCAACCATTTTTTTCATAGGAATGATATGAATTAATAAAGTGGGAGGAATACAAGTGAAGAGCTTCCTCTGCAGCATCACATCATACCAACATGAACTTTCAAATCTTATCTGTGGAAAAAAAATCTGAAGAACCCTTATAATTGAACATATCCATAGCATGCCTTTCATTTTCCAAGTACTAAGCAGGCAATAAACACGCCCAAGTGATTCAACTTTCCTTTTGTTTATGCCAAAGGACAAATATATTCCTCATTATCTTGACAAGTTTGAGGTTGGACTGTCTCCATCAAAATAATGTTCAAAGACAGACCTTACTAAATATCAATACCTTGGTCTTTGCAACATCCACTTTCTACAATTACAAACTAATATTTTATGAGTCCTTCTCTACCCCTTATGCTAGACTGATGTTTGGGAAGAAACACCAAAAATGATAGATAAAACTGCATAAAACTTTGCTACATAGACTACATGCTCACATCATAATTTCATTTTTCTTTTGTAAAAGTATAAGTAGCCACTGCCTAATTTGTAATGATTATTTGTTTGAAATATCAACTCAACTAGCCGAAAGTTTGCATAGCACTACATTCTCCAGTCCCCAGAAATTGCTAATAATGAAAAAAAGTATTCAAATTCATTTGAAAGATATTTTGTTCTTTTACATAAATTAAGATTTTGCTGCTTCATTTAAACAGCTAACACATGATCATCTCCCAAGGCATAATTCTGTCTTGTACGTGTGTACAATTTCTGGTACAAGTGGATCATTGTTGTTGGGATCCGTCCAAAATGAGCCATTTGACTAAAGGACCTAAAAATAGTGGAATTAGTTTCCAAATAATCAAGATTTCTTTAGTATATAATCTGCAGTTCAAGTCAACTGTGCAGAAGTTAAAAAATTTGAACAGACAATCATACACAAATCTGAAGTTATGAAAAGGAAAATCAGTTATGCATATTCTAATAGACAACTTTTACACATCAAATAACCCCTGTTCATGTACTTACAAGCTCCCATTTCTCAACCCTCAAGTCCCAATAGCACAACAGGCTTTGAAATTTTTTACTCAACACAACTTTTACTATATTCCAATGCTCAAACATGCACTGATTTAGCTTATCACAGACAAAATATGAGATGGTGATTCAGAAAATCCATCTCTTTTCTATCAGAAAGTTGAATACAACTCCAATCTTTATGCAAAAGTAATAAATATCAAGATGAAAAAGCAAAGTAAAATAAAACCTTGGAAACGGCTAGTGTTGGGCTCCATTGTTCCTTGAGAATGTCAAGACATATACTGCCATTGCTGTTGATGCTTAGTTGGAACACCTTAGTCATAAGCATGTTAGTGTCATCACATCTAAGTAGGCTATGTTTGGCTCAGTTTAGCTTGCTTCGAAGATCAAATATATAAATTAGAAGCTGATTGATCATTTTTGGTCTTTTTAGATCAGGAATCAAGCAAGACGCGAAAGAGGAAAGAGAGGGAATGGTTTGGACTCTGGTCTGGACTTCAGAACACGTCAAATCCTACCCAACACAACCCGATAGTTTACTTTTCCAAGTAATAATTTGCTTTTCTGCTTTTATGTTTCATTCAAATTAGATAGAAGATTAGAGTGAAAATTTCTTTTCCACATAAAAGAGTATCATTCGGGTCAAAATTTCTTACAGAAAATGATTTTAAAGATAAAATCTTTCCTATCAGTAGTATCTACAATGCCTGTTGATTCAAAGACAATTGTGCAATGCTAGTACAATGCTGAAACCAATCATAATAATAACAACAAAGTTTGTATACAAATTTTTTACATTTTAAGGAAATATATTCAACAAGAGAAACCATTTAAGACCCTTATCATAAAGTATTTCTACGTTTTCGCTTTCGACAAAGACACTGATGTGCTGTTTGATCCATGTAGTACAGCTCAATGAGCAAAAAACTTGCTATTTTTTAAACAGAACCTATTCATGCCAACTCATTCTGCAACGTACATGTTTATGCTGAATTTAGACAATAGGGGTGGGCGTGGTTTGTATTTTGAAAAGGCCCAACCAAATCCAAACCAAACCATATTTTTTATATAAAGTGGTTTGGATTTATGTGAACCAATACGAAACCTTTTTATAAACGGGTTTTAGGTTCAAAACTGGCTTTAAAACCAGTTCGATTCCAAAACTGATGCTAAGCCCACAATTAATAAGAGGCTGTTTTAAATTTGGTTCAATGTTCAAGTTTTTTAAGAAGCTAAATGAACAAACTCTTCCTCCACCTCCTCTTTTTTAAAATTTTAGATGATCTTAAATGAAGGATAGCCTGAGATTTCTAAATAACCTCAACAGCAATTTCATACTTCTTTTCCAACCGCAATACTTCTATTCCTCACAACATTAGTGAAAAGATAATAGTAAACATATTTTTTAAATATCTTTTTGTTTTATTTGATTTAATTTTTCATTATTAAAAAAGAAATAATTTAATAATTATTAATTTTTATTTTTATGACACAATTAGCTCAAATAACTTTTATTTAACTTTTTTTAGTACTTAAAAATAAACAAAATTAAAGGGATCTCTTAAAAAAAAAAATTTCTACTAACTATTTCCTATACTTTATTGGAAACATCTTTTTAGTCTCTTTTTATTTATAGATTAGAGGTTTTGTTCATTTCAATTTGAAATTAAAAAAAATATAAAGATGCAAGAGAAGGTATGAAGATAAAGGGAGAATTTAATAGCTAAGTCTGCTTCATCTTATTTTGAGAGAAAAACATGGAAAAGTTGGATTTAAAAACTAAATTACCTTTTTTTCACACTTTTTGTTTATTAATTCTACTTCTATTATTGTGTATTCTTTCCTTTTTAGTTTTAATACATTCCAATGAGATTTTTTGTTTAAATTTCTTTCTTACCATCAATCCAGAAACACACCTGACTTTTCTTTATATCTGGATCTCTTCTCTTTTCTTTTATTCAACTTCTTAAAGAGAACAAATTTTTCCCATCTTAGATGAAATGGAGAAATCCTTCCAAGTATAAATGATCCAAAGGTGTCTGAAGCTCAAGAAATTTGAGTACAAAGTTATAGAAAAAACAAAATTTTGGTGCTAGAGACAAGACAATAAAGTAACAAATAAAGTTCAAGATAATGTAATTTCATAATTTAAATTTGAAAACATTAATAAAATAGTTAATATGTAAAATAAAATTATGAATACCAAATTGAAAGAAACAAATACCTATAGAAAACCATAAATCAAATAGTCAGAAGGAAAAACAGGAACACGAACATCCATGATTGCCCCAAATCCTCATAGGAAATTTCATCCACAAAAACCCCAAAAGGGAGAAAACTAGTACAAACATTAACTGAGGCAAGAGATTATAGTTTAAGACTATTTAATAAAATTTCGTCAAGACAATAATAGATTTTACTTGATACCAGTGTCATTTCTATGAAAGGAGGCAAAAAAAGAGGGCACATTAAATTTTCAAAAAATAATAATAGCCAGGTCATTTTATTTCCTAAAATTATATGAGTAATGCAATGCAGACATACACAAAGACAGCAAAAATCACAGTCAATTAACTTTCTTTTGGTAAGTGGGAAAAGGAAGAAGAAGCAGTCATTATTGAAATCTTTGGATTACAAAAATGGCAATGATTGATAATGGCCTTCCAACAACATGATTGTGGCTTTTTTGTTAGTTTATTTAATGTATAGAACTTAGAATAGTGAAAAGGTGACAAGGTCATGCATTAGAGATAAGCTGCTGATAAAAATTTATTTTATTTCTATTCACCTAGTTTTCAACCTGTATTTGGGATACTCATGCCCAAGAGTGTAAGTTTAAGTTTAAAGTGTTAGTCTAAATGTCACATTAAATAAAAATAGAAAGACTCACAAATTCATCAAGGTTTTAGATTGGAGGTATATTAATCCCTTATTTAAGTTTGATTTATGTTCCATTGATGTTAAATCTCTCTTATTCTCATTTATTCAGATAATGTGATAGACTGAAGTATGACATGTTTTAAGATACATGGTAAAGTTTCATGATATAAAACAATTTATGGAAAGATGGTAATATAAGTGTATATTAATTACATTTAAATTATCAAGTAATTTAATAATTGAACAAATAAAATTCATTTTCAATAAAAAATTATGAAAAATATTATCTTACAATAAACCAGTAGTATTATGCTATCGATCCGAGCCATTATTTGGATGGAATATATCAATGAACAAGTATTAACTGGTAGATTTTATTAAATCAGTGAAGTGAAACTTTTGGGATGTATGAATATGAAATTTATGCCAAAATTGAATGTTAAATTTATCTATATATATTAGATGCCTTTTGAAGCATATATTAAGACATCACCACACTGTAATCGAAAGAATCAACAGACAAACAAGAGGGTATTAATTATTTATCATATCATTTGCCTATCCATGGCATGATTTGATGATTCAGAAACACTACATAGTTCTAACAATCAGTAGAACAAAGGGGAGAGATTGTTCTTGAATGAAGATCATCAATTGAATCACAACGTTAATCACAAGAATACAATAAAATAAACCTTCCTAGGGAACAAAACAACTGAAGTGATTCCATCTGTGAGAACTGTTTCATGCACTCTTATATATACCACTGAATGTTGCTTTCTGAAAAAACAAGTTCAAGAAATCAAATTGCTTGGAACACAAGAAAGAAAGAAAGACAGAGTTAATTATGGAGTCTGAGCAGTTGATTCCTCCTTGGATCTATTCTCTTCTGAAGATGGCCGGTTTTCGGAGTCAGATAGCCGGATCTCTTCAATCATTCTCGCTACTTCCTCCATGGTAGGCCTCATATCTGGAACCTTTGCCACACAGGCCATGGCAATTTGCAACATTTGCACCATTTCTTCTTCAATGTTTTGGTACCTCATTAGCTCCACATCAAAAACTTCAGCTGTCCACTCCTCCCTAACAACAGACTGCACCCACCTTGGGAGATCAACCATGTCATCGCGTCCTGGAGACTGTTGCGGCGCTTTTCCGGTCAGCATTTCCAGAAGGAGAACACCAAAACTGTACACATCTGACTTGTGAGAGTGCTTACGAGTTTCAATCACCTCAGGGGCGCGATAGCCTGCAGCTCTAGAAGGTGTTGCAGGAACATTCATAAGTGGGGTCAGGCCGAAGTCAGAGATGCAGCCATCGTTATCTTGGTTCAGGAGGACATTCGAGGATTTCACATTTCCGTGAGTGAATTTTGGACCACCAACTGAATGTATGTGAGCAATTCCTCTGGCAATTCCAACAGAGATTTTTATTCGGGAGTTCCAATCTAATGGAGTTCTTCCACTTGCCCTGTTACCTGTCAATGAAATCAGATCCAATTTAACTCATGTACATATACCATAAGAAGGTAAACAACATCAACAGGTACAGAAAATGAGATTATCCTAAAAGACATATTGAAACAATAGAATAGTTTCCAAAATTATGATAAGAAATTTCATCTCTTTCAAATATGACCATATTTCTACTGCTTTCATAGCAGTAAACAAGAAATTCAGTGAGAATATGCGAAGCAAATAGCATGTTATATATGATGATGATTCTGACAGACTACAATGAGGAAACTACGTGCAGTTTCAGTTGCAGGTACATAATGATGGGAACTAATTACAAAATGGGCTAGGAAGGACTTTCATTGATGGATTAGAGACACCTGTAATAAGGACTATATATGATATAAAGTAACTTGTATTAGTAATTCTTAGTTCTGTAATAGAAACTACACGATGGCAATTATTCATGGAAAATAACTAATGGCTGTTGTGTATTAGCAGTATATTAAAAAAAGGGAGTGTAATTAGGCAAGTGTATGACTTGCAGTTATGGGTAGAAAATACTCTCTAAACTTGTCTCGAAGACAGAAAATGTATTGCTGTATAATGTAGGATTATGTGTTCTGTAATGTATTTTATTTCTTCCTCAATAGGTGTTCTATCACATAACTAGTGGTCAATGATGTACTTACCAGTTTTAGTATGTTGACTAAATTCAGTCAAAACTTAATACATATTACTTATAAGGTCAAACATATTACAGCTTTATTTGCGGGATGCATGATATAAGAGTCTTTTTATATCAATTAACTAAGATAAAGTGTCATCACCTCATAGTGAAGCAATGGATCACTTATTTCAACATTTCATAGTCACATTCAATGGAGATGTCAGACATTGATTCCCCATTACTTTTTGTTACAATTTATTTAACAATAATAGGTCGTCCAGTCCTTCTACTCAAATATCATGAAGTTCAACTCTGTACGTAAAATTTCATGCGAAATATGTATAAACTCAAATACAGAATAAAAGAAAACTAAAACAAGTTTAGAAGTTTTAACTGAAATAAAGAGAGAAACAGAAATGCATACCATGCAAGAGGGTTGATAGATTGCCATTTGGGATGTAGTCATAAACCAAAAGCTTCTCATCCTTGGAATAATAGTAAGCACGAAGTGGCACGACATTAGGGTGCTGTCCAACTCTCCTCACAATCTCCATCTGCTGTTCAAATTCTCTTTTGCCTACAACAACTTCCTTCAACCTTTTCACAACAACTGTTGTCGACTCTTCCAATATAGCCTTATACGCAGTACCATAACTACCCTTTCCAAGAACTTCAGCCGAAGCTCTCAGCAAATCCTCTAGATCAAAATTATAAGAACTGCCCTCAAAGAAAACCAACTTGTTTTTCTCAGGTTCTTGCACCCCACTTCCAAACTCTTCTTTTGGCTTCTCACTTCTCCCACCACTAGGACCCTTGCCTTTAGTAGCTCTGGGGCTTCCGTCATTCTTTTTCTTTAAACAGCACAGAAAAATGATGAGAGCTACTAAAAGTAATAATAGCACACCCCCACCAACTGCAATTGCAATGATAGCAGCCTTACTCAATTTACTTTTAGAGCTATGTCTTGAAGGACTTGGTGGGGAAGGACTTAATGGAGAAGGTGCAGGGGGGACTAAAGAGCATGACTTTAGAGGTAATCCACATAGAGAGTTGCCCTCAAAGGAAGAATTGGGGAAAGTCTGAAGGGCAGCAGGGATAGAGCCATTCAAATGGTTGTAGCTTAAATTCAAGTGCCTGAGCTTAGTGACATTGAGATTTGGTATCTCACCAGATAGGGAGTTGTTCTGGAGGTTCAACCTAGTTAGTTGTGTTAAGTTTTGTAATGTCTTTGGAATAGCACCGGTGAAGGAATTGTATGACAAATCTAGTACATTGAGGTGGGCAGACAATGAGGTAGGTATGTTACCAGAAAGGTTATTATGCTGGAGGTAAAGATATTCTAGGGAAGGAAGAGAAGAAATATCAGGAGGAAGACTTCCACTGAGTAGGTTGGCACGGAGGCTGATGTTTTTGAGTGAGTCAATCTTGCCAAGTGTATTGGCCGGAATGGTGCCGACTAGTCCAATTCCAGGAAGCCGGACAGAAACAACACGGGTGCCATTCGGATTGCATGTGACTCCTACCCACGATGTACAGATTGAAGTAGCTGGATTCCACTTAAGGTCACGGCGATGGGGAACAGCGGCAGCAAAATCAAGAAGGGCTTGCTTGTCAGAACTTAAGTCAGCAAAGACCATAGGACAGAGAATAACAATTATGAAAAGGAAAAGATGCACTCGAGGGAAGTAGAACTTCATGGAGAGTGTTTTGGTGATAAGGTATGAGATATTGACACTTGAATTTGAAGTAATATCTGCCATCCTTCATATTTTCCTGGTTTAGTACCATGAGCACAAATCTAAGTTAGAATACAATAGCATGAAGAAGCAACCACTATCAATTCTCATGACAACATTTCTGAAGGTATTCATAGAATAATTACAGTTAATTAAAAGGAACATCTGAATCAACCAAGAAATATTTAGGTAGCTGCAAGCTCTGAATCAATTTTGCAATCTCTTTTTGCTTAATGTAAGATTTCCATTACCATCACAGATGAAATGGAGGATTAAACCTTTTGAGGTTACAAAAAATACTTGATATTCAGAAACATACTTAATATTTTAAAAATGCCAAATGTAGCTTCAACTTTGCAGTGTGACACTTACAAACGACAGCACAACAGTAACCTGACGAAAACATTCATCTTGGAGCAGGTTATATACATCAGTCACAATCCTTGCTTAGTGTAACTAAGAGTATAAGTGACAAAATGAAAATAAAAAAATATTACATGATGTTGAATGAAAACAATAGCATCATTTTCAGTTTTGAACAGTGGACATTAAAAGATATCAAATGAAAATTATACCAACAAGGAGAATATTCAAGTTACAGTTGAAACAAACAATGGCCATACCTAAATCATAGCTGCTAATCAATTACAAAGAGAAATGAGCAGTGGAGAAGATGACTACAAAAAAGAATGTTAAGACAGCTTGGTCAAGAAGGAAAAGGGAAATGTTTGGTCTAAGAAATGACCAATTCCTTCTTAATTAGCCGAAAGCTATTAGTCAACTAGCTGGAACATTAGCCATTTTTGAGAGACAGAAGCTTTTCCAACAAATGGTCCCAAGTAGAAAGCCAAGTAGATGAACCCCAAAAGAAAAGAATCCCAGGATTTTTAGCTGAAGAGAATATAAAAGAACTTAAGAACAACATTTACTGTCCAATTAAGTTGTTGGAGTAGATACTTTAGCTTTCTTGTGACTTTAAAACTTGAACTAACATTTCTGCAGTTAATTCTCAGAACACATTTTCTTGCCAACCAGAAACCAATGTAGGTTCCTTCCTGCCTTTTCTTTTTCCTGCACGGAAGAGGAACTACCCGAATTTCTACATTGAATACAAATGAATGAATTATGAACCCAAATTTTGTTCACACACCACATTTAATGTATTGGGACGGAAGTTAAAAGACCACTAATAGTCAAAGTTGTTCAACAACTAAATTTTCATCGAAAAAACTAAAAACAAAACATCTAACATAAAATAAAAAACAGAACCCCAAGAGTTCACATCATTAAGAAGTAGCACCCCACATCAAGAAGAAAAACACCAAGCACTAGCACCAGAAAGAAACCCCAAAACTCCCTTTGAAGCACACATCCTTGGAAGCCAAACCCACAATGTGGAACCCATTTTATAGTTTGAAGCCCATAAGTGGGCATTCATGAAAACCACTGAAACAAATCACCCCAGATCTGCAAACTAAGTTACAAGCATAAGTTAGCAGGCAGAGACAAGGAAAGGAAAGATTTTTCAATGAGTAATCACCTGAAAGGAAGCAAACAGGAAGAAACACAAGGATTCATGGAACAGCTCAGAGATTAAACCACAAGGCAAGATGCATTCACACTGTAGAAGCTGAGCAAGTTGCAGTCTTGAACTATGCTTCAGATTCTCAAGTAATTAACAAATGATGTCTCGATTGGAGCATGAAAGCTCAACACCCCAGAGAATTTGCATGAAAATGGAGGGGCGTTTTGAGGTAGAGCTTACTATAGCAGCTAGAAGAAGTGAAGACGCATGGCTAATTAGGGAGTTCAAAATTAAAGTAAGAAAGGCTCAAGATTCAGGAAAGTGAGCCCTTTTACTTTAATTATTTATGTCAAAGTTGAAGATAGATATAAATAAAAAGCAAAGAGGAAACAAAAAGGTAGCAAAGGATTAAAGAATGGTTTGGCCAGCAGAGCAATGCATAACACACAGTGACCTCTTTTCTTGCTTCTTGACTAAACCAGAAGAGAGAGAAAGAGAGTGAAAAGTCAGATAACAATGCACACGAAGCACCACGACTATCATACTGTGTGATAACTCCTTAAACGGCCCAGATCAAAAGCACTGTAAAAAAATTAGCAATTGCACATGACAGGGGAAACAAAGCAATTTTATATGCTTTTCTTCCAATCCCTATTGTTTGTTTACCTTTTATTTTCTAGAAAAATGTCATTTGTAAAATAAATTGATAATTAGAGAGAGATATAATAAAGAAAAATAGACTTTCAAATGTAATGTATAAAATAAAATATATATCTCTACTGTTACAAAAATCCCTTCTTTGAACATTTTGGGTTGCAATAGTACATGCAAAAATATGGATACAATTTGAAATGAATAAAAATAAAAGAAAATTGGAAAGAGGGTTTCTCTCTAATTAGGAATTAGAGAAAATAGGAAGAGTTGAACTTGTTATTGATCCTCTCCCTTTCCATCTTAAGAAATTAGGTTTCTTTATTTGAAAGTTTTTATACCTCACATCACATGCATGGACTGCCATCACATTTAATGGAATCATCCATTCACTTCTTTCTGCATCTCATTCTCATTACACACTTTTCATTTTTTTTTGTACTTGTTTGTTCCATTATCTTCTCATTGTTTTTCTCTCTTTTCCATTTTTTCCTTTAGCAGAAATTTTACTTTTCATTTTACATGAAATAAAAGTAATTTTTGTACCCAGTTAATAGTATTTACAGTTCATATTTACTGTAAATTAAGTGATAATTTCAGAGAAAAGCAATACAACAAATTCGTATAACTTTATAAGGACAATACAAAAAGTAAATTTCCTTTTCCTAAATGATACTTTTTAATATGTATAAGTGGCCTGTTTCACTTATTAAGCAAGTTGAGCAGTGGTGTCGGAATTTTATTTGAACTGGTGATATTCTGAAAAAAGGTATTGCTACCGTTAATTGGGGGAAAATTTGTTCACCTCTTGAGGATGGAGGCTTGAATATCATTAATCTTCATCATGAAAATAATGCATATCTTCTTAAG
>Ga0123342_1005540_pt1 | contig 18200 bp, 13 predicted proteins | sample Turbeawhitnodule_FD_89960 | JGI IMG/M metagenome (GOLD analysis project Ga0123342, IMG submission 89960) | Root nodule microbial communities of legume samples collected from Mexico - Turtle bean Mexico white nodule | ecosystem: Host-associated > Plants > Roots > Nodule | place: Mexico: Nepantla...
AGATTGATAACTTTTAAAAATTACACTATTTTTTTTATGAACAACAATTATTCGAGATAAAACGAATTCTATGAGTAAGATGTTTAACATTTTCTAATTTCATAGAAATTGTTTGTTCTCATATTGATAACTTTTAAAAATTACAAATTATGCACTATTTAATAAATTAAACATTATTGGTAGAAATTTGGCACTGTAGTCTATAATTTACACTGTGTATGTTCATACTTTACCTTTCTTTATGTTTTTTTTTTGGGATATTTTGACGTACAAAAATAATGAAGCGCAACTTTATTGTATAATTTAAAAGAGAGGGATTAGATTTGTCAAAACAATAATGGGATTGTAATAGGTGATATTTATTGTTTTATGGGGTACAATGTGTTTTTTTTCTAAATTTTGAATTTTAAAACATAAATCGTTTTATTTGAAAATTACATAAAACTAAAATTAGTATAAATATTAAAATTTATCTTAATCAAAATAAATAATGTAATAAAAAATCGAGACACGTGTCTCTTCGTTAATCATTTGAAGAATACTTACAGGTGTTTGGATTCCAAATCTTAAAGTTGTTGTCACGTGCACTTAGGTACCAAAAATGCTTTTGTTGGAATGATTTAATTTTATGTCTTTTATGATTAATGACTAAAGTGGGATAAAATAAAGTTTTAAACGGAGACAAAAATATAATTTTTTTTTAATAATTTGGTTTTCTTTTGAATTTTTAAATTATTTATTTATCTGCTATAATTCATTTTAAATATAGGACCCTTTCTCGACTTAAACATAGATAAAAAAAATTATGTTTGGTAAATGTAAATATATTTAACTTTCTAAATTTTATTTAATATTACTATTAAAAATTATACTCATATTTAAAGTTAATTAAACATCATTTCCAAAAAATATAATTAAGGAAACTATCGGTTTACTGTATTAAGAACAAAAACATTAAATAAATCTAACTACTGAATTTATCTTATTTATATTTGAGTCCAGGTGCACTGTGCATTATGGTAATTACTATAATAAAATAGTTTTCTTTGACGATATTTTAGAAAGAATTAGAATATAACAAAAAATTAAGTATTTAGATAATATATCAGTAAAAATAAGAATATGATTACAACTAGTTCAATATTCTTACCAAAAACTAATAAATATTTTAAAATAAATTAAAAAAATTATGCTTTATTTAGATTGGACTGAAGTAAAAAAGAAATAAAAATAAAATAAAACAATTCAGTTATTTGGATTGAGAAAAATAAGGTGGAATAAATTTTGTAAAGTTTGTAATAATATAATTTTAAAAATCTAACGGCGTAATAAAATAATTTGTAAAATAATTTTTAAAAATATAAATTAGGGTTAATATCAAATTTAAATTAAAATAAAAAATTGTTATAAAATTTTACTGAATAAAAAAGTTATATTTCAAACTAGAAATATATTCAAATAAATTAATTTACAAAATGTTAAAATTTAAATTAGCTAATTTATTTTGATTATTTATATTATTATAATATAAATGTATATTAATAAAGTATTAAATTAGTTTAACTTATTTTGTTTAATTATTTATTTTACTATATCATAAATATATCTTACAAAAATATCAATTTTTATTATATAACTTATTGTTTAAACATAAATAATGATCAAATATTTATGAATATAATTTATTATAGTTTTAAACATAATTAAAGTTATAAATATTTTATTATTATTTATGTGTATTGTCGCGAAAAACATAATTGACTATATATTGGAAATTGCTTTTTAGATATTGCTTTATTTATTGGAAATTTTTTATTAAAAATATCTTATTTTTTCTGTTTTTATTCTTTTACACTTTGATTTCATTAGAGTGATATAAAATAAAAGAAAAGAGAATATAGATGGTGAATTATGTGGCAGGTGAAATTGCAGCAGAAATAACCTAATTAATGTTGCATGTGCTTGTGCATGTCAAACAAGGTGACAAGTGACATTTATACCCCAACCCAAGAATCAAACTACCTAGGATTCTGCTCCCACACCTCAAAACATATATTACACTTTTATTAATTTCTTTTTTTATTCTTCATTTTTGTAGGGGTTGCTCCATTGGATTAGTTGATCAAAGTTATAGAAATTATAAATTAATATAAATAAATTTATATAAAATATTAATTATTATTAATTTTAATTCTAAAATATAATTTTTTATAAAAAAATATTAAAAATAAAGGAGTTGAGGAACTAGCATGTCTCACCCTATGTAGCGTACACACTGACATAGACATTGATACAACACGGACACGGATACGAAGATACGTAAAATCTTTAAAAATGTAGGACATGGGGACACAAATTTATATATTATATAAATTGACAATAAAGATTTATGTGCACAAGTATGTTCCAAATTATTTTTTGGAGCAGAAATTTATATAAAAATTTATATATTATATATTATTTTTTCATGACTGGTTTACAAAGATTTGTTTCTTATTTTTATTATCATAATAAAAATTTATACAATAAAGTTTGAATTTTGAAAAAATTAATGTATTTTTTCTTTTTAAAATTGTGTTAAAACTATATTAAAATTGACAGAAATCTAACAAATACCTTTTGAATTGGACACTTCACGAATACATGTCCTACAGGTATCATACGAGTGTTCGTGTGTAATACAAATAACAAACACCGACATGTTATTTAAGAGAAGTGTCCGAACGCGTATCAAATTAAAATAATCTGTTGAATAAGATTAACGAGTTAAAAAATTTACTCACATCCACTGTTCAATCAATCCACTTTATAATTTTTTTTAAGCTTAATCTTAATATTATATTACTATATCACTCCATCCTTATCATTTACCAATTTTATTATTTTACTTTTATTTCATTATTATCACTTTTCTCATATTTTATCTATTTATTGAACTTCTAACAAAATGATAATGTTTTTAGAAAATTAAAATTATTTTATTTTATAAAATTAGTAACAGAATTACTCCATTAGAAATTTAATACTTGAGAATTACATAACTTATGATGATAGGATGGGTCAGAAATGTTTAAATAATAAAATCCGTAAAATAAAATAATGATAGTTAAGTGATAAATACTTTTTTTTTATTTTGTATGCTGATTTATTTATCAGAAAAAAATATTGGAGGGATCTAGTTAAAGCTTGAAGTTAATTATTTTACTTGTTGTATTTGTGATATTATTTATAAAATTTTGGTTATTTTTGTAGTTCAATTTAATCACATTAATTGTTGCAGCTTATACTTATTTTCGCTATTAATTTAAAATATAAGTTAATTTAATGTGATAAGGATTCTTATTTTCGCTATTAATTTAAAATAGAAGTTAATTTAATGTGATAAGGATATGTATTAACATTCTTAAATACTAACGTGTCGTATTTTTTATTTTTTATTTTATTATTATTATTATTATTATATGTATATTTATATTTATTTATATGAAATATAAATTTATGTATATCTGAATGTACGATAGACTAAAAAAGCACGAATATATATCCCAAAAATTCAAATTTAATAAATTGAAAATTGAAAAAATATTTAAAAAATTAAATTAAAAAAAATTGTTCTATATTTAAAACTGTTTTTATTACTATTTCAATGTATTTTAGAAAAAATAAAAAATGACGCAAGTTTATAATAAATTTGGTAAAATATGTTATTTATCTGTCTTAATGAATATTAGTATTTTTAAATTTAAAAAGATAAATATTTTATAAAATCAAAATTAAAATCCATATATTTTATAAGAACTAAAAAAAATTATTTATTTTTTGTCGTAACTTAGAGGGATCTGTGTGATTCGTTCATGCTTAAAAGATAAGTCATGATTAAAGATGAAGGAAGCACATGTTTCCCAACACATGTAGAATCAATAAGATGGTCCTATTTTTTATATTCCTTAGCGAAACACAAGGTAACAAGCAAAGGTTCAGTAAGATCACATAAACCGTATATCACATGGTTTAAAACTAATATTTTATATAGCCCTTTCTTTTAATCTCAAAATTTATGTTACTTTTCAGCATAAAAAGTAAGTGCATTTCTTAAAGAGATGACAATAGAAAATAAAATAAAATGTTCTTTTCACGTGATGAACATCGTAACTTGTCTTTGCCAACCCGATGATAATGAGTTAGTGTGAGGTAGATGCATGCACATTTTTTTAACAAAATATGACCTTATTTGTGAAAATATTGACTAAACTCTAAAAAAAAGGAAAGTATAGTATAAAATTTAGAGAGAAAATGGAAATGATGAAGCCGTGGGTCCTAAAGAGAGAGAGGGAAGGTAGTGTTTGAATGTAAGGTTTGAGAATGATTATGATTAGGGTTAGTTCTTAAAGGGTGAAGTTGGTGAAAGTGTAAGTAAGTAATTAAAGAGGTTTGATTACACGTGTTTAGCTTACCATCCCAAACAGATCATTATTCAAGCAAATGCATGTACGCCACCTAATTATCGCAAACAAACTTTACCCTTGAAGATAATCTATCCAAAGTAATCTACGCATGAGTAAGTAAAGTAAAATAATTGAATTAAATGGAAATTGATTAATATAATTAGAAAAATGTTTTATTAACACTCTCTTTCACTAACACATACGTGACACCTCTTCTGTGACATTAATTGACGCGGTAGACGTGACATTTGGTGAGGATGTGACACTGACTATATATTATAATATATGACCCGTAGCACACGCAAAACTGGTTACACGTGTGTCTGTACGTGGTTACCTATGTGACGTTTATGGTCACCCACTCTTCATGAAAGAAAATCAATTTTTTTTAATAAAAACCATGTATTACATTGGTTAGATAACTTAACCGATGTAAAAATCATATATTACATCGGTTAGATGACTTAACCGATGTAATAACCCTACTAGAACTGGTTACCTAGTCACAGGTTCCTCCACATATACTGACACACGCAAAACTGGTTATCCGTTTGCCCGTAAGTGGTTACCTACGTGACGTTTATAACTCATCCACTCTTTATGAAAAAAAATCATTTTTTTAATATGAATCATATATTACATCGGTTATATGATTTAACCGATGTAATATGGGTCATTATGAGTAAAAAAAAAAATATTACACCGGTTGTTTCTAAAAACCGATATAATACGTTTCTAAAAACCGATATAATATATTTTTTTTACCATATTTTAAAGTTCGCGCTGCTTATTCGCGTGTAATCTCACTCTATTACATCATTGTGACGTTTGCCGCGCCAAATGTGCGTAAGAATAGTTAAGAAAGAATGGGGTTTAGTGTGTTGTGTTGGAGGGTTGGGAATGGCGAATCACCGTTTTTCATAATTGGGGAAAGTGATCTGGCAGTGGCTGGACCCCTTTTTGTCCTCTCTCTCACTCCTCACACCACACCAGATTCCATTCATCAATCACCAACCATCCACTTCACACTCTATCATTACTCTTTTTTTCATTCTTAATTATTATTTTACTTTTATTTATTATTGCAACATGCAAGAGGAGAAGAAGCCTCTTTTACCACCAAATCCTTGGTTGTTATGATTATCACTCTTCTTATTATAATTATTGTCATTACTGTGACTGAAACAAACAGAAATATCTGAGTCCTGTTTCTTTGTTTTAGTCTGTGGTGGTGAGGAAGAGAGTGAGGGAGTGTGATAGTGTGATCTGAAATTTCGGATACTTAAATTGCTTCTCGCTTTCACTCAACCAACTCAATAATTCATACTCCGTCAACCTCAATCCCAACTAACTATCAGTACGCCATCACCCTTTTCTTTTCTTTTCTCTTCTTTTCTCTTCTCTCGTTGCTTCATTCAATAAAGAGAGAAAACCGTTTTTTTTTTCTTTTCTTTTTGCTGCGTGATTCTTGCATCTTATATTTAACAGGTACCTTGCTGCACGCTGCTTCCTCATCTCGCGCAAATGAAAGGTGCTGTTCTCGTCGCTATTGCCGCTTCCATCGGTAATTTTCTCCAGGGATGGGATAATGCTACCATCGCCGGTATGATTCCACTTCTTCTTTCTGTACCTACTAATTACCATTCATTATCTTGATTTTCGATGTAACTTTTTCTTATGCTGATTTAAGACCTGAAACTTCAATCTGGATCGGAGACCTGCATCTGACCGAACTCCATAAGATTAATTACATGCATGTTTGTATTATTCGAATCTGATATGTTTCTGCTCTGTTTTCTTCTTCTTGTGTCACTGATGAGTAATTATTCTCCGTTAATTTTGAGGTCTGTGTTCGAGATTGCTTAGCAGATCACTTATTCTTGTTCTGCAGGGGCTATTGTTTACATTAAGAAAGACCTTGCGCTGCAAACAACTATGGAAGGGCTTGTGGTGGCCATGTCCCTGATTGGGGCGACGCTAATCACCACATGCTCTGGTCCTGTATCGGATTGGCTTGGTCGGCGGCCCATGTTGATAATCTCATCTCTGCTCTATTTCTTGGGTGGTTTGGTGATGCTTTGGTCCCCTAATGTGTATGTGTTGTGCTTAGCGAGGTTACTTGATGGATTTGGGATTGGCCTGGCTGTGACTCTTATCCCGGTCTATATATCTGAAACAGCACCCTCTGAAATAAGGGGGTCTTTGAATACGCTTCCTCAGTTCAGTGGTTCTGGAGGCATGTTTTTGTCATACTGTATGGTTTTTGGCATGTCATTGACTCCCTCGCCTAGCTGGAGACTCATGCTTGGGGTTCTATCTATTCCTTCGCTCCTCTATTTTGCACTGACAGTTTTTTTCTTGCCTGAGTCTCCTCGGTGGCTGGTCAGCAAAGGAAGGATGCTGGAGGCTAAAAAGGTGCTCCAAAGATTGCGCGGAAGGGAGGATGTGTCAGGTAATGGCTTTATTTTGCAAAGCATTTTTCTCAACTTTTCGAATCAGGGTGTGCTATCTATCTTGTTCATGTACTGTGGGAGTCCTGTTTAGCATATTTCAGGCAAATGCTAAATTCTTACACGAAATCACTAGTTATGATTTATCTTAATCTGTTGTAATGTTCATGATCAAGGTTTTCAAATAACAGTCTACTATCACAATTTTGCCGCCACATTAAGTATTTGGACTCCATTTGACTCCAATTGTTGCCACCTTTGTCTTTAATTTTCTACAATTGCAAAACAATTGCAACTGTACCTGTAACTCAAAACCTTTGACATTTTTTTTATTAAACTACACTACTATACCATCTTCAGATTTGTGGGGCACTTAGCTAATTGCTACATAGTTGCATATCTCCTTCATGCCATCCTCCGTTTACTAACTGCATCTTATCTCTTCCAAAATTTTCGCTCATACATATTAACAGACATGGGATGGGGTTTCTCTCCAGGAGCACAGGTGCAAGGTTTTAAATTAGAGTCTCTGTTGCCATTTTGTTGCGGTTTTTGATACTGTGGACTTTTATCAATAAATGCGCCTGATGCAATACCGTACTTGATGTTGCGACCGCAATCGCGGTTCGTGACTCTTTTCAAAACAACTGGATTTTTTGCTATTAAACAATGTCAGAAATCGAAGGTATCTTACGTTGTTAGTCATACTGCCAAGTAATGGTCATACAAAGTAAACGAATCTGCAAGGGATAGTGAGCACGTGTTTATATTTCGTGTGTTTTGTGTCCTGTGCTTCTGATACTATACTTGTTACATGACTCTATTGCGGACGATTTTTTCCCTACTGAAAATCTTGATTAGTGCCAGGGTTTTAGGTGGAGATTCCACCTTTTTGTATTTTTGTGATGCTAACAACATTATAGGTAACAACCATGTCTGCTTTTAAGGAAACGGCGAATTTTCACTTAAAAGAAAAAAAAAGTTCCTTGTATGTGTACAGAACTCAAAATGATACTGTACAGATAGACCATCAATGTAAATGCTAGGTTGTACATGATTATCATTCTGAACTTTTCATTGCATAAATTAGTTTGTGATTCTCAACCCGTATTGAAATTTGTCAATGCAATGATGAATCAATTTATGAATTTATAATTCACGCAGGCGAGATGGCATTGCTGGTTGAAGGTCTCGAGATTGGAGGTGATACATCTATAGAAGAGTACATAATTGGCCCTGCTGAAGAGGTTGCTGATGGTCGGGAACTAGCAACAGAGAAAGATAAAATTCGATTATATGGATCCCAAGCAGGTCTCTCTTGGTTAGCAAAACCTGTCACTGGACAGAGTTCTATTGGCCTTGCATCACGCCATGGAAGCATCATCAACCAAAGCATGCCCCTCATGGATCCTATGGTGACACTGTTCGGTAGCATTCATGAGAAGCTCCCTGAGGCGGGAACTGGAAGCATGCGAAGCACTTTGTTTCCAACTTTTGGGAGCATGTTCAGCACTGCTGAGCCGCATGGTAAAAATGAACAGTGGGATGAAGAGAGCTTACAAAGGGAAGGTGAGGACTACATGTCAGATGCAGCTGGTGGGGACTCTGACGATAATTTGCAAAGTCCTTTAATCTCACGTCAAACAACAAGCCTTGAAAAAGACATGCCTCCTCCTCCTTCCCATGGCAGTATCCTGAGCAGCATGAGGCGTCACAGCAGTCTTATGCAAGGATCAGCTGAGCAAGTTGGTAGTACTGGCATTGGTGGTGGCTGGCAGCTAGCATGGAAATGGACTGATAAAGGTGAGGAGGGAAAAAGGCAAGGAGAGTTTAAAAGGATTTATTTACATGAGGAGGGAGTTTCTGCATCTCGTCGTGGATCCGTTGTTTCAATTCCTGGTGAAGGTGAATTTGTCCAGGCTGCTGCCTTGGTTAGCCAACCTGCTCTTTACTCCAAGGAGCTTATCGATGGACATCCAGTTGGTCCTGCAATGGTTCACCCATCTGAGACTGCTTCAAAGGGGCCAAGTTGGAAAGCTCTTCTTGAACCTGGGGTTAAGCATGCATTGATTGTTGGAGTTGGAATACAGATACTTCAGCAGGTAATGTGTGGTTACTATTCATTATTATCTTCTCCACCGGCCTTGCTTATTATTATAACAATAAAGAGTGGTATTTAGTATTCTTTCCTATTCATAATCTCCATGCTCGTTTACACTTCTGTTGCTTTACTTCCTTCTTTTTATTTTATTTATTTTGGCGAGGGGGTTAGGTTGGTAATGTTGGGAAGCAGAGGATTTCTATAGCATTATTTCAACCTAAGTCCAAATCCTAACACAAGCCTTCGGCTTTGAAGACTGCTTACGTTGTTATCTAGTGTTTATTGTTCTAGCATTTAAATGTTGTGTTACTTATCTTGTAGTACTGTTTGGCGTTCCCCAGTAAGTTACGAAGAACATTTTAAAAAGAGGTTTAATAATGGTGTTTGTGTTAAAAAATTCAGATGTAGTAAAGTATTAACTGAAATCATGAGATTAGCCATACTGGAGTATGACGGGCTTAGAATTCTTTGTTCTTTTCTTCAAGTATTCAAAGCTTCTAGAGCGAGTATAATCTCCTTGTCAGTCCTTACTGAATTTGAAATCTCTCCAGTCTACTGCATCAATTTACTGGTTTATGTCCTCTTATCAATGATTGACACCCGATTCTGCATGTTCTGCAGTTTTCAGGGATAAATGGGGTTCTATATTACACACCTCAAATCCTCGAAGAGGCTGGTGTTGAAATTCTTCTTTCAGATATAGGCATTGGCTCAGAGTCTGCATCATTCCTTATCAGTGCTCTCACAACCTTATTGATGCTTCCTTGTATAGCCTTAGCCATGAAGCTCATGGATGTTTCAGGCAGAAGGTACGCTTTCTGTTCTTTCACGATGTATCCCTGCTTATGTTTCCTGTATTCGAGGATCTCTTCTTTTTGCATGCATTTTGTAAGGTGATTACAAGTACTGAATTAGATTGATTCCTCATTAATTTGATGACGTCTATTTGGTCGACGGTGAACAAAAATAGAATTTGTCGTTCACTGTACAACACAAGTAAAAGCATAGATACCAAGGAAAGTGAACTCCTGTTGAATTTAGTGTGTTACGACTATGTAACTAACTCTCCAGAGCTCACAGAAATTGAACCTTAAAAATTGTTTCAGTCAATTACTTGAAAGATTAGTCAAGAAGTTAGACCACTAGTAGATTCCAGACAGATGCATTCTAAAGGTTGCTTTAAACGATTTTGCAGAATTTTTTATCCTTTTTCAAAACACAACATATTTTAGTATTTTCTTATGTTCATTTGTCGTCATTAAGATAATACTCCGTCGCTTGCAGGCAATTGCTACTTACTACAATTCCCGTGCTGATAGTGTCACTGATTATTTTGGTCATTGGAAGCCTAGTAAATTTTGGCAATGTGGTCCATGCGGCAATCTCAACTACATGCGTTGTGGTTTATTTCTGCTGCTTTGTGATGGGTTACGGACCAATTCCAAACATTCTTTGCTCAGAGATTTTCCCCACTAGAGTGCGTGGCCTCTGCATTGCTATATGTGCGTTAGTATTCTGGATTGGAGACATCATTATCACATACTCGCTACCTGTGATGCTCAGCTCTTTAGGACTTGGTGGTGTCTTCGCCATTTATGCTGTGGTTTGTTTCATCTCCTGGATATTTGTGTTTTTGAAGGTTCCAGAAACAAAGGGCATGCCCCTTGAAGTCATCTCTGAATTCTTTTCTGTTGGTGCAAGGCAGGCTGCTACGGCTAAGAATGAGTAGCATCACCCGATGTATGCAATGTAACTTAGTCTCTAAAACCCACCCTATCTCGTCTTTATAAATTTTGCTTGCTGTGAGTATATTTGGAGGAGGAGGAGGATATGTTCAAACGTATGATATGGATGTATTATTCTTTCATAAATATAATTTTTTTGCATTTTAGAATTATCCACATCAGGCTTTGATGCAAAGTTTGCGCTGTTCGTTCGTGATGAAAATTTAAGAGTTTGCTACGTTATAAAGCATGAAAAGTAAGAGAGGTAACGTGGTGCAGATCCAATAAATACACTAGTTAGATCAGATTTTGTTAAGGTACCATTATTCTGCCCTTGCCCATCAATCAATTAAACAATTGTCGTTGGCCAAGTGACCAAAATCCGTTAATACTCCAAATTTTACTCATTAAACTATTATTAATGCGCATTCTTCTCCCAGTGACCACTTAAGACTGACCAATTACACTTGCTGTATATTTACTTTTTTATACTTCTGCAACTTTTAGAGGGGACTCTTCCTTCAACGACAGCCTCAATTCCCTGTTTTACTTTGCTTTTTCTTTTGGTATTTTGGCCATTTCTCGCTTTTCTTCCGAGAAAAGTTGTGTTCACACAAATCTCTATTGAAAATTTTGTATAGCAAAGAGAAACACTCTTCGTTGTCATGAAGAGAAAGGATCGTGAAGAAAGACAGAAAAAACAAATAAAAATATATTGTATGAATAATTTAAAGATACTGAAAATGTAAAACACTCTCGGCAATTATATTTTGGGATATTTTTTTTGTTTAAAAAACTATTTAAAAATCATGTTTAGGACGAATTATAATCGGCTGAAAGTGTATTTTTTTAGACATTAAAATTAGATGCATAATTTTTTTTTACATGCTAACCTGAACATTGGTCAAAAGAATTCAAAATATTTTTTATTGAAACATGTAAAAATGTTTTCTTGTATGATTTTTAAACACTTTCATATTTCTAATAAAAGTTTTTTTAAATCGGTATTTTTAAAATACTAGTCAACAACATTTAAAAAATATATATATTTGTTTCTTATTCTAAGAAAACTGACTTTCCAACAACTCGTGTACGCTGTTTCCACTTATGCCGATGGGGTGTGGACAAAAGGGCAAGTGCTGAAACTTTATTTCCACTTGTACTAATTTATCATACCTTCCCAACTTTTTGGAAAATTCTCATGCTTAATTTAATGTTCTTGTTGTTACCGACTTCAACACTACGAACTTTTGGAGAGGCAAGTCATGTTGCTACAACGAACACTAAGGTTGTGATTATTGAACGATGAAATATAGTGAAATAAATTATACAAATTTCATTATTTAAATTCTTTAAAATACGATAAAATGTAATAGAAACAAGTAACTGCATTTAAGAAATACATCCAGTATAATTTCTATTTATAAAAGCAAATTCTATAAATATAAGTTTGGGGGCATGAAATTACAAAAGCAAGATAGAATTATATTTCTAATTCTAATTTTATCAAAGTTGGAAATAGTTTAGAACATAATATTTATATTTGTATTGTAAAAAGAATGAAAAAAAAAACCAATAATTTTAGGTTAAGATACATTTAATTAAGATTACTACGAGTTAGATTTGAAACAAATAAAAAAAATTATTTGGCTGCAATACATACTGATAATGAAATGATGATTAGCTACAGTAGGGAGTGGTAACAAACAATAATATACTAAAAACAACTACGAGGATAATTTAATAATAATAATAATAATAGCAATGATAACAAATATAAAAAATGCCTATGTACCAAAAATATAAAAATGCTTGAGTGAGGGTGGTGATAATGACTATAATAACCCGTGAGCATTAATAACAATAATAATGTTAACAATAACCTGTGGGAATTATTAATATAAGATTGCAATTATGCATCTTAAGAGTGAAATTAAGAGTTGCAATTAAGGAAAGTTGGTTTTAGTTATGCAATAATTATATTGAGTTGTACACCGAAATCATGTTTCAACTTAACAATAATAAAAAAATCATATTTAAAATTACGAATTATAACAGACATTCTCCTCTTCACTTATTTTGAGTATCAATGAAATTATAACTTTTATGAGAAGACATAAATTTGTTGAAAATTACAAAACTATAGAAAATATCTACTTCAAAGGAAACTCCTAGCGACGCGTTGTAGCAAAGCTAATATCTAAATTAAGCCGACATGAATTAGGTATCTGGGCTTCAACATACAATGAAAAAACAGTTTTCGTTCTTCGTCGTCTTCCTGGCTAATTTGTTAGTCAATTATCAGGTTGCAGAACCGGAAATTCTGAATGATTTTTATGTACAACCAAATAACATTATGAATAAATTAGGAAGTGTAACATTCCCCAAAAAAACAAAGACATGTTCGGTAAAATCTGAGTAACAGCGTAACTTGACAATATGCAACAACCAAATTATATTTACAGTCCTCACCTATACAATTAGACAGCTCTAAGACTCCAAAACGAATAGTACAAAAATTTTGGGTCGAATCCATATTTTTAGTGCTATTGGAGATCTATAGCTCACCTCATAGCACTTTAAACTTGTATCAACATAGGTACAAGCTGTGTGCAAAGAACCTAAAGAGTTGGATCTTCGGATGATGTACTTTCAAAGTGATTTGGGTCACTATCTATATTAGGGGATTCAGAGTCACTCACTTGATTGTTTACAGAGCTCTTCTCTGCTTGATCATTTAATTTGGTGTGGGAGTTGAACGGTCTCTCAAATTCTGTAGCATTGATAGGATCTATCACTAGTTTATTGATTTTCTGCTCCTGTAGCATAAACAACAATACAAAAGGATTCAGTGGTGCACCAAATCATGCAAAAACACTTTAGCGATGTCTGCATGCGTGTGTTATTGTTTAGCATTGGTAGGACCACTCGCCTGATTGTTTACAGTGCTCTTCTCTGCTTGATCATTTAATCTGGCGTGGGAGTTGAATGGCCTCTCAAATTCCTTAGCATTGATAGGATCTATCGCTAGTTTATTGAGTTTTTGGTCCTGTAGCATAAATAATACAAAAGGTTTCAGTGGTGCTGCAAATTAGGCAAAAGCACTTCAGCAATATATCTCCGTGTGTAGTGAGAGAATTACTTTTATATGAGAATGAGCGACCAAATTTTGACTATATAAATGGTCAAAATTAAAAGCTACTTAAAAAAGTCACACGTGGTGTGGTGTCTATACATACCAATTTCTGATACAAAGGAATTAAAATGTTGACTCATTATGGGATAGAAACAAAGCCTGGTTTGACCATTTGCAGCACATAGAGAAAACTATTCTTGTAACCCAAATCTCATTCCAATATTCTCCCTCCAGACTTTAATATAAGCAAAAAATATGATGTCTTAGATGTTAAACTCCAATACAAACAAATCTCAACAAATTTATCTTATTTAATGAGACTATCTCCAAAATGCTCTTCATTTAATTGGAGTTTTATTTCCAATAACTCTGTTATTCTTGAAATCAAGTTTTAAGGAAGACTAGTTTAAGAAAAATGTTTTTTTAAATTAAAATGCTACTAACTATCTTAATTATTGTGAATTTGTTTTGTACTCATCAAGACTGGAGGGGGGGAACTAAATATACCAAAATCAGAGAGTATCTTCTTTGCCTAGTTTTATATCGGATCTGCGTTATGGTAGTAAAAGAATGGACATTGGTTGAATCACAGGAGGATTTCCAAACTACTATCTTAGAGAATGTCAGCCAGAATGCTAAAGTTTAAGACCCCCCCGCTCCTCATGCTTAGAATTAGAATAAAGAGATGATAGCATTTACATAAGAAATTCTAAAACTATATAAAAAACATGGAGCTATTGAATTTACTTGTAACTAGAGCTTACATTTTGTAGGGCTTCAAGCTTTTTCTGCAGGGCTTCATGTTCAGCTTGAATCCGGAAAGGAACTCCGTGCTTTTGATACACATTGTTCTGCGCCAAGTCCTCATCCAGATCAGTAACAGTGGTAGCAAAAGGATGATTTGCCGGAATCCACCTGACAGTATCAGGATCAACATCCGGAGGGACTGAGTCCCCTTCTCGAAGGAAAATGGTGGGTCGTTTCCACTGATAGGCACGCGATCTCCTTCTCTGGTGAGTGGCCTGCTCTTCTTGGGTAAGTGTAACAGGCGCTAAGCGGTAAACCTTTCCACACATCTCAACAGTTGATTTGCTTTTGCCAACCTTGACAAAAGGATTATTGAACGGGTCTTCGTACTTGAGAGGCCTTGAACTGAAAACATGCATACAACAATGCAGATAGACAAATGGGAGGATCATCATTGTTACTTGTTAGGCAGGGAAGTGGAAACTCCATCTCACTAGGCAAACCTTATCAAGTAGTATTAACGTACGTATGTGTGCATTTATGTTAATTATAGTTTGCTACTTATTTTATACGCATATTAGATAGATAAATACATAATAATGAATGAGTGAAAGCAGAAAAGAGTAACAAAAAGTGGGTATGGATAAAAATCATACATGCCTCTTCTATCAGATTTGAGTTGTCCACGTCTCACAAGATCAGCCACGGAACCGGGACGCTCTCTTTTTCTGGACACGACCCTCAGTGCTCCAACCAATACCACAAGCGCAACACATATCCAGATCGGAAAATTGTTTCCACCGCTTCGATTCAGCTACAGATAACAATAATGATAACACTAGTAATAAGAAATGGTAAATGAAAATTGAAAATTGAAAAATAAATGAAATGAAAAGGGTAGCAAACCAGGAAGGAGGGGATGGTGACGGAATTAACGAGTTGATGGTAAAATTTGGAAATGGAATTGATGGAATCGTGTTTGAGTTGTTGGGTGCGGGAGCGCCATTTGGAGATCCCATTTCTGATAACAATGCGATTTGTAGTTGTGATGATACTGTTATTGCTGGTGGTACTGGAGAAGGAGCAAGGCTGCATTTATTTATTTATTGAATCAGCATTGTGACAAAGAAAGTAATGTGGAAGAGAGAAGATGAAGTGGAATTGAGAACTTACGCGAAGAGAAAGCGAGCGAAATTGCAGTGTCCAAACAGAGGCCATGCGAACCCAAGTTGTGCTTCAATTGCAGTTCTCAATTTCCATTCCCTTTCTCTATCTTCTTCTCCGACCTTCAAGCTAAGATGTTAGGGTTACACAATTTTTCAAAAATAATAATAATAATAATAATATAAGAATCAAAATCAAAATATACCTTCTCCTCAACCCATATCACAACACAAGGTTGCGGGTTCGATTCAGGGTCCGGTTAAATAATAATAATAAAATTATTATATTTGAATATTTGTGATCCTCGTAACATTATTTTAAATTGTACGTGTATATGAGACTCAGACACTTTTCTTAAATACTCTTCTTAAATGTCGGTGTTCGATACTCGTATGACACTTGTAGAACACGTATCCATGAAGTCTCTAATTCAAAAAGTATTTGTTAGATTTCTGACAATTGTAGTATGGTTTCAACACAATTTTAAAAATGAAAAATACATTAATTTTCTAAAAATTCAAACTTTATTATATAAATTGTTATTATGATTATAAAAATAAGAAATAAATCTTTGTAAATAGGTAATGAAAAACATCTTTCTGCTTAAAAAAATAATCTGAAACATACTTGTGCACATAATTTTTTATTGTCAATTTATATAATTCATAATTATATAATATATAGATTTGTGTCTATGTATCCTACATTTTAAAGATTTTACGTATTTTTATGTCCGTGTTCGCGTCGTATCAGTGTCTGTGTCAGTGTTTGTGCTACATATGCTTTATTTTCTAAATTATTTAAATTTTTCAATAGAAATATTTACATCAATAAAAAGAATATCAATATATATACACTAATATAAATATTATCAAAACAAAACTCTTATAATCGCAAATGTCGACATTTATTCAATAAAAATCTAACATATTGTTGTGATTATGCTTTTAAAAACTAAAAACAAAGAAAAATGATCGAAATTAGAGAAACGAACATTAGTTTTAGTCTTTTAGATTTTAAGAAGGTAACATTAGAAAACGTCCCAATGGCTAAGTTACGTTTCTTCCTTTATCAATATTATGCAACACATAAAATGTGAATTGATTTGTAACTTTTTATATTTAAACACATGTACAGTGTAATATTTGTAACTTTTTATGTAAACATTCTTTTACTATTTTTACATCTCTGAACACAATAGACTCTTTTTTTTATGATCTCTAAGAAACTACTTACCTATAATCATTAATAATTTTGATTGATTTTTATAACTACCATGATAAGTAGTAGTTAATGTTTTTTAATAAAATAAATTACACGTCTACAGAGAATTGTTTTTTGTGTTAATTTTAATAGAAGTTTTAGTAATTTTTATTTTAATTATATTTTATTATTATTATAAAAATAGAGACATTTGGGGAAGAACATGTATTCTCGGTATGAAGATTCTTTTCTAACATTATATTTACTAGCGAAACACATGCGCTCTTGCGCCTAGTGTATCCGCATTTTTTATCTTTGTTTTTAATGTATATTTATATTTTATTTATATTTATATTTTTAAGTATCCAATATTTTATTTTTATTATTATTGTGTATTTTTATTTTTTTGCTATTAGTGTTATTATTATTATTATGTATCGACATTTTTTATTTCTACGGATTTGTCTATTCATTAAATCTATAGTAGTTTGATTTTTCAATATGTATAATCTTAGACCATAAAAAATAATATTTCTTTAGAGTTTGGCTACTTGATTGATTTTTAATACATAATATACAATTTATTTTTATTTTTATTTTTAATTCTATTTCGAATTTTTGTTAATGTATTTTTTTAATGAAATGATTACCTAATAGTATAAGAAAAATGAATGCAACAGTATATTTTGAGTGGTTTACTTTGGTTTACTTTGAAATGATTACCAAAATAGTATAAGAAAAATGGATGCAACGGTATATTTTGAGTGGTTTACTTTGATTAATTAATTTTAGAATTGATTATTAAAAGAGTAGAGAAAGATAAAGGGGATTAAGAAGTGAATCTTTGAAGATTAACGCTCAGCTTTCAATAAAAAATCATACTTTTTTTAAATAAAAACTTCCACATATTTTTAATGATTCTATTTATACCTATTTAAATATTTTTACTTTTTATTAAAATGCAACAACAATTTTACTCTCTAAATGAAGCTATTCAATTAAACCTAAATTAGTGTGGTTTTTATATTGGATCTTACTTGAAATGTTTTAGAATGAAATTTTCTTTTTAAACTTTGAAATTATTAAGAAGTATTAATCTATTAAAATATTCTTATCACATATTTTTCTCATATTTTTAATGATTTTTTTAATTTTATATCTATTTTTTTACTTTTATATTGTGATATCGTAAAAAAAATAAACAAATATGTTTATCTTAATTAATATTAG
>Ga0123342_1005541_pt1 | contig 18197 bp, 9 predicted proteins | sample Turbeawhitnodule_FD_89960 | JGI IMG/M metagenome (GOLD analysis project Ga0123342, IMG submission 89960) | Root nodule microbial communities of legume samples collected from Mexico - Turtle bean Mexico white nodule | ecosystem: Host-associated > Plants > Roots > Nodule | place: Mexico: Nepantla...
AGGTGGTGGTAATGGTCGGAGACGTGTTTCCGGCGATGAGACGAAGAATGAGGTGACTTCTAACTTTTATTTCATTACTTGTAATTAATACTGTCATGTAAACCTCTGCTGCTACTTCATGGAACCCTCTTTAAGGAGAGGGTGGGCATAGAGTGTGTAGGGGAAGAGGAAGAAGAGTGAGGAGTAAGGTGGTGGAGAACTAGATCATCCCTGGAGTTTTTTTATGTTTGACAATTCAAAGTTTCTTCTGTGTACAAATAAAAAAAAATACTATTTTTTAAAAACATTTGCAATATGTTTGTTGGCTTAATTTGTAGAGTTGATATATATATTAAAATAAGTGATGAGTTGTTTTTGCAATGAAGATAGGAAAAAGTGAAAGGTGCAGACGCAACAAGTGGACAGTGAAGAAGATATTGGCATGGGTTTGGAGGTGGAAGAACAAGAAGGATCAAGTAACTCAAGCTTCAACATAACTTATAATTATAAGCTGGAGTCAAATAATATGTTGTGATTTGTTACTGCTTTTAATTTGGATTATTATGTACACTGTAATCTCAGTATTTGGGTTATGAAATTGATCAGATCTGGAAAATTACCTCATACAAGTCTTTTATGGATTGGAATAATTTTGGCATGATTGAAATATGTTTCAGTTTGAGGTAGTGTTACTTAAAATTAGTTAGTTGGGAATAATTTACGCGTTGAGGGCTGCTTCTTCCTGCACGCCATGACCCCACATTAAATGTGAAATACCTTTTTGTCTTTCATTAAAAAAAAGTAAATTAACCCTTAACATCATCCGGTATCCCTACTCTTTTCTTAATTGGTTTGTTATTCATTTCAGTCTTTTGTTTTTTCATTTTTCCGATTACATAATCCAAATAATATATGTAATTCAAAAAATATTTTTAGATCTGAGAATGATCTCCACATTTATAAAATCCAGAAACAATTTTAAAAAAAATATATTTAAAAATTATATAATTCAGAAATTAATCTTAAATTAAAAAATAACTTATAAATTATATAATTAAAAATATATCTTTTAAAAAATAATATTCTAATTACATATAAAAGTTTTTTTATTTAAGTATAGCTTATGGATTATATAATCCATATATATTATGAATTACATCCTCTAAAAGTTAATTCATATAAAAAAAACTTATGGATCGTATAATTGTTAATCACGAATCTGATAAAAGAGATTACCTAATCCAAAAGTTAGTCAAAGTATGCAAAAGGACTTACGGAATATTAACTAAGAAACTTTTTTTATAAATGGACATTTTCTTAAAACTTAGTGGCCCACGTTGAGTAGTATAGAAAATTCTTCATACAAATAAACGTAGAGAAAGCTCAATCAAAACATACGTTTGATACCAGCAAGTAGTGACTCATACCCCAAAATTGAAGATGAATAGGAAAAAAAGTGTTCGTAAGAACATTAATGTCAGTGAGCAGTTGCAATGAGTTGAACTAAACTTGTTTTCACACATTAAGGCTTATTCGTGCAATGGTGTCAAAATTTTAAAAGCTTCATTCATTTCAATTAGATTCTATAATAATGACTAATGCTCAAACAGATATTTGATAGATGGTTCACGTCACACTGTTGACCAGATAGTGGCTTCATCACTTCAGAAAGTTATCCAGTCAAGTTGAATGATCAGGAGCTCTGTAAGTCTAATGAACTGCTGAAAAATCAAGATCTCCCAACCCCAAGCCTCTGGCCTTCTTGAAAGCCTACAAAAACAGGGTTTTTTAGTACCTTATGAAACTTCCATGATAGTCATTAAATTAAACATTAAGCATAATATAGAAAATAAAAGGGTTCCATCATTTTTCTGTAAAGAAACAAATGAAGCCAATTCAGTAATTTGAGCACCACTCCTGATATTCAGTGAACTTGCAGTGATGTGAACTAAAGAAGTAGCTACAGATCCACAAAAAAAAAAAAACTTGAAAAATAGTTTTACCTCATTTGCTGCAGCTGCTATTGGCATTGACACAGCATTTTCATCTCCAAGAGCAAGAGCTAACCTCATGTCCTTCTGCTGGTGCTTCAAAGGAAAAGCTGGGGAGTAACTATTTTGGAGCATTGTAGGTCCTTTCAATTTAAACATGCCGTTACTTATGACATCAATATCCTGCACTCAAAAATTACCCAATTATTGTTTAAAATGGCACTACAAAAGGTAGCAATAAGAATCTCAGTGGTTGAAATCAATTACCAGCACTTCAAGAAGAGTTGCAGGGTTCAAACCACTTCTTTCAGCTAGTGTGTGTCCCTCAGAGAAAGCATTCATCATACTGTAACGGAGAATAACCGATTCACAGATCAAGACAGAAAATATGGACATGCAATCCATTTGGCTTGCAGCCAAAGAAGGAATACTCATAATAGTACAATGTGGATGATTATTTTCTTTCTAGCTGATTGATAAAATACCGCAATCACCCTACCCACTCCCAAATTAAAAATGATAGAGCCAGGAAAAGGGGGAAGAAAATATTACCTGCCCATTATCATGTTAACAACAAGTTTCATTTTTGCACCATTTTCAACCTCACCCAAAAAGAAAGACTCTTCCCCAGTATGTCAAATGATGGAAGTGCTTCATCATACAATGCCTGCACGTCAAAAGAATCAACAACATTTATGTATGGAAAGATGCGCAATGCATATTTATGCTCTTCTATTTCCGTCAATATGAAGCAGTTCATAACAAAGAATCTGAATGAGACCACTTGCACACATACTTGAATATGAGGAAATGTGAATATTGTTTTCAGAAAATTCAGAGTATACTTTATACAGCTTTGAACAATGCTAGAATTATAGACATCACCACGACTACAAAAAGCTTGACCAATCAATCCTAATCAAAGAATAAATCTAATTAAACCTGAACAAAAACAAATGACGCACAAACTGCATATTTTACACGTTACAGCTCCCAACACACACGATATCAACAAAGCCTAGCGTCAAAACTACATACCCAACTTCAAAAGACATCTGACAACATAGTAAGTAATGCCTTTTCTCTTTCTCTTTTAGTTTTTGGCTTGGCTCAATGGGAAGTTTGATTTCTAGGTGATTCACATGTTCTACGAAGGGCTCATTCAATGAAGAAGGTATGAAACATTTAATATACAAAATTCTATCAGGACTTTCCCAGCTAGCAAATATATGGCCTAACCTTCATAATAAATTTAGAAAAGGTTAAGTACGATGGTTGCTCCTCTACTGAACTTGTATCAATACTATAGAACATACACATTTTCTCCCAATAGATGACAATTTCCAATGGCCAGCAGAACACTTAAAATACCAGTGGGAGAGAGAAAATAACCAAAAGATAAAAAGCATACCAATGTCCTACTAGCATCAAATGGTGAGACAGCTTGTTTTATTTTTTACTCTCCATCTAAATTGCTGCAATAATTGCAAGAGGTTCCAATCCATGAAAACAATATTCTTATTTTAATCGTACATATGTTACATAAGATTAGGAACATAGGGACTACCTTGTGATCTGGAACAGGAAGTCACCGTCACTGGTTCAAAACCTAGAAACAGTCTCTTTGATAGGGTAAGACTGCAATGGTCACCATTTATATCTTACATAAATTGAGGGCATTGGCCGCATCTCTCTCTCAACCTATCTTACTTCTCCATTTTTATCTCTGTTCATAATAACTTCATTTTAAGTTAAGCTACTAACCTTCATGAAAAAGGATGTTAAACCCATCTTAAAGTAAGCATGTATAAATGATAATTCAAGTGTACCAAACACTTTCCTTTGCTTATGCCATTTTATATTGACTGCAAGGACCCTGTCATGATATTTTCAAGCTTTCTGGGAGAAAGTTCTGACTGCTGTCAGTAGTTAGTCTGGATAACAATAACCAATAGATGTGTCCATAATCTGTAGATATTACCTTCAAATTTTTGCCATCTGATGGCATTTTACAACACTAAAGATTGCTTAAATAGCTCAAACGTACATAAATTTTTTTGTTTGGGGAACTCAACAGAATACTCTAGGAGACCACTGATCATTAAAATACATTAATTAAATTTAAAAGTTTTTTAGGGCATTAATGGGTTGCTGATACATCTTATACATGCTATACTCTGAAAACTTCCAGTCATGCAAACATGTCATATGATGGAGAGAAGAAGCATTTGAATATCTCAACTCCTTCGCATAGTTAAAGGCACATCAATAATTTGTTGAATAACATTTAGAAATACCTTGTCCACAGCCAGCAGCATGTATAACTAGTTGACCATCTTCTGCAGGCTTCTTGCTACCCGAAACAGGAGCTTCAAGGAAGTAACCACCTTTAGCTTTGATTGCCTGTGGAAATCAGGTCTGTAAATGCCAATTTGCCTATGGATTTCTTTCCATTCGAAAGGTTGAGTAGGTAAAATGTGAAGTAGTATGAACTAGCACAGATAGTAAACTACAGTAACCTATAAGCCCTGCATATAGCACAAGGATAAAGAGAACAAGCATAAATCCCCAGTACTGTTGACTTCCCAGCTAATTGAACTTCCTTTATACAGGAAATATTAATGGCCAAATACCAAATAATGACTACAATCACAAACTTATAATTAGATAAAAGAATTGGGATGCAAGATACTAAAAAATATGTGCCAACAAAGTAAACTGCAAACTACATTACATTATTCTTATTTCAAGCCAGGGGAAATGAGAGAAGAGGGAGGATTAGAGCAATGTTTCTCATCTATACAATATTAATAAAATGGGGGGCTCGAGGATTAATTAGAATACAGAACAAAAATCATATGAATTTTCACACAAAATACCCCGAGCAATATGAAAAATGAAGTCATGCAACATTACTAGTTGCAACCTCTCTTCAATTTACAAGTTTCTCTTTAGCAACAAGAGTCTATAGCAAAATTATGGAAAAGTAGACAGACTACATTTTACACAAATCACAAGCAAAATATATCTCAAACAGATAAAAGAAAACGTGATCAATTTCAAAATGAAGGGAAAATAAATCTTAACATCAGCTGGTATACCAACCTCAGATATCTTGGAGGATGTATCAGTATCAACGGTTGACATGTCAATGTAACATTTTCCATTAATAAGATCAAGATCACCATCTTGATCAAACACAATCTAGAAAGTCACCGCAGACAGAATTCAAATAAGAGCTAAAAAAGAAGTTACTAGTCAAAATAATATTCACAACAACTGACCGATAAAGCAGCCGATGGATCAGATAACATTGCAATTGTGTACTTGCATTTCTTGACAACAGTTGCTGACGTTTCTCCAACTGAAGCACCATATTGCACAAGTTCTTCACACTACAATTAGAAGTTGCAGCAAACATGAATTAGAAGAACTATCCGAGTTAAGGGCACTAGGCTAGTGGCAGAGTGTTCAAATTAAAAGTTGCTAAGTCAACACATCCATAGTAAATAAACACTGTAATTTGCTAACTAAAAAGTATATCTAAACTGAAACTCATGTTTGAGGGTAAAGTAAGTAATCCCAGTCATTAGCAAAAGAATTAAACATTGATATGATATGACACAAACATTCATAACAAATAATGGATGCGCTGCAATATCAACAATTGATTTTCTCATCAACAGATGAGATTACTTACTTAACCCTTATTTTAGAGAACCAAATCCATCTCATAAAGTGTTGAACAGAATTCACAATTTTCTCAAGCACTTATCTGACATCATCTATAAGAAAACAAATAAATTTGCTAAGCTGTATTCCAAAATGCCAGGAGCAATACCTCAGCACACAACTTTCTGTGTAACTTGAAGAATGGTAGTGACACCTGAGAAGAACCTATGATACGGAACCCAAATTAAAATTACACAAGAAAATGCACAGAATTATACCAACCATAATGATCAACCAGTATTATGGAAATATATCATCATAAGGACACACACAAACAAACATGATAACAAAAAAACTGAAACTGGAAAAATAGTACAATGTGAATGGAGACCTTGGAGAGGGTTCTGTTCCAAACAGTGACATGGATATCTGTTAATATTTGATTGTGTTATTTTTTATTTATTTACTGTGTATGTTTTTATTTGGTAAGGGTTTGTGGTTGAGCCAAATCCAACAGGTGAATTGTGATTGGTAGGAATGAAAAGTATCAAAGGAAGGGTTCCACGTCACTTCCACAGTTTGCTTTTGTTCTTCCTCCAATTTGGGGAAACTTGTCTATTACTAAATAAGAATATTCAGTATTCACCCAAAATGGTAACTGTTTAATTTTAAAAAAAGAAAAATAGTTGGGTAATCTTGGATTGGATTTTTCAACCAAACTATACTAAAAAATATAGGTATCTTTTTAACAAGTTTATGTACAGTTCATACTTGATAAAATTACAGCTTAGTATATTTTTTTGTCAAAATTTATGAGATAAATTCTATTTATATTTATTAATATATTATTAATTAGCTTAATTAATTTATTAGTTATAATTGTTTTAAAATATGTTAATTTATAAATAATAAAAAAATGAGAATAAAGAAATAATAATGTATTGATCTCTTGGTATTACTTATTGAATGCCAACTTGATTTTTGTCCAATGTTTTTATACGGATGACAATTATATATTAAATTTGGGACATTACACGGATTAATTACTAGTATTCAAGAGGAAGATGGGTCATCGATTTCTCCAAATTTGTACAGTTTGGTATTATTCTTGTTTGAGACATCAAATAATCGTGACATCATAAATATTCTTACAAATTGAAACGTGGAGGTTGCTTGTTTGTACCAATTGTTTGGACCATTATATTAAAAGATTTCATTCCTAAATATTGAGTTCTTTTATGCATATTTGAGTTGTTTAAGTTATTATTATTTTATATTATTATTATTATTTAAATCATAAATATTTGCAAAAGTCATGCATATAGGACAAGGATAAAGAGAACAACATAAATCCCTAGTACGGTTGACTAATCACAAGTTTTCTCACTTCAAATCTATGGAAAAGTATTTCTTATTTTGTTTCAACATCTTCCCCTTTTTCTATATGTGAAATAACACTAACAACAAAGGAAAAATAACATTTTCACAAATAGAAGAGTAACTTATCTCTTCAAGTGAGTTTCTCCTAGGGTTAAATCTTGGCACTCAACATGAATCACTGCCTCATAGTATGATGTTACAAATCCCTTTGACAAATAATTGTGAACACGAAACAATGCACGCTTCATTATTTGGTTTACTTTGGTTACGTATGACTCCAAACAAATGTTTATTTCTTCAAATAATTCCAGTACATGCACAGGTTTGAATAATTAATAGAGAATGTGAGCTCAAACTTTAATTTCTAATGAGAAATAATAAAAAACCTTCCAAACTTAAGATCACTTGTAAGGGGTGAGGAAATACAACAATCAATGGAGAATTAATGAGCTTCTTGTGAGTCTTTCAAGGGGACAAAATCATGACAATAAACATGTAAATTGAGTGACCAAGAAAAACATTGATTACCATTATGTGAATTTAAAAATATACGGGTTATGATTGCTACAATCATATCATTAGAATATCCATTGTCTCTAAGTCCTAAAAGTACACCTCAATTATCTATCCTAAAGCCTTCAGAATGCATCTAGAAAAAGCTAAAGAGTAAGAGTGTAAGTATTTCTATGCACCAATGAAAATAAAGATAAATGCTACTTGCCATCATGCACCTTGGAGTTCGTAGAAATTACTATAGAAACTACTAGACAATACCTCAAAATTGATAGAAACTCTCCCAAAATTTGTATACACCCCCCATAGTTGCTAGACAATACCCCACAATTGCTAAATAACACCCCAGAATTGATAAACACTTTCCACAATTAATAGACAATTGTTTCTTCTTGCACCTCCATAACTTCTCTTGACACCCCCATAGGTCAAGCGTAAAGATCATTTTATCCTTAAAAATGCATTTTGGATTGTAGAATCCATAAGGTATTTCCAAATCCCGAAATACCTTCTAGATTCTACAATCCATTAGTATTTTTTTTTTCTATTTATGCATCTTGGATTGTAGAATATTGAAGGTATTTCTAAGTCCAAAAATACCTTATAGATTCTATAATCCAAATTGTTTTTTTTTTCTTAAAAAATACATTTCGTATTATAGAATCTAAAAGGTAGTTCTGCGCCCGAAAATACTTTCCGGATTCTATAATCCATAATGTATTTATTTAAAAAAACACATTCTAGATTATAGAATCTATAAGGTATTTTCTAAATCGTCTATTCCAAAATAAAAAACATCAATAGAATAAAGGGTATTTTTTGTATTTTAAAAAGTATGGTAATGTCAAAAGAAGCTATGTAGGTGCGTGAAGAAATATCCTTGATAGACTCTTCCCAGAGTTGGTAGACGCTCCCCCACAATGGCTAGACAGTTCGTTGAAGTTTTTGCACGGTACCCCATAATTGCTAGACAATACTCAAGAATTGGTATACAATTTCCAAAATTGATAAACATTTCCAAAAGTTGCTAGACAATACTCCATTATTGATAGATGCTTCCTAGAATTGATATACAGTCTCCAAAACTACAAGGAAAGAACCCACCACGAACAGAACATCATTTAGCAACAAAAACAAATGAAAGAGAATGTTGGGGGGACCTAATATAGCATTATCATTTTGATTATTTTATAACGAGATTTTGCTTGGATAGAGAACAAACTAGTTCACTTGGCGTTATGAGTTAGCTTAATTTGTAGTACCTCGTTTTAATCCAGGTTTGTTTTAGAAAAATAATAGCTTAATGTATGCACTTTCTGAAAGGGACTTCTAAGAAAATCATAGTAACCACTTTCTTTTCATAAATATTATATTTCATTCCAAATCAAACATGCACACCACAAAATCAAAAAAGGCATTTAATGATTTGCACAGTGTTTTTTTAAAAAAATTAAAATAACTTCTACTGCTTGGATTGTCTTAGTGTGTGTCTGGAACAACATCCAAAAGAGGGAGAAAAAGATATTGAACCACACATTGTAGATTCTGCATTAAAGTGATTTCTAACAATTCCAAACATATATTTAGAAGTTTTTTTTTAATAGGTTAATTAACTATGCACAGATTACAACTGAAAAGAAAAATAACTTTTTACTAAAAGTAATTTTAAAATTGTAAAATGATGTCTTTCAATTAATAATTGTTAAAATTAACATTTTAAAAAAAAATTCTCTCTTTTAGAGCTAACTAGGTCATCATAAATTTTAGTCTATAACATGGATATTTTATTGGATGAATTTGTTGTTGCCATTAACTCGCAAGAGCCCTTTATCCTTCATTAGTCAAATTTGACGGAAAGGTTGTTGCGTGGTTTTAGTTTCATTCACATACTTTAGAAACATACATGAATGCTCATATTGTTAATGCAATGCAGGAAGGATGCAAATTACAGCAAAACTGTCATTGCCTGCACTATATGATAAAATGGTATAAATAAATTATAATTGATCCTACTATAAATAATATCAGTGAAAAAAAGAAAAAAATAGTCATAATAATGTATAATTAAAGACCAATTTTACATTCATTACTATTTTTCATTAACCTATATTTTTCTAGTGAGTAACAAGGAAGAACATATCCAATTTTATTTCAATACTAATAAAAGATAATTTTATTACTATTTATTAGAAGGTAGAATTTTAAATAATCATTTAAATAAAATTTTGGACTTTTAATACATTCATAACCTTGTTTCGTATAAGATATATTACAAGAAAAAATAATTTTAAAAACTATTTTATTATTTTATAAAATAATAAACTAATCATTAATTTAATTAAAGATTTAAAATAATCCAGACCTATTTTAGAAGAATAATAACTTAATGTACCCGATTTCTGAAAAACTTCTAAAAAAATCATAGCACCCACTTCTCGGAAATATAATATTTCATTTCCAAATTACAGAGAAAAAAAAGTCAGCTTAATTCATCGTATATTACTATTTTAAATTTTTATTTTCCATCTATCATCCTTTTATTTTTATTTTTCTATCTAACACTATTTTAAAAGTAAAATAATAAATAAATTATTAAATTAAAAAAATATAATTTTAATTTTGAATGTATTAAAAAAATAAATATTTATAATGTTTAAAATAGTTAAAAATATAATTAATGAATAAAAAAATAAGTTATTACAAAATAATAAAAAACAATAAACTAAAAATGTGTAGTTTAAATTTTTTCTTTTAAAAATAAAGAAAATAAAAAATTAAATCCTACAACAACATAAATTGAATCTATAAACAAAAGTTAGTATTTATTATTATTATTATTGATGATGTAATCATGTTAATTTCAAGTAAAAAATACAGAACATAATTATTAAAAAACCAAAGTCAATTAGAATTAATTAGCAGTGGGTACAAATAATATTGAAGTGTCTACCCTAAATGCAAAATCCTAAAAAAACCTAATATAAATGTTACACTTAATGCTTACAAATGAGAAGAAGAAAAGTGCAAAAATAAATAAATATAGAAAATAAAAACAACAATAATAAAAATAAAAACAAAAAATAGAAATAAATAAAGAATGATAGAAAAAAATTAATAACTAAAAACATAAAAGATATAAATAAAGGCAAAACAAAAAAAAGATAAAAATAAAAGATATAAAAAAATAAAATAATAAAAACAAGATAAAGATAAGAGATATAAGACGATACTAAATAATTATATCATGTATTTTATAGATTCAACTTTTATAACTTGTATTTTTTACTTAAAACTAACATGATTACATTATCAATAATAATAAAAATAAATATTAATTTATATTTATAAACTTTTATGTTGTTGTAAGGTTTAATTTTTTATTTTTTTCATTCTTTAAAAAAATTTAAACTAAACATTTTTAATTTATTATTATTTTTTATTTTGTAAAAACTCATTTCTTTATTCCTTAATAATTATTTTAAACATTAAAAATATTTATATTTTTAATGCATTTAAAATTAAAATTATCAATTTTAATTAAATTTTTTTTTTAAAGGTGCTAGACAGGGAAATAAAAAAAAAAAAATGCTAATAAGAAAAAAAAAAAAAAGATAGATAGAAAAATAAAAGTAGAAATAGTAATATAGGAGAAATTTTAATTGAGTCATGAGTCATGTAATTTTTAAAAAAAATTAAAATAACTTCCATTGCTTAGATTGTTTTAGTGGATGTGTGAAGAAGAGGAAAGAAAAAGACATTGAAGTCATCTCTGAGGCAACTCCAAACATATCTTCAAAAGTTATTTTTGTCTCTCTTTTAGAGCTAACAAGGTCATCTTAAATTTGGTCTATAACATATTAAGATCGATCTTTTGTTGTATGAATTTGTTATATCCTTCATTAGTCAAATTTGACGGAAAGGGTGCTGCGTGGTTTTAGTTGTTCCATTTAGAGAAACCTTATAAATAATTTTTTATTTACTTGTCCTGTTTATTTTCTAGATCACAAATTTTGGTTCCATACTTTTTGGAGTCGAGTTCTCCCTATTGTGCTAAATTTCGATTTCAACCATCATTTATATTAATTCTATTACTATTATTATTATTATTATTATTATTATTATTATTATTATTATTATTATTTCTTGTAGTGAGATGTTAATTAAACTAAATAATAAAAAAAATATAATATTATGATTTTTAAAAGAAACATAAGATATGAAGAAAAAAATTCTTCACCTCACATCTAATATGACATCTCTAAGATTCATTACTTACTTTCACTAAGAGATAAAACTACTATTTTTTTCTTTATTTTAGTTTTATATTTTACATACAATCCTGTTTCATTAATTTGAGATTAAAATGCAATAGTCTCATAAATTTAAATTTAAATGACAACTTTAAATTTTGTTTGATTAAATCATAATGGTATATTGATAAGTGTTGAAGATCTCACATTGACTAAAATTTTTTTTTTTTTTCTAAATATATAAGTAGTGAATTTTATAAGGTTGAGATAATTTTAGATCAATTTCTTAATATAAAATTAGAGTTATTTAAAAGTTTATCTTAAGGAAGTAGCTATTGTATTAGTAAAATTTAAATTTAAATTTTTTTATAAAACTAATTTGGATTATTATAACTTATATTTTTATTTAATCTTTATATATTATTTTTCAATACTTCCTTGACAAATAGAATTTATTAAAGTTATATATTGTAGTCAGAAACTAAACTAATTTTTGAAGTATACAAAAATGTTTAAAAATATAAAGATTAAGAAGATTATATTTTATATAATTATTGGAACAAGTGCTTACATCTTAATTATTATTTTTCATTTTTAGTGCTCAACCTTCTTAATGTTCCTTTCACCTTGGTGTCACCTTGCATGCCCCAGTAGGAAGAATGATTCATTTAGAAACATAAGTCCATCACAGTTACTCCAAATATAATAAGAATCCCAACACAGTGGTATCCTAATATTCTCACAGAAACTCAATGTTTTTAATTGCAAGTGCTTGCCTATGTTCGTATGCAAAGTGTCGTTTTCACAAATAAATTTGTAATGATATCAAACAACATCGTATTCCCTCTGGGAGGACAGATTGGGACACTGCTATGTTGGTGGGCCATGGTTTGGAATGTTGTTTCTATAAGATGATACACTTTTATCTGTCCAAACAGAGTCTGTATTTTTTTGATAAAAAAACGAAAAGGAATTTTTTAGCGGGAAAATAGGGGAACTACGAGTTAGATGAGGACAGGATAACCTTCAAACAAGAAACTTTCTAGAACTTAGGCCTTGCTCTAATTCAACTCTCAACTCAACCCCCTGTGACAACTAACTATTAACTACTTTTATTTTTAAATTTTTCCTTTAAAACATTTCCACACAGTTTCATTACTTCCCTGCCCAACAACTACACATGGAAGAGAGCATGAAAAACAGCTAAATGTACCGTGAACCTGTCCTATAAACTGCATATTCAAGATGGTGACCCTTTAAACAGCTATAAGCAGAATAACAAAGAGAAGCTAAAAGTTATCCCTCAGCATGTAATTTAAGGTATTCAATATTGTTAGACTCAAACTGGTGCAGTTCACAATATGCCATTGTTATGTAATTTCTAAGACCACCTCTATCTAGTTTCTTACTCATGTTAAACAAATTGACATGCCAAAACTGGAAAATGAGGAAAAGGTGTTCTATTTTAAATGGAGTAAAATATTGTAGTGCTTACTTACAGTTTTTGTTTTGTACCTGTGGAATACGTTTGGTGTCTCCCTTGGGATGAATTTTTCACCTAAAAACCATCCCTAAAATTTTCTTCTCATGTTAAAGGGGAAATCGAAGTGACCCTTGATATCTTTATTTTCTTCTCAATTTTAAGAGATCTGTATGATTTTTTTAATAATTTTTAACAGGCTGGAGCTTTAAAATCTGAACCATGGAGATCAAAAGTTGATAGCCTTTTGATAGTCATTGCAATGGATTCTTTTATGGAAGGAACAGTTTCTGAAGAACCTGCTGCCACTGTCACAGATTTGCAGCTTGCTGCATTGCGGGCTTTACTAGTATCCTTTCTTTCATTTGCTCGAGAACGACCTCCATATTTTTTCCAGGGTCTTTGTCTCACCATTTGATGCTAGTAGGACATTGGTTCGCTTTTTATCTTTTGGCCATTTTCTCTCTCCCACTGCTATTCTAAGTCTTCTGCTGGCCATTGGAAATAGTCATCTATTGGGAGAAATGTGTATGTTCTATAGTATTGATACAAGTTCAGTGAAGGAGCAACCATCCTACTTAACCTTTTATAAATTTATTATAAAGGTTAGGCCATGTATTTGCTAGCTGGAAATGTCCCGATAGAATTTTGTAAATTAAATGTTTCATACCTTCTTCATCGTATGAGCCCTTCGTAGAACATGTGAATCACCTAGAAATCAGACTTTCCATTGAGCCAAGCCAAAAACTAAAAGAGAAAGAGAAAAAACATTACTTACTATGTTGTCAGATGTCTGTTGAAGTATGTAGTTTTGACGTTAGGCTTTGTTGATATCGTGTGTTGGGAGCTGTGACATGTGTAAAATATATGCAGTTTGTGCGTTATTTGTTTTTGTTCAAGTTTAATTAGATTTATTCTTTGATTAGGATTGATTGGTCAAGCTTTTTGTATTCGCGGTGATGTCTATAATTCTAGCATTGTTCAAAGCTGTATAAATTATACTCTGAGTTTCCTGAAAACAATATTCACATTTCCTCATATTCAAGTATGTGTGCAAGTGGCCTCATTCAGATTCCTTGTTATGAACTGCTCCATATTGAGGGAAATAAAAGAGCATAAATATGCATTGCGCATCTCTCCATACATTAATGTTGTGGATTCTTTTGACATGCAGGCATTGTATGATGAAGCACTTCCAGCATTTGACATACCGGGGAAGAAGTGTTTCTTTTTGGGTGAGGTTGGAAATGGTGCAAAAATGAAACTTGTTGTTAACATGATAATGGGCAGCTAATATTTTCCTCCCCTTTTCCTGGCTCTATCATTTTTAATTTGGGAGAGGGTAGGGTGATTGCAGTATTTTATGAATCAGCAAGAAAGAAATATTCATCCACATTGTACTATTATCAGTATTCCTTCTTTGGCTGCAAGCCCAATGGATTGCATGTCCATATTTTCTGTCTTGATCTGTGAATCAGTTATTCTCCGTTACAGTATGATGAATTGCTTTCTCTGAGGGACTCACACTAGCTGAAAGAAGTGGTTTGAACCCTGCAACTCTTCTCTGGTAATTGATTTCAACCACTGAGATTCTTATTGCTACCTTTTGTAGTGCCATTTTAAACACTATTTGGGGAATTTTTGTGTGCAGGATCTTGGTGCCATAAGTAACGGCATGTTTAAATTGAAAGGACCTACAATACTGCACAATAGTTACTCCCCAGCTATTCCGCTGAAGCACCAGCAGAAGGACATGAGATTAGCTCTTGCTCTTGGAGATTAAAATGCCGTGTCAATGCCAATAGCAGCTGCAGTAAATGAGGTAAAACTATTTGTCAAGTATTTTCATTTTGTGGATCTGTAGCTACTTCTTTAGTTCACATGACTGAAAGTCCAGTGAATATCAGGAGTTGTGCTCAAATTACTGAATTGACTTCATTTGTTTCTTTACAGAAAAATGATGGAACCCTTTTATTTTTTATATTATGTTTTTATGTTTGATGACTATTATGGAAGTTTCGTAAGGTATTACATGAACCAGCACCAGAGATTTGCATGACAGTATTCCTGTAGCAGGTGTAGATCCCACATTTTTTAACAGATATGTGGGTCAAAAAATATGTAACCTATTGGAAAAATGTGGAACCCACGTATCTATTCAAGGGATCCGCTGTAAAAATGTGTAACCCACGTATCTATTAAAAAAATGTGGGATCAGTGTGGAACCCACACGGACTTTGCTACAAGAATTTTCTTCAACTTTTTTATAAATTACACAACGAGGTCATGTAGCAATCCATACAAGTCCTCGTGTCGGACAGATGGCAGGTGGTAGTAATGGTCGGAGACATGTTTCCGGCGATGAGACAAAGAATGAGGTGACTTCTAACGTTTATTTCATTACTTGTAATTGATACTGTCATGTAAATTTAAACCTCTGCTGCTAGTTCATGGATCCTATGTGCTTTGGAACATCATCATATGTGTTCAAAGTGAAAGTGGGGAGATGAGTTTGAACCCTCTTTAAGTAGTGTGTAGGGGGAAGAGGGAGTGGGGTGACACAGAAAGATAAGAAGAAAATGAAGAGGAAGAAGAGTGAGGAGTAAAGTGGTGGAGAACTGGATCATCCCTGGAGTTTTTTATTTTTGACAATTCAAAGTTTCTTCTGTGTACAAATAAAAAGAATACTATTTTTAAAAAACATTTGCAATATGTTTGTTGGCTTAATTTGTAGAGTTGATATATATATTAAAATAAGTGATGAGTTGTTTTTGCAATGAAGATAGGAAAAGGTGAAAGGTGCAGGCGCAACAAATGGACAGTGAAGAAGATATTGGCATGGGTGTGGAAGTGGAAGAACAAGAAGAAGGATCAAGTAACTCAAATTCAACATAACGTATAATTATAAGCTGGAGTCAAATAATATGTTGTGATTTGTTTGCTTTGAATTTGGATTATTACGTATACTTCAGTATTTGGGTTATGAAATTAAGATCTGGAAAATTACCTCATACAAGTTTTTTATGGATTGGAAAATTAGCAATTTTTCTATTAGAGTATTATATATTAACACTCTCAACAATAAAAACATATCCATCACATTTTAATAAATTAATATTTTATTATTTTTATTTTATTTTTTAATTTAAAATTATTATTATATTATTATAAATAGTATTAAATATATGTTTTTTTACTGTTCATATGTCAACAAAACTTTTCTCTCTCTTTCTAGCATTTTGTTAAAGCAAAGAGTAGATAATGTTTGCAATAATTTTGGCATGATTAAAATATGTTTGAGTTTCGCATTGAGGGCTGTTTCATCCTGCGACTCTATTCTGGTGGCACCTTGTAAATACTTTTTTATTCTTCAATAAGAAAATAAATTAATCTTTAAAATCACACACCATTTTCACCTTCTTCTTCATTCATTTTATCTTACCTCAACACCCCCATTTACCTCGACACCCCCATGGACCTCCACTCTTTCTTGCATTGCTTTGTTATTAATTTCAGTATCTTTCGTTTTTTTTCATTTTCTAAAAACATTTCGGATTATATAATTGGGAGATATTTTCAAATCTTGGAAGTGTTTCTTGGGTTTATAAAATTCAGAAGCAATTTAATATATATATATATATATATATATATATATATATATATATATATTCAAATTACATAATTTTTTAAAACTTTTTTGAAAGTCTTTTTTGAAGTGCTTGTCTATAAATATACATAAAGAAAGGCCAATCAAAATACGTTTGATGCCAGCTAGTAGAGACTCATACTCCAAAATTAAAGATGAATGTTAATGAACCCATTAGGTAACAGACTACGTAACCACCTGTGCCTAAGTCTATAGCACTCTGGGCTTTCATTATATAAATACATCAATGTACCCATGTATAGATATAGTAAGAAATATACTGATTCTACTTTTATCTCTGCACCTTGTCTCTTCTCTCTCATCTCTCTCTTCACCTTCACATGGTATCAAGAGCTAGTGATTTTTTTTCATCATGCCAATGTCTTCTTCCTCATCTTCCCTTTCCTCCCCATCGCTTCACACCTTCTCCACTCCTCCCACACTAAAGCTTAATGATGAAAATTTTCTTGCTTGGCGCCAACAGATTCTTGCGCAGGTTGAAGGGCTTGATCTTCTTCATTTCTTGACTTCCTGTTCTACACCGCCCAATCATCTCACCCCTGGTTCAGGTTCTGTTAATCCCTCTGGTTTTATTACTCCCTCAGGTTCTGTTAATCCTGCCTATCTTTTGCACAAACAACAAGTGATGGCAATGTCATGGAGCTCTTCTCGGATTTGTGATCAAAGGTGCGGAAGTTATGGATTGAAATGTGCAAGATCCTCCTAGGAGTTGTGGTGATCTTGAAGGTGCATGATGAGTATGGAGTAAGGGAGGTTCGGCCAGCCCTATGGTAGGTGATGAAGATGAAGATGAAGATTAGGTCCTAGAAACTAGGAAAAAGCAATGTATGACACAATGTTGGCAGCATAACATTACTCTCATTAATCTTCAAAATACAAGAGCTAGGCATCTCCTTTTATAGGCTAAGGAGGCCATGAATGTTAAGCTAATTTCACATGAAATGTAAGCAAAATGAAATGGAAATGTGAAGGCACATGGCACATGGACCACATGGCCGACCATGTGAGACAAAGTTCTAGAATGCGCACAAAATCTAGGGTAAATCACATATAAGACAAGTTTATGCTTTCTAACACTACACTAATTACTAAGCCACCCCTAATGGGCCTCCATGTAGCATGTACAAGGTCTTCTCCCTCCCATCCGTGGCTTGACCCATTTGTGCGTGAATATGCTTAGCCATGGACCTAGTGATAGGTCCTAGACGGTCTAGGCTTCCTCCTAGACGCTCCTTGTGTAGCCGCCCCTCCTCTTGTGCTAGACG
>Ga0123342_1005542_pt1 | contig 18197 bp, 5 predicted proteins | sample Turbeawhitnodule_FD_89960 | JGI IMG/M metagenome (GOLD analysis project Ga0123342, IMG submission 89960) | Root nodule microbial communities of legume samples collected from Mexico - Turtle bean Mexico white nodule | ecosystem: Host-associated > Plants > Roots > Nodule | place: Mexico: Nepantla...
AGCAGTGACTGTGGAAGTGCTGAACGTTGCCCTTTTCAAATTTTTGCTCAAGGTTAATGTTGGAATATTGAAAATTGTGGGGGTGCAGGAAGAAAAACGTGGGGGTGCAGGAAGAACAAGCCCACATTTATGCTTCTTAAAGTGTATTCTTTGCAATTCATTTGAAAAAGTTGTAATTTCTACAGTAACCCATTATTTATGCCTTTTAAAGTGTATTATTTGCATTTCATACAGTACCTACCTTATTTTCTTGCACACAAAAGACTAAGATAAAGTTCAAATTTATCTGTTGCTGCATTTTAAATCTTTGGTATAATTTATTTAAATTTATAAAAATACTATTTTATGATTCCTTTTAACTTACATTAATAAATTATTTTTATTTTATAATATATTTTAATGTACACTTTTATAAATTAATTAATTGTAATTTTATAACAAGCTAAAATATAATTTTTTTTTTAAATAAACAACCATACACCACTGGGTAAATAAACTAGTTATCTATAACAATAATATAAGAAATTATTCTAGTTAGTGAATATGTTGACAAGTTCATCCTGCGCCATATCAATTTCAACCTCAACCTGTATCTTATCATCTTTTAAATTTTCTAAAACTACCTTTTGAAAATCCAAAATTCAAAATATAATTCAAAGGTAAAAAAATTCGTTATGGAAAAGGAAATACAAAATAAATAAAAAAATTCTAAAAAAAGGAAAACCCAAAAATACAAAATTTGAAAATGCACTTTGAAAAAAAAAATCAGAATTCGTAAATGTGTTTAAAAAAATCAGAACACAATTTGAAAATACATTCCAGAATAAAATTTTCAGAATTGAAGAATGTGTTCGAGAAATTCAAATCCAAAATACTTTTAAGAAAAGTTCTGAAAAATATATTTTTATCCACACTCTTCTTTCATTTAACTTCATTTTCTTTATTTCACAAGAGTATTTTCGTTATTTTAAATAGCATATTGAATGTAGGTTGATGTTATGGTGCAGGACAAATTTGCCAAACATATTTCTTCCCAAATTTTATTACTTTCTTTTTCTATTTGGATGACTCGTGCATACAATCTTTAATTGTTATTCTTCAATTTTTATTTAAAAAATTATTCTTTATTTACTTTTTTAACCATTAAATGAAAAAAAAATCCTGTATTTTCCCAACATTCTATGGATGTTGAGAGTAAAGGAAAGAAATATTTCCAAAAAATAGTTATTAAAGCAAAAATTAATATTAAAACTCTACCTTATTTAAACAAAATATAGAAATGTTAACACTATATGTTTAAAAATTCAATTTTATGACATTCTTTAAGAAATTTTTATAAATGAAGTAATTAACTGAAGTTCAAAACTAAGCAGGAAATACTGTATCTAAGAATGTATAATGATGACAAAGTAACTTTAATAGAAGCAGAACTATTTAGTTCAATACATTTGGGCACTTTCATATTTGCCCCCTCTAAGGCCTATACACGTATAACTACTCTAAGGCCTCTGCCACTATATTTACAAAGTTCACAATCAAATTGTGGATACTCGCCACATGTTAACAAAACTTAATTTCAGTTCATTTTGAATTAACTATACTCAATATACTCAATGCTTTATGCCTACAAAACACAATGCTACTTCAGCTTGAGCCTGAAATTCTGCCAAAATGTCCACAATCTTTTCACGACAAAAATTAGGCTCAGTCTGCTCTGCAAGCATTCTCCTCAACCTTCAAAAGGGGGGTGTGGGGGGTCAAACATATTAAAAAACAAAACATAACATGCAGAATAAACAAACAAAAATGTTAATTCACCAAAAGTCTAACTAAAAATAAGGCAATCATAGGTTTGTTTATGCTCCCATATTAATTGAAAGTTCATGCATAATGGAGTTGTGGACTAGGTTTCATGTTTCAATCAGTAATGTTCATCAGCCAGATCACATTGGCAATGGCTAAAGGGTTAATAAATGGTGAGTGGTTTTATGAAAAATTAGGGTGGCCAAGGGCAAAGGACACCATTATGAGTGTCGCCTAGGGTATCATCCTACCAGTGTTAAATGTGAATAATTCTAAAGTAAATTAAGGGGCTTCCACTAAAAAGATGTTTTTTTCTAGCTTAATTCAAGGGTGAACAAGGGGCAAGTTGGGACAAGTTTTCCTATGTCCCTTACCCGACTTGAAATTTCCACCGAGGCATTTATTTAAACCCGAACTTTAAAAAAGTATAAAGCTTGAATTAAATTATATAATATTATATGTTTTTTAAAATAAACAAATTGATTATAAATATAATATTACCTTAAACAAAATATTATGTTAAACAAAAAAATTTATTACACAATTGTTCAAGAAATTTATATTTTGTAAGAGAAAACAGACATTAAACTGGGTTAAATGACCCCAAACAGGCCAGCAGATTGGTGGAATGAGTTGGTTCATGCTCATCTCTAGCCCAATTATCACAAACAGTTTTCTAACCAACATTTGATAAAATAGAACCCCAGCCATTCAATTTGTTGGCGATTCACCAACTATACAGCACCATTGAATTCAAATGCAAATCAGTTAGTTCAATGTGATCTAAGGCCCATCAAGACATAAGGAATCAACAAGTTACATAGTAAATCTGGCTCTCAAATTTAACTAGGGTAGGTGGAATTTCTAGATTTGGACAAATGAAACTTTTATGGAAATTATGTATGAAATGAGGATTGAGGACTCATGGAAAAATGCATCATTCTAGGGTCATATATTAATTTATTCCGACATTATTGTAAGATGGAAAGTGCATAGCAATTAAAACAAATAGAAAGATAGAATACTTGGAATGTAAAAAAGGTAAGCATTTCTACCTGCGGACAATGGCAGTGTCTCCGTGTCCAGTAAAAATTATCATCATAGCATTTGTGGGTAATGACAAATAGAGATTATGAATTCTAGCATCCATGCGAGCCAGAATTTCCTTCAGTTCAGCAGGTGCTTTCAACTTGAAGCCTTTCTGTTGGTCAGAATTTTTCTGACATGTTTGCAATGCCATCATCTCTGCAAGTCTTTCATTCAAGCTATCAGAATCTTCAGCTTTCTTCTTCAGGTAAGAGTGTAGCTCCGAAAACTGTGTCCAGATAAAATGTACCTTGTCATTCTTCACCTAAAACAAAAAACACAAGGCATGAAACAAGACCATAAAGTAGTCATAAATGTTAAACAGAAAGGAAGCCAGCTTATGACATGTACCTCCTTCTTGGTCTTTGCAAGTGCTTCATCATCAGAGATCACTGGAATTGCATTAGAGGACTCAGAGGCATACCGTTTTACTATGGATATATCATCAATCAATGATGAAGTTTTGCCAGACTCACTCAGAATAGAAAGGAACTTTTTCTTTGTAAAGGACGGAGGGGAACCAAAGTCAGGCCCTGTTTCAAGAGGATCACAGCAGTAACGTTAACAACAATATGGCAAACCAAAAGCTTGTTGATAGAAAATTTCTTTATTTTACACTACAGTATAGTCTTCTGTTTCCGATCCCCATTTGTGCTTTGCCAAATTCCTAAATACATCCTATATTTATTATTACCTTGCCGCTATGATGGCTGTACCCTTCCCACTAACATAAAAGGGTAACAGCTCTACACGTGATTAAGCAAATCATCTGCTTTTACAGAGTATATACAGAAACTATAATGCATCCAAAACTTCCAACATAAAGATTTCAGCAGCCGCAATAATGCGTGAAGAAGTACTTGCCATTTCTGATCTTCAATAGTGCCAATTCCAGGGTAGCTCTAGCATCTTCAATGCTGTCATGTCCATTCTCTGATTGTTGTATCTCCCTTGCAAGAAATTTCTTAGTAAGAAACCTTAGAGCTTTTTTATGAGATGCTCCTCGGGGGTGTCTGTACAACACTGCTGTGTCTATGATCACGTCATGGGATATCTTCAATGCTAATAAATCATTTTCCAGAGAATGCCCTACAAGGATAGTCTCCTTGTAAACAAACTCTAGGAACAGTTCCTGAAAATGCAAAGCAAAAGAAATTAAATCAGCAAAACAAATAGTTTCAACTTAAATGGTTCAGCAAAGGACCAGAGGTCTGAGCCTATTAGCCGAAATAAGACAAAAGACCCAAATCAAGATAACCCAAGTAATTGAACCTGAATGTCTCTAAGACTTGTTGTCACCCCATCTAACATCTCAGGCGTTATTCCACTAAATCTGCACAACATAATTATTACTTGATGCACACAATTTAGTTCCAAATCCAGTGAAAAGAAATATATCATACAGAACAATTTCAACCTTTTTTTTAGATTAAACTTATTTTCTGGTTTTCTACTGCTTTGCTTTAATTGCAAATAGATAAGAGTATCCCACCAAGACCAAACAACAACATATAATACTCAATCTATTTAGGGGTTTCTAGCTCTAGAAAGTTGACAACATTCTGATATGTTCCTCTCAGTATTTTCTAAGGATCATTAGGGTACCTAACAATATCAATTTAATCTATTCATTTTCATAAAAAAGGAGTCAATCCCGTATAAGATGGAAACCAAACCCCCAAGCCTCATCTTATGCAATAACACAATGTTTGGTTGGAGAGTACTGAAAGTAAGAGGAGGGAGGGATTTTGTAGAAGGGACGTTTAATATTTTCTCCCTTGAATATTGGGGGATTTGGAGGAGATTTAAAACATTTTAATTATAATGACTAAAATATCCTAAGAATGTTTTGAAATTTAAATTTATAAGGGTACAAAGGAAAACTAACTTTTAAAAACCCTCCCCTACCATTGTTAACCAAACAAGAAAAGGACTACCTTCTCTCCCCTCCTATAAACTAAACAGTCCCCTATGCAAATAACAACCTTACGAGAAGATTTTACAAAGAGAAAAGACAGTGAAGGTCTCAGAACAGAATTACTCCCATCAGAAGGGAAAAATAAAAAAAGACAAATGTTACACATAATAGATAATTCACCCACTACCCGGATTACCGATAGCTTTCCTTCGCATTAGAACTTTGAACCAGTGAATGGCTGTATGGGTGACTTCTAATTTTTGTAGAACTTACAGATGTGAAAAAAAAATCATTTTAACTAATAAGAAATATATATAATTCATGTAAGAAAAGTAAAAAAAACAAAAAGTACCTTCAGATTAGAAATCATTTGAGATTAGAAGTATCTCAGATTTAAGATGAAAATAAAAATTTTAATTTAAAAAGATAAATTTAAATGCAATTAAAGCTGAGAATTGAGAGGAAACGTCTTAATGCAAAAATGAAAATTTGAAAAAAATTAATAATTCAAGAATTTTTTTGACTATATAAAAGCAAGTGCTAAATAAGGGTGAAACCATGTGTCATGTGGAAAAATACATTAAAGAGATATCCTCAAATTGAAAAATAGGTACTCAAATTTATAATATGGGTGTTGATTAGATCAACTTATGAATCTATTAAGCAATAGCATTTTTAATTTCCAATATTAAATAGTGAGCTTATACAGGTACACTACTGATACTCAAACAACAACTTACCTTGTGTTGTAGTCAGTGATAGCATTTGACGGTTTAACCAATCTATCTATCAAAACCTGAAAAGATAAATCTTAGAAATTAAGCCATCATTGTACAAGAAAAAGATCCCAATTTTAAAGAATTGACCGAGTCTCAATATGTAACTTGGTTATTTCAATTTCTTAAAGATTGTAGATAAAACAGAAAAAAAGACAATCAAAACAGAATCTCTAAACAACAGCATTTAGTCTTTTCCAGACAAATATGGGTAGCTTCACTAACAATTAAAAAGTTAAGTTCTTTTCTAATGGCCAAAACAAAAGAACAGAGTTGTTAAAAATGCAATGACAAGCAACATAACATAGAGTTTTGTTAAGAAGCGTTCTCAGGTAACAACTTCCTATTTATCTACTGCACACTATAATGCCACTGCTGCAGAGGAGCATTGGGAGCAGCCTTGTGAAACTATTTATTTTGCTGTCAAAAACTGTTTTGAAGGAGTAGAATCACTACCACATATTATGGCTGCTAACATAGACAACCACAAATTTTGTAGCTGCTATTCTTTCACAAATAAAAATGTACAGTCTATTCATTCAAATTTGCTCACCATTCGAGCCTTTTTTGGGTATTTTTCTCATACTCCCGTGTTTGACATCTGATCTGGGATAACACCTTTTTCTCACCCTTCACTAGTATTTGAGTGTGAAAAGAATAGACACTTGGCTACAGCCGACCTCCATATCTGCCACTGAACCTGCACTCCCAGCATCATTTCAGGCAAATCCCAAATTTTACTCAGCGTCTTTGTTTTTCCATGTCAAGTTAAGAGTGGCAGGGCCTCATCTGTTCTATTATTTTTATTTTCAGACAGTTCTTGATGTGGTTCTAAGAGGTCCCTATTTGATTCATCATATGTTCCTCGACCATTTGTCACGTATGTACTAAGCTCAAGCCTGAGTTTTGAATATTAATTATAAAATGATGATTGTTCATCCGATGAAGAGCAGATTGTGGAAGATGAGCATGAGCTGAATGAAGCATTGGATTTGGATGAAAACTTGGTTCCAGTCCAAGTTGAGGAGGATTAGTCTTTACAAAAGAATGATTTAGACATGACTGATTTGAATGGTGAAGCAGATGAAAATGATGGAGTTGAAAGTTTCTAAGCAGATTGTGAATTTAACTTACAAGATTATTTGGTTTAGCTGGAGTATTATTTTGTTATTGTTTTGTAACTATGAAGGAGTTACTCTGATTTAACTAGGATGTGGTGTTTAATGATGTATCGTTTTATATTATGAAGTTAAATTGTGAATTTTAAGTGAGATATAATGATTTTTTGGGTATATATATAAATTTCATAAAATTTGTAAGATCTTACAATCCGTGTTACAATCTTCTAATTTATGATTCATATTTCCCTTTCCGATCTTGAGTAAGATCTCAATTTTGACTACCATGATCTCAATGGAAATAGATACATAGAAACAAACACAAGAAATAGAAATTAGAATATTCATAAATATTTATTAAAATTTTAAAAATAATGACCATTCCTCTTAAAATCAGTGATAGATGCATTACTTCACAAAAAGCTAGTTCAGAAAAAAAAAATCAGTGAATACCTGTCCTTTGACATCCACTAGACTAATTCTTGTGAGCTCAAAACCTTCACTTGTTATGCACTAAGCAAATGGTAAAAGTAGATTGATCAGAATAGCATATTTCCAGGATATACATAAAAAATGTCATAACTACTTTAATTTGTCTCAATATAAAATGAAGTTCTTGGCCATGTATGCCAATAAAACGACAGTCAGTATAATTTTAAACTATGCTGGAATAACTTGCAGTCCATGCATCACATGTTAAATGCATTTAGTTCTCAGAGGAATTGTAAAAATATGGACAAGTAATCATCCACAACTTCATTTCTCAGTGATAAAAACAGCATTAGCTTTAAACCAAACTGGTATTGATTAACTTACCATCTCACAATCAAGTGCCAACATCTCATAAAAAGGAGATCCTGAAGGTGCAGGCAAAGTAGAAAGAAAACCTGTAAACAATTGGGCATAAAAAAAAACTTGTCCAGTAAGAAAAAATTCATAAAGATACACATATAATCAGTAGCCGAGTAAAAATCACCTGGTTGATTAAAAGAATATCCATTCTCTTCCAGCTCTTTCTCAGTTAGTGTATAGTATGTAACAGGGAAAGGTATGTCTTTAGTAAGCTCAGTAAATGATAGACTGTCTGTATCACGACAACCTTCTTCTGCATCAAGATTTCACATTTCATAAAGTAATTTAATTTAAAATGATAGCAATGCATTCAAGTTTGTGGCTATAAAGAACAGCTCAAATAAAGTTGCTCCAAGTGGAAAAACAACACACTATAGGATTTAGTTTGAATTGTCATATTCAAAAACTTTTTTGTTTAGTTTATAGGATAGTAATCTTAAAATGAATTCAAAATTAAGAGAAATGAAATCTCACGTACTTACATCACAATTGAGAGTGAAGCATGAGAAAAGTTACAAAACATATATCAGTGGTATGAGTACAGATATCATAAGTCAGAAAAAATCCTAACGCCAAGAAGCCTACTTTCCTTGCTAACTTAACAGGGATTCCATTCTTATAAACAATGATGTGAATATATATTCATAAACATTGTAAAGTATTTATAAGAAAATACCATAAACCATCACCGTCAATTTTATGTCAAGTATAATGAAAAAGTTTATTGGTTCCCCACCCCCCAAATATTACAGATATACAATCCAAAAGACAAGCCATCCTAGGAAATTTGAATTTGATATCTTACTTTTTCAACTCATCGGTCAATATGCATCAAGTGTACACAATAATTAAGCAGAAAGGATTCCAGATTAAAGCTATTTCCTTTTGAAATACAGGGACTGATATAAACAACTTGAGGACTTCAGGTTCCAGACAAGATAACATTTTAGGAAATTGCCACTCCAGGAATTTTTGTATCAATAACTAGAACCTCAAATTCAACACATATTAAGAGACATTTGCATATATTGGTTTGAATAATGAAAACCTTGATGAGATGTAAGAGCAGGTTTCCTCATAAGTGAACTGTTCTCATCCCTTTTTCTTTTCATCTTGCATGTTAGGAGTGCATCTATCGTCTGCATACTATCTGACACACAGCTAGCCAGGGAGAGAAAAAAGAAAAGTTTAAGTAAGAGGAACAACATTTTGAAGGAAACAAGTAAAATACATTTTCTACACACCTAAGAGCCAGGACAGGCCTTGGTTTGCCACAGATTTTTTTTATATTACGAAGCATTTTGGACAGCGACAAGAACAAAGCTGCATCTAGGCCTGGCATATAGACCATAACCACTTTGGGAATAAGAGGTTTATTCTGCAAATAATGAGTGATATATTAGTGATACTGGCAAAATAAAATGTGATATGCCATATGGATACAAATCGAAGGTCTAAAAATCAAAAGGTCTGTAGGTATTTTTAAACTGACAAGAGTGATCAACTATTTTTTTTTATGTATAGGATCAGCCAATATATATTTAATATTAGCTTAAAGCTTTTTAGGGTAGTCTAACAACCTTTTCCAAATTGAATGACATGCTTGCTTAAACAAGCATAAAGATTGATAAAATTAATCCTTTTGTTAAACTAACATAAAACTAGTCCTATGAAACATTCAAAGCCTGTTAGAGGCCCCAGAAAATCAATGTTAAGCAGAACCACAAAACTGCAAAGACCATAACTCACTCAACATAGAGAAACAAATGAAGATGTAGAACATTTTACTGCAAAATGTAGCCAAATACCAAAGAAAATTCAGACCACTACCAGTGAAACAGAGAAAGAATGCTGTTACGAATGTTCACTGTCTATGTCCATCATTACTAATATCATCTAGTAGGAAGGGAGAGACCCCCATTATATGATTAGGTCCTGCCACCAAATTTAGTAGTTGCTTATTATAAGTGGCATTTACAGGTCATATATACCAAAGGATGTTGTTGGCAACAGGTTACAGAAATCAAAACTAAGACTTTCAAGCAAATGCTTTGATCCTAACCAAATTTTTGTTAGTCCCTATTTTTTATTTCTAAAATCAAGCTCGTCTTCTAGTAATGCATCCATAGAAGCAATAATTGGATGATGTGCAACCTCCGGGTACTTTCTTTCTCTCCAGAATAACAATAATGTATCAAAGAGCTAAAAGAATATTTGCCAACATTCCTCCAATAAAAAGAATATCCTATGTTGCAAAGCATATTATACTGAATGAGTAAATTAAGATACATCATTTACAAGTACAGAAATAGAATAAATTTATACTTGTTTTGTTATCACATTAATACTTGAAATTTTTCAACGAAAATCTCCCATAAATGATACTTAAAACAAAGAAAAACACTTTTTTTTTGTTTACATTCATCTTTGCTTTCTCTCTCCTTTGTCACTGTTTTAAATGGTGACCCGTAGTGACTGCTATAAGAGAGATAGCTCATAGCGGTTTAGCCACTATTCTGAAAAAATTTACATAGTTTATGTACATACATATAAATCCTCAAATTCTGAAAAAGCTACATGAAATTCACAACATTCCTAAATAACAATAAAAAGCAGCAGGTGCCTTAAATAAGCACACAAGTGTATCCGAACAAATGTCAAATATAAGTTTCCTAGATAAGAATCATCAATCCACATCTTCCAAATCATGTCTTCTTTATCATTCTCACTATTATTACAGATGGAGATTTCATTCTTTGAAATCAAAATCTAAAATAGCCCTCCCGAAAAGCCCAATGTCTCTGTTCAGAGGGTTTTCTTTGTAGAATCACATAGTGCTGCTATCCCATCTGCTACATCTGCTATTTACCGCTAAACTAAACCGCTCAATTACGATGCCATAGTGGCACTATAGTACACTATAGTACACTATTTAAAACCCTGTCACTGCCATTGTCTATCTCATATATCTACAAATGTTTCTTTCATTGTTGCATTTTACCTCCCACAACTCTTTACACCAAGGCAAAACTGCCCAACTAACTGAGCTTGCCACTGCTGATGTGACCAGGTGCCCCCATGTGCTGATCAGTGAGTGCTAGCGTGTCCAATGACAATATTTTTGCGACACCCGGTCATAAAAGAGACTTGGTTTGTCACTTCACAGTGGCTGTTTTACCTTGCTATCCCAGTATTAACGTGATACAACTCACACAGTCCCCACAACCACGGAACCCGTTTGGAATACAAGTGCTAAAAAGCTAGAAATAAACTTTTTTTTATCATATTTCCTGTTGAACGGGTATTTGTTGAAATAAAAGATAATTAGTACCTTAATAAAAACCCATGACGGCATAAATCCTTCACCAAGCACCCAAGTTACAAGTCCTTGAATATCCTGCTTCACCATCTCAGTCATGACTACTTTTGATTCAAATTTCAATTCACCAATGCTTGCAAAAACTTACCTTTAGATCAAGAATTGAATTATCTTCTGGAGAATTGAAAACAACATCTGCCTTGCCCTGCAAAAGCACAACGATTAATCAACTCCTTTTAATTATACACCATGAAGAAGCAAACAGCTCAAACATAACAAGGAAAACTTATTGGCAGTTTAGAACAACATTTCAAGGGACAATATAACTGTATCTGTTCACAGCAAAACACATAACTACTTAACAACAACAGAAAATGAAAAAGAAGACAAAAAATAGCACGTCCTCCTTATTGAAACCACATTTTGATTATTATTTTTCTTTATAAAAGCTCAGACATAAGATACATGAGAGGAACACGAAAACAAAAGCTTCTCCTGAAGAAGTTAAGAAATATTGAAAGAAGAAATTGATTGAAAAGGAAAAAAAAGATATGAAAATGTACTTCGGGTCCATAAACATCGTAGAACAAGCCGCACTTTTTGTTAGCTGTAGAATCATCTTCTTCAACGCTGAGGAAGGCTTCAGAGGAACTCATTCTCTCTGCGGCTTCTACTTCTACTTGGGGTATGAATCGTGTGAGGAAGAAACATTTAATTTATACTAATGTTATGATCTCTGTTTTTCTCTTTCTAAACACATGGGCCAGGCAGTTTCTTCCTGCACCTCTACATTTTTCTTCCTGCACCCCCATAATGTTATGCAAAGACTAAATTATTCTAATTATTTTTTAAAAACCCTAAAATGCACTTGAACTGTATTTATTTTTTTGCATTATGGATTATAGAATCCGAAAAAATTTCAGATTGACACTTCCGGTAAAATTTCGGATCCACCAATCCATAATTCAAAATATACATTTCACATTCAAAAATCCATCATTCAAAAAAAGCATTCCGGATCTTCCAATCCGTAACAGAAATATGCATTCCGGATTTAAAAATCCATAATTCAAAAAAAACATTTCGGATCTACGAATCCGTAACAGAATTAGGCTTCCAGATTCAGCTGGAAATCAATAATTTATGCAAAAAAAATTGCTTCCAGAACACCCCCTCATCCGGAAAAAAAAATACTCAGTTCCGGATTGATGAATCCATAGCACACTCCCAGATTCCTATTTCCAGTAACCACGGTATCCTTTTTCGAATAAAATATTAAGGTCAGTTTCGGGATTTAGAAAATTGTGGGGTGCAGGAAGAAAAATGTAGGATGCAGAAAGTAGAAGCCCATGGGCCAGCCATTCCAGTGTTATAGATTAGCCCAAAAGTAATTTCTTCCTGCACCACCAAACATTTTTTCTGCACTCTCCTAAATGTGAAAATCCCATTTTGCCTTTTTTAAATTATACCATCCGGATGTCAAAAAAGTGTTTTATAAATCGTGAAATCAAGAAAATCTTCGAGATGTACAAGTCATTTTCAATATGAAAATTATTATTTTTTCTTAAAAATACTTCTAAATTGCATAACTCAAAAATTATTTTTATTATGGATTTCACAATTCAAATTGCTTTCATTATTTTAATTCTCTTCTTTAACCGTACTTACCGCTAAGAAGAAAATCGTCATTAAAATTGAATTCCTTAATAATATCGTCTTTCTTATCATTACGATTTTTAACAAAGATGTCACAAGCACTGAACGTAACCTCAATCTATTAGTCGTTCCATTTTTTTGAAAAAAATACACATAACTTTCAGATTACACAATTTGTAAGTTTTTTTTCTTCTATATTGCAATTATGAATTTTGCTATCTAAAAGCAAAATTCGAATCAGAAATTTTTTTAAGAAAAAATTGATTTACAAATTGTGAAACTTAAAAATAGAAAATAACTTTTATAGATGGTATAATGTGAAAATGATAAAATAAGAATTTTCATAACCCAAAACATAAGCTTCACGGTCCCAACCCGTTAGGGTTAGTCGAAAAAAAGCTACATATGTGATTTCTTTAAATAAAAAGCATATTCAATATTAAATGAATATGAATATCTTTATAGATATATGTAGATAATGGATACGTGTGTTTTAATTATCTCTGTTTATTTATAAAGTAGATGCAGATATAGATATAATGATATTCAATACGTGGATACTTATCTCCTACTTGTTAATAAATTTAATATTTAAAAACAAGAATAAAATTAGTAGTGAGAGAAATATTAATGATTGAAGAATTATTTATAATTTTATTATATATTTATATTCTTTATTTATATTTATGAAATTAAAATCGTTTTAAAAATGTTACTTTTTTAAAATGTATATTTTATAATAAAACCTATTTAAATTTGTCATTTAAAAAAAAAATCTATTTGTATCAACATTTTATTATTTAATTTTATTTCAATTATACTTTTAAATCAATATTTTATCTATGTTTATATTTTTAAAGAATTATTTTTAAACATTTTTATTTTAAATAAAAAATATTTGTAGTATTCATAATGGATATTATTTTTTTATAAGTATCCAACAAGTAATGGGACAATTATTTTAAACAAAGCCAATAAAGATCCATAACATCCATTGTTATCCAGAACAGTGTTGTTATCCCTAAATATAATTTTAAAATATTAATAAAATTATTATATTTATCGTCATTTTATTTTTCAAATTCCACTTGGAATGTATATTTATATCTAGAGTGGAAAAAAATAAAAACTACGATGATAAATTTATTTGCTAAATAATTTTATTTTAATTATATTACATAAATTTATAAACTATAAAAAATTATTTGATCATATAAAACTATTAATCAGTTAAAATAAGAAGATAATTTAATTATATAAATATATTATTATTTAATATATCATTTTAAATTTTAAACCAAATGAAATTTATCAATAAAAATAACAATAACAAATATTTAACACTGTATAATTTAACTAATAAATAATAATACAAAATATTTAATGAATACTTTGGTTGAGTCAAGTTGTGGCAACCAAATTATAATCCAAATTATTGTATAATAACGTTTTGGGTCTAAGTTTTTAAAGTGAAGAACGTCAAAATGTATTATTGATAAAGGATTTTTTTTTCTACTTTTGTAAGAGATCTATAAACAAAAATTGACATCTTGTATTAAGAAATTAAATTAGACTATTTATAATTCTCATTTTTTTTCTTCCACTTTTTTCATTTTCTATGTTCATCACCAAAAAGTAAAAATTGTGAAAAATACCCATAATTTTCAAAATGATATACTCTTGTTAATTCTTTCGTATATGGTTTAAATTTGTCATCTGTAATATCATGTTAGGATTAGAATTGGATATGTAAGTGGTTAATATTGAGTTTGTTTTTTTTAGCAATCTAGTCCCATTATAATTGAGATGTGTTCAATAATTGAGTTAATAATTTTTTTAAAAAAAAACCTTTTTTAACTTAAAAAAACCTTTTTTAACTTAAAAAAACTCAATCAATGTTTTAAATAATATGGTTAACAATATTATATTAGGATTAAATAAGTGGTTTGGATTGAGTTTTCATAAAGCAACCAACTCCAATTATAATGGAATAGTGTTGAATAATTAAGTTTAGTAATTATAAAAATTAAAAATACCACGTTAACTAGTTCAGATTGAGTTTGTTTTCTATAAATCTAGTCTAAGTATAATTGATTTGAGAATTTTTTAAAAATTATTGACACCTCTTTAACAAAACTTGGTTTTGATTCTTATAAATTAGTTACAATACTTATAAAGAATAAGTTTTAACATATTAACATTTCAGAATAAATAATAAATCTATTCACAGCTAAGTGAATCTAATAATCTGAAAAGAGAAACATATTCTTCTATTCAAACATTAACCTTTAATGATAATATTTATAAAATAATTATGCAATCAATTATCAAGTACAAATAATAGTTTTGTTTCGTAATTGAGTTGACTTTCCTAAATTTGAAATTGGTGATTTAATTTTAGTTAGATACACTATTCCAAGTTTGATCTAATATCTAAACTTAATTGACTATAATATAATTGAATTGCATTAGGTTTGATAAGTATGTTCAAATTTGAATTGATAAAAAAATTAAAAGTTAATACAAAACTTTGAAAATTGATCAAAACTAACTTATTTTATTTAATTTCTAATTTTTTTTCTTCAACCTAACAATTTGATTCAAATTTTGTTAAAGAAAAAATTTAACATCTAGCATGAAGTTAAGTCCGTTAAGGCGGAGATCAGTCATATCATCGCATTGTCTAGATGATTATAAATTGTGATTTCAGGGTCAACATTAAAAGTTGTATGCTAAAGAATAAAGAATAAATGAAAGAATATTGAGTATACCTTTAACTTGATCTAATAAGTCTCGATGAATGACAAACGAAAGGAGCATTAGAAAGATCAACCAAAATGTCTCATAAATAAGTGAATGAGCATCAAATGATACACTCAACGTAAAGTTCAAGACAACACAAGATCAAAGAACATTTATGAAACTTGAGTCTACTTTTCAGAGATTCCCTCCTAAGTTTTCTCTTAAGAAGACTCACACCAAACATAAACATTCAAATGTTTCTTAAGACATGAGTTAAAGTTGCAATGACCAACAACTCTGCAACTTTCTTGATACGCTAAACCCTAAACTTTGGCTCAACTATTTTCCTTGTATAATGTGCACTTTTACCTTGCAAGGTATAAAAGGCTATGTTACCAAGGGAATCATATATTGTTAGTCATTCATAATACTGTATAAAGAAATAAGAGCTTTGAAAATTTGCATTAATTGCAATAGTCAAGTTGACACCCATTAGACGCAAGAAAGACAAAGAAGAATTGAAGCTACTTAACAAATGTAAATGACCTCCCAATGACTATCATCTTTAAGTGATTATATAAAAGTCTATCATAAAGAAGAACAATACAAGAGACCAGAGGATGCATTGTGCAAAAATAATGTCAATATAATTTGCAGTCCTCGAAAGCTTTAGAAAAGGATTCCAACACTTAGAGTGTGAGTACTATCAAATGTATATAGATCCATGTGAGCTTAGAAGAGAACACAAGATGTGTCTCTCTAGTCACCTATGTGAGTGAACTTTCACCTTGTATTCATCGAAAGATGTAACCCCTCCGTAGAGTGAAAAATGATGTGAACTATGAAAGAAACCTCAATCCTTGTATTTGTTTAAAGACTAAAACATTTTCCCTTAGTCAAGAAAAATGATCAAATGATCATTCAAACCTTCCACCTTTCCAATGTTAGCAGGAGTGGCTTGAGAAAATAATACTTAAAACTAGATTGATCAAAATAGCATATTTCCAAGATATACATAAAAAATGTCATAACTACTTTAATTTGTCTCAATATAAAAAGAAGTTATTGGTCATGTATGCCAATAAAACGATAGTCAGTATAATTTTAAAGTATGTTGGAATAACTTGTAGTTCATGCATCACATGTTAAATGCATTTAGTTCTCAGAGGAATTGTAAAAATATGGACAAGTAATCATCCACAACTTCATTTCTCAATACTCGATTTTTATCTAGAAGTAGTTTAATTCCAAACAATACTAAGAGTTCTTAGCCAAGAGTGGTTGTGAGTTCAAATAATACTTGGATTTTAGAAAGGAGTAGTTGTGTTCCAAATAATATTCAACTTGTAACTTGCAACAGTAGTCTGCATAGTGAAACCTAATCAATTGATTGAGTATTAGATGTTGTCTGTGTTGATCAAGAGTGATCAAGTGCTTTATAGAATCCAAATCCAAAGTGTTTGATGAAAGGCTGGTGTTGCTGATATGTTTAGGAGGGATTTTGGTAGAATAGAATGTGATCCACACCTTTGTTGAATCTAAAATTGATGTAATTTAAAACCTTTTTGAAATCAAGTGTTTTTCCAACTAAGTGAAAAACAACTTGTTGTTTTGTGAAATCAACCGGTTGTTTTCCTCTTAGGAGTTTTGAAAAGGTTGAAAATTGTTTTAGTTTGGTGACTCAACTCTCAAACCAAACAATTGGTTGTTTCGTGGTTTCAACTGATTGTTTCTTTGAAAATCCTAACATAATTCTATTTTGGTTGTTGAATGTGCTTTAAATTTTTTTCAACTGAATACGCTCATTTATTAATTGCTTTGACCAATCTTTAGAAAATATAAATGGTTTGTTTATGTTTTCAAACAAGCAAGTGAAACAAATTTGAGTTTTTCAGTGGTGACAAAGTTGATTCTAAGTTTTGAACATTCACATCAAACTTTGGGTTTTCAAAGAGAGTGGAATAGGATTGCAATTGTATTGATTTCAGTTTGTACTGTGTGTTAGAATGTATGGCTTTAAACTGGAGGGGGAGTGAATGGTTTAAAGGGGGTTTTCGAAAACTTTTTAAGATAGAATGAAATTCTTTACAAGAAACCAGATTTAGGAATTCAGTTTACCAAGAACAAAGCTCAAAAAAGAAAAACAATCGGTTGTTTCGCAGAAACAATCGGTTGTTTATACCAATAAAAATAACAGCAACTGAAATTAAAGAGTTTAAGGAAGAGAGAAATGCACAAACATTTTATACTGGTTCACTCTTAACCCAAGAGCTACATCCAGTTTCCTAGAAACCACTGGGGAATCCACTAGGTAATCAAATCCAGATTACATACACACACCACTAAAGAAGTGACCTTGATCCCCTCAAGATACACACTTCCTTTGGTTCAGCACATACACCACCAAGAATGTTGATCTTGACAACCTCAAGAGCACACAACCCTTCTTGGCTTTACAACACCATAATGTACACAAATCACAGAACGAATTACACTGTTACAGAATCAACTGAAATCAATATAGAGTAATCTTATTCCACTTCTCTCTTGAATAACCAAAGCTCAAAGTGAAAACTCAAATGCTTCAAAAACTCTTTGAAAAACTCTATTATGTTTTTCTTTCTTGTTCTTTGTTATAAAACATTAACAAACTATTTATAGTATTCAAATCTTGGTCAAAGCATTTAAAGCATGAGTGTATTCAGTTATGAAATCAATTAAAGCTCTTTTAACAAACAAAACCGTTTTTGTTAGGATTCAAAACAAACAATCGGTTGAAATAGCGAATCAATCGGTTGTTTTGATTTGACAGCAAGTCAACCATCCAAAACAGTTTTCAAACTTTTTCAAAAACACCTAAGTATAAAACAATCGGTTGTTTCGACAAAACAACAAGTTGTTTTTCACTTAGTTTGAAAAACACTTTA